>Ga0209633_10006141_pt1 | contig 10326 bp, 10 predicted proteins | sample Cruoilmetagenom1_FD_187290 | JGI IMG/M metagenome (GOLD analysis project Ga0209633, IMG submission 187290) | Oil polluted marine microbial communities from Coal Oil Point, Santa Barbara, California, USA - Sample 1 (SPAdes) (version 2) | ecosystem: Environmental > Aquatic > Marine > Oil seeps ... | reverse complement strand
TTTTCTTCAATCAACTCGTCAACATGCCAAAGACGGCAGGCAGGCGCTCAGGCAGGCGCTCAACGTTGTCGATTATCGAATAGCGGTTTTCACCAAATATCCGTGCGACATAGCGGTCGGCACTCGGGTCGAGGGTGAGGCAATATGTATAAACGCCTTTGGCCGCCAGATCCTCAACAGCCTTTTTGGTATCCACGCGCAGATATTGTGGATCGCGCTCATCGATATCAGCAGGTTCGCCGTCAGTGATGAGGAGGACAAGACGGCGTTGCGCGGATTGCTCTGACAAATGATGCCCGGCATGGCGGAGCGCAGCACCCATGCGAGTCGAGAGACCACCCTTCATGCCTGCCAACCGCGATTTGGCCATATCCGCATAGGGCTCATCAAAGTCCTTGAAGCGGTAATATTGCACGTCGTGGCGACCGTCCGATGCGAATCCATGCACCGCAAACGGGTCGCCAATGCTGTCAATCGCCCAGCTCATAAGGCCGGTGGCTTCGCGGGTCAATGAAAGGATTGTATCACCATCAGGATCGGACTTGTCGACAAGCTCATTGGTACTTTCTGATAAATCGAGCAAGAGCACGACAGCGAGATCCCGCACATGACGGGTGATGCGAATATTGATGCGCGGGTCGGGCATGACACCACGCCTTATATCGGACATCGCCTTGACGGCGGCATCTATGTCGATCTCCTCGCCTTCCTCATAACCGCGCCTACGCACTATTCCTTGCGGTTGAAGCGCATCAACCAAATGTCGAATACGGCTTGCAATCGGTCGATGCTTGACCAGGATTTTATCCATGATCTCAGGATCATCCCGGCTCTGACGACGCTCAATCACTGTTGCCCAGTCGGGCCGGTGGAGCTGCACCTGATGGTCCCATTCCTCATAATGATAGGGCTCTGATATTGGCTCCTTGCCCTCCATCTCATTATAAGAGACGCCCTCATCCTCATAAGGGAAGAGCTCATTTTTGAGCGTCCATATTTCCTGGGCGTCATCACCAGCTGTTTCACAATCAAGCTCGTTGATAAACTCCATGGTATTCACCTGGCGGCGCACCTGGCCTTCTGTTGCCGGGATATATTCTGCGTCCTGCATATTCAGATCAAGCTCGCTGAACGCCCAGATATAACGGTTGTCATCGCGGTAAGGGATGGGGAAATCATCGACGACGCGCAGAGAGGGGATGCCAAGCAGCTCGGCCATGAGATGGAAGAACTCCATACCGAAATCCCACGAGATCTGATTGTCCCGAGGTCGCTCAGTCAATGCCTCACGGAAGCGCGTTGCCAAACCGTTCACACGCTCTTCCTCGTCAACATATTCCGCGTCGATTAATGCATGGCTCATGCGGAACATGAATCGTACACCGCGATGCAGGCCGGAAAATTCCTCACCTTCAAAATCACCAATCACATCAAAAAACGGTTTCCAAAGCTTATAAAGACCGGGAAAATCAGCCATTGCCAAATGTTCAATACGGGCATCTTCAAAGAGATCAATCATCTTCATTTGAATAGGTAACAGCGCTTCGGCTGAAATTGGCCTGTCTGTATAAACGATATGGGCGGCGGCATGGGCGACGGAGGCGCGAAAGATATGCAAGCCTGAAAGCTCACCAAACTCATCAAAGGCATCGGGCACATGAATGAACCAGTCCTCGATAAAAGGTCTCAAGCCACGGCGCGTTTCATAGTCGCCCGCCGTTGGTTTCATAAAGAACGCACGCCCCCAAAGTGCACGGAGATAAAAATTGAGGCGTCGCTGATTGTCGATAAAAAGCGTGCCGCGGCGCTCCTTCTGCAATACCGATTTTGATGATTCTGATTGCAGAGCAAAATAGGCCATCTGTCCATCGAGATCACGGGCATGGGCCTGCGCCCCCCACATTGCCCAACGCCTGAGACCGCCCAGTGTCAGCTTTGAGAGAAGCTCATCAATGTTTTCCATCATCGGCCTAAGCGCTCGTGGGGCCTTGCCTGCTAGCTGATGGATGAGATTGAGATAGTTGCGCAGCATATCCGGGTCGCTGAACCGCCTCGCTGCCAGCGGCATATTGGTCAACATCAAAGCAACCACAGAACCAGATGTATGCGAAGAAAGTTTCATCATGGCCTGAATAATGTCCGGGATGACATCTTCGCCCACTTCCTTGACGACCCGCGGAATGGCTTCGATATAACTCAGGATCAAATCTTCGCCGCGCCCCAATGAGCACATGCCGCCAACACCCTGGAGATAGTTGTCGAGCCCTTGAGGCGACATGATCCGCGCGGCTTCGGTATAGGATGCCTCAAGCGCCTCCACGTGCGAATGATCATCGGGCAGACAGCTGAGATATTCAACGAAATTGACGCGAGTCATGTCTTTGCGTCCAATCTAGGTGGTGAACAAATAAAGGCTCAAAAAAATGTTTGCACGGCGGCGTCCAGCGTGTCGCGCATATCAGGGTCATCCGTGAGCGGTCGCACAAGCGCCATGCGGCATGCCGCTTCGGGCTCGATACCTTTTGAAATTAGATTGCCCGCATAGATGAGAAGGCGCGTTGACATACCTTCATCAAGGCCGTGCCCTTTAAGATTGCGCGAGCTGTGGGCGATGTGAACGAGCTTCTTGGCGAGCGTCGCATCGATGCCCGCCTCATGGGCCACAATTTCAGCTTCAGTGTCTTCATCGGGATATTCAAAATCAAGGGCCACGAAGCGCTGCTTTGTTGATTGTTTGAGATCCTTCATCAGACTTTGATAGCCAGGATTATAGGAAATAACGATCTGGAAATCCGGATGCGCCTGCACCAGCTCTCCCTTTTTTTCGAGCGGCAATACCCGGCGGTGATCGGTTAGTGGATGAATGACAACGGTTGTGTCCTGACGGGCTTCTACAATTTCGTCGAGATAGCAGATTGCCCCGATGCGGGCGGCGACTGTGAGCGGTCCGTCCTGCCATTTGGTACCGTTGATATCGAGCAAAAACCGGCCCACCAGATCAGACGCGGTCATGTCTTCATTGCACGCAACGGTTATCAGCGGCTTTTTAAGCTTCCACGCCATATGCTCAACAAAGCGCGATTTACCGCAGCCCGTGGGCCCCTTGAGCATGACCGGAATACGGGCATCGTAAGCGGCTTCATACAAAGTGATTTCATCGACGACCGGTCGGTAATAAGGCTCATCATTGATCCGGTATTGGTCGCCACCAAGTTCGGGCTGCAGTGCCGTTTTTATACTCACGATATCGTCCTCAGCGGTTTCATTGTTTTTCTCTTTTAGACATTTGTGAGAAAAATACAGCCGGTGCCATTATTTGTGACCCTCACCGCGATCTCCCCCACCCTGACCACCCGATTGAATGGTACTTATGGCTGATCAGGGCGAATGAGATCGTGCTTCTGATTAGATGTGATCTAATTTAGAAACCGGCCGCATCAGTTTTTTTAGATTAATCCATTTTGGCGCGGTGCACGACCATATTCGCACCTTGCGACTGAGCGTAATTATCATAACCGATGAGACGGACATGATTGTTTGGATGCGCCTTGTGACAGGATTCTACCTCGGCAAGGATACGGTCGACATCGGTTTCGCCAAACATCGGCAGCTTCCACATATACCAGTAGTTGCTGGCCGCATTTTGAGGCTCCGTATGCTCGACAGCAGGATTCCAGCCTTTGGAGACGATATATTCGACCTGTCTACGGATTTGCTCATCGGTCATATCCGGCAGATAAGAAAAGGTCTCAAATTTGCGGCTCGAGGTATCTGTCAGGCTTGATTTATAGTCTTGAACATCACTCATTTTTGTTTTCCTGAAATTCTATCAAATTATAAGTTTAACTCACTGGTCAAAAAAGTTCCGACGAGTGGGTCACTAGTGACCTATTTATGGGCGACATCGAGTTTGTCGACTGTGTCGAATTCAAACTTGATCTCTTTCCAGGTTTCCATGGCCGCACCCAGTTCAGGCGAATGCTTCGCTGCGGCGGTGAGGATATCCTTGGCTTCAATTTCAAGCTCGCGGCCTTCATTGCGCGCCTGAACGCAAGCTTCCACTGCAACCCGGTTGGCCGCAGCACCCGCCGCATTGCCCCAGGGATGACCAAGTGTGCCGCCACCAAATTGCAACACGCTGTCATCGCCGAATATATTAACAAGTGCGGGCATGTGCCAAACGTGGATGCCGCCCGATGCAACAGGCATAACACCTGGCATCGAACCCCAGTCCTGATCGAAGAAGATACCGCGTGAACGGTCTTCCTTGATGTAGCGATCACGCATGGTGTCGATCCAACCCAAGGTCGCATTGCGGTCACCTTCAAGCTTGCCAACCACAGTACCCGAATGAAGATGATCACCACCTGAGAGACGCAGGATTTTTGTCAATACCCGGAAATGGATACCGTGATGGGGATCCCGGTCAAGAACCGCATGCATGGCACGGTGAATATGCAAGAGCATGCCATTGTCCTGACACCACTGTGCGAGCTGGGTATTGGCCGCCCAACCGCCGGTGATGTAGTCATGCATGATAATCGGCGCGCCGATTTCCTTGGCGTATTCCGCACGTTTCATCATCTCGTCGGCTGTAGGCGCCGTCACATTAAGATAATGGCCCTTGCGCTCTCCAGTTTCAGCTTCAGCCTTTTGAATGGCTTCCATGACGAAATCAAATCGTGGCCGCCAGCGCATGAAAGGTTGCGAGTTGACGTTTTCATCATCCTTGGTGAAATCAAGACCGCCACGCAGTCCTTCATAACACGCACGGCCATAGTTTTTCGCAGACAAACCGAGTTTTGGCTTAATCGTGCAACCAAGCAATGGACGGCCATATTTATTCAGAATATCACGTTCAACCTGAATACCCTGCGGCGGACCATTACAGGTCATCACATAGGCAATCGGAAAACGAATGTCTTCGAGACGCAGGGCGCGCAGAGCCTTGAAACCAAACACGTTACCAACCAGCGACGTCATGACATTGACGACAGAACCTTCTTCAAAAAGGTCAATCGGATATGCCACAAATGCATAAAAGCAGGTGTCATCTCCGGGCACGTCTTCGATGTGATAGGCGCGGCCTTTATAATAATCGAGATCGGTGAGAAGATCGGTCCAAACTGTTGTCCAGGTGCCGGTGGAGCTTTCTGCAGCCACCGCTGCGGCGATTTCTTCGCGCGGCACGCCAGGTTGTGGTGTGATCTTGAAACACGCCAGAATATCTGTGTCTTTGGGTGTGTAATCGGGCATCCAGTAGGTGTCCCGATAATCTTTTACGCCAGCATCATATTGTTTTGCCATTTGTTTGATCTCTCCCTGTAAAAACCGATTACTGTTTGTCCGGATACGGATTAATATTTATATTGTCGTGAGCCAGATGCAGCCCATTATTGGTTAAAAACTTATCTACTGAAAAGAATATGACCTCTTTTTGTGATTTGTGGGCTTGACGATACCCCACCTAAAGAATTAATAAAAATTAAATTATCCAATGACGCCCATTAGAAAAACTTATATTAGGTTTGGTGGAATTTTCGCTCAATATGCACATTACATTGAAACATCTCAGGCTGCTTGAAGCAATTGCGCGCACCGGGTCGATCACCATGGCCGCTAAAGAGGCCAACATTTCGCAGCCTGCCGTGTCCCTGCAAATGAAGCAGCTTGAGGAGGAGATCGGCGAGCCGTTATGGGAAAAGGTCAACAAGCGAATTTATATGACCGATATGGGAAATATCATTCTCAACGCCGGACGTGACATCATCGGGAGGCTCGATCTGCTCGAAGGCGAGCTTGAAGCCGGTCGTGGGCGGGTGGTTGGTAAGCTTGATATTGCGGTTGTTACGTCGGCCAAGCATTTTCTCCCTCATTATCTCGGTGAGTTTATGCGGTTGCATCCTGATGTTGAGCCGCGCCTGACTGTGACAAACCGGGCGGCTGTTTTAAAGGCGATCAAAGAGAACCGCCATGATTTATATATCATGGGGCAAGTACCCGACGGCTTACCGATGGTGGCGCAACCATTTCTCGATAATATATTGGAGGTTGTAGCCGCCCCCGATCATCCGCTTTGCGGTGTTGCGAACATCTCGCTTAAAAAACTGTCTAAAGAACATTTTCTTGTTCGCGAGCCCGGTTCGGGAACGAGAATTGCGGTCGACCGGCTCTTTACCGAACAGGGGCTTGAGATTCTGCCATTTATGGAACTGGGCTCAAGCGGTGCGATCAAGAACGCAGTTATTGCAGGGTTGGGGATCGCGGTTATATCGCGCCATAGCTTGCGGCTGGAGCTTAAAACAAACGCCATTAAAACACTTGATGTTGAGAATTTCCCACTCCATCGACGCTGGCATGCTGCGTACCCATTGGGCAAGCATTTGTCGATCGCAGCAGCGACGTTTTTTGAATTTCTCACGGCTTCAGAAAATGCCGATATTGCTCTTGGAAAAACGGGTTAGCCCTTCAAACGATCGCTCAGAATTTTATGCATAAGGTTGAGCGATTTTGCCCGCACGGCGGACGCACTTATATGATAATAGTTTAATGTGCACGGGATCGGCAGGTGCAGGTTCGTCCGGTCCTGATCCTGCAAATCAACCCACGCCAAAAGGGGCGCGTTATAGCGCGCGGTATCGACACAAACCCAATAAGCGTCATCCAGAATAAGATTGACTTCCCTGAGCCCAGGTAAAGCGAGCCGCATCGGCGCGCCCCACCGCGTGCGTGCGCGACGCCAGACATTATAATATTCGGCCTCGATCTCATCCATGCGCTCTGCCATAACAGGCATATCCGCCAGACGTTTATCCATATCGATCATGGGTCGAGTTCCAACTCAGCAGTATTAATCTTGCACGCATCATTATAGTGTGGCTCAGAATTTCTCATAAATAAAGCCGCTAAACACCTCACAAAATATCGTTTACGCAGGCATCGCGAGCGGCAACACGCAAAACAAAGGATCGAAGTTTGAGTGAAAAATCCTATATGGGGCTGAAGGACGACTTGCAAAACGGCATGACTCCGACCGCCAAGATCATTCTTGATGCGAAGGTCTTCGGGCTCATTGATATTGAGCAGGATTGCAAGGGCTGGACGGTTGGCGGTGTCACGGCACTTTATGACAAGGTCAGTCTCGCATGGGAGCCTTACGGCCTCCTGCCCTCAAATCTGCCCGATGATCTCCGATTACGACATGAGGAGATATTTGGCGCGGCCATCAAAATTGCCAAAGGGCATGGCTGGGATCCTGAGCAGGACTTGATTGATTGATTGATTGGTTGATTGATCGAGATTTGCTGATGCTATCGCTCATAATGGCGCTGTTTGGCATCAATTTCAGGGATCGCCAGGACACGCTCGCGAGCGGGTTTTTTATATTCAGCCCTGAGATATGCAAGGCGTTCTTTAATGGTTGGCGGGGCATCGTGAACGTTCATTAAAAACTGGTCGAGCCAATGCATGCCTTTGGCGGCATCTGGGTACACCTCAAGCGCTTTTTCGTAATCTTTCATGGCGTCCCGGTGGCGCCCCATATGATCGAGGATTATGCCCCGGGTGGCAAAATAGCCGCCAAAGTCTGGCGTGCGTTTGATTGCAATATTGATCGCATCAAGCGCTTCATCATATTGCCTGAGCTGGGTGAACGTATTGGCAAGCCCGATATGGGCGTGAGTGTGATCCGGCCTGGCGTCAAGGGCAGCGCGGTAAGCCCGAAGCGCACCTTTATAATTTCTCGATTTAAACTGGTTGTTGCCGGAAGTGACATCCATATCGCCGGGCCCAAAGCGTGAGAAATGATCATTGATCAGGCTCGCAAACACCAAGAGCGCCAGCCCGATGGCGGCGTAGAATGAGTAGCGGTATTTTTGCTGCTCCGTCACGCTCTAATCTCCTGCAATGCCGAAAAACGCATAATTAAACATGGCTGAAAATATAACCGCAACAAGGACGGCGATAAAGCCTGCGCGTTGAAGCTGTGCGCGGCGCTCACCATCATCCAATTGCATGGCTGATTTGCGTTCAAGTCTGCGCACACTCAATACCCAGATGATGTTGCGCATGGGGAAAAAGAGCGCCAAGGCAAGCACGCACGTACCACCTATATAAAATAGAAGTCCGGTCACGCCAGATGCCCCCGATCAGTCAAGTCACCATCACTCATGAGTTGTATGGTTTGCCGCCTTCAAGCCTTGTCAATGCCAAGCCGGTCCACACCTTCGCCGAGATCGCCTATGTCCTCGACCAGAGCATCAAATTCCTGACGCGGTTCGGTTGACATTTCGAGCTTGTAGGCGAGGAACCAGATCATGAATACGCCCAATACCCACCACAGGATCTGCCAGATCCAGATGGACGGCATTCCTAATGGCCAGGTCGCGGGATTGTTAGGATCTGCAAAGATCGTATTGCCAATAACAGCTCCCGGACCGACACCAAAAAAGAACCACAGCAGCGCAAAAATCCAGCCCATGGGGATAATGCTACGTTTATCCTCAGGCGTTGAGCCGTATTGGCGCAGGAATTCGTGGAAGCGCATTTTATGGCGGTAGTCGTCGCGGTTCTGGGTCAGGGCCGAGATTACGATCACCGCAGTGAGGTTAAGCACCATGCCCCAGAAGGCCGAATGCATGGTCAGTGGCCAACGTCCCCAAGGAAGTTCAAGGCCAAAAACACCGGCGATCTGCCCGCCGACATTTTCCGTCAAGGCGACGCCGATCAGTCCAAGAGCGAGACCAATTGTAATACCGGCACGGGTAAACCAGGGCACATAACAAACCCCAATAAGGGCGGGCCACATCTGGAAACCAAAGGCCACCGCAAGACCGCCCAAAAGCACAAGAGCATCGGTTGCGGTCATTGCCACCACTAGGGCTGCCAAAACGATCAGCAATACGCCAAGGCGACCAAACAGTTTTTGCGTACCGTGAGATGCGCGCGGCAAAATGAAATGTTTGAGAAGATCACGGGTCAGCATGCCGCTTGCCGTGGTCATGTAGCCCGCACCTGTCGACTGCATTGCAGCTAGTGCGCAAACCGCCAATAGTCCAACCAGCCAGGGCGCAGTTTCAGAAGCAAGTCCGATGAGCAACGGAACAATAAGTCCCTGCTTTTGCGGTGTTACCTTCATGATGTCGTCAACACCGTAAACGGCTTGTAATTTATCGCCAAAAACGTTGTTCACGAGCTCTGGATGTTTGGCCAGCATTTCGGCATCAAGCCCAAGGAAATGGCCGCCAATGCCTTGAAAAGCCGTGAAGGCGAAAAGGATGGCGCCAATGCCAAAAGCTGATGCCCAAACCTGTTGGGGCGCAAATGGTGCGGGAGATTTGTTGGAGAAACACCACATCGAAAAGGCAGGTGCCGACTGAATGCCCATCAGTGCGAACATGTAGGTGAGCAACATCATGCCCGTCCACGCACCGCCCGCAGCTTTTGAGCCATCCGCGACAAACTGGATGACGCCCGGGATCGCAACATAATGACTATAGCCATCAGGCGTGCGCTTGGTATCAATTTGCGAGAGTGCCGCAACTCCGTCCGTGAGGGCGCCAAAACCGCCAACAGTAGATACCGCAATAACGCCAATGGCGATAATGCCGGCCGCCAGAAGAAGACATTGCAGGGTGTCAACATACGCCACCGCGCGCATGCCGCCAGATGCGACGTAGATAAATACCACGGCTGACAAAAGCCACATGCCGACATCGACAGAGGTCATTATCCCGCCGGTCATTGCCTCAACGGGTTTGAAGAGCCCTTCTGTCAGCACATCAAAAAGAATGCCGGAGGCACGTAATTGAATACCGAGATAAGGAATAGAGAATATGATTGCGACCAGCACAACCAACAGGCGAATGGCATCACCGCGGAAATATTCGGACAGCATTTCACCCGGCGTCACAAAGCCAAAACGTTTTGAGAGCATCCATTGACGTTTAAGAAAAAGAACACCGGTGAAGGGTATAGCGATGGCGTAAAATGATGCATAGGCATATTGGAAGCCATCACGATATATGAGGCCGGGATGACCGATAAACGTCCAGCCGGAAAACGACGTTGCGGTCGCAGCCAGAACAAAAACCCAAAGAGAAATGCCGCGCCCTGCGAGAAAATAATCACTGGCGGTTTTGGCCTGCAGGGCACCCTTGATGCCCCAGAAAACACAATAGGACCAGTAAAGTGCTACAAAGAAAAATAGCCACAAAACTTTCGGCTGCAACGCCATAAAACTTGCCATAGGTTCGTTTCCCCCCAGAAACTAAATTGTTGTGACCAAGGCCTTGGGACTTAAATGCTCGCTGAAAACATAAATCGCGT
>Ga0209633_10006139_pt1 | contig 10329 bp, 14 predicted proteins | sample Cruoilmetagenom1_FD_187290 | JGI IMG/M metagenome (GOLD analysis project Ga0209633, IMG submission 187290) | Oil polluted marine microbial communities from Coal Oil Point, Santa Barbara, California, USA - Sample 1 (SPAdes) (version 2) | ecosystem: Environmental > Aquatic > Marine > Oil seeps ... | reverse complement strand
CCTATGCACATTGCTGATCAGATCGGGATATTGCAGATACGGAACGATTTGCAACGTTTTGACAGTGACGACACTCATATTTGGCGCCCCGCCGAAATGCTGAACAGCATGATTTTGAATGGGCAAGGGTTTGGGGTTTTGAACAGTTAACCCCCATTGAATGCGCCCCGCTGCACGTCAATGCATCGGGGCGGCTTCTCTTTTGGCGGCCATCGGCGTCCCCGCCTGTACCGCGTCCCAAACTAAGAACAATTTGATTAAAATTGGGTTTCTTTTTTGCTTAAATATCCGCGCCGCAGGCATCAAATCTCTTTTGGCGGATGATTTTACTCAAATCACCTAGCCCAGAATGATCCCGGCGACCACCATCATCAATCCAACCATCGAAAACAAAAGCGCTGCCATATTCAACACCACAACCCGTTGCAATCGGGCGCTCATTTCGGCTTCGGGCAGGTTGGCGCGTTTGGCTTTGAAGGCCAGAAAAATGCAATAAAATATGCCGAGCATACCGATCAAAGACACAGCAGCGCCTGCCCAGATAAGATATTCCATTGTCCCATTCCTTTCGTCGTTCTTTGGTCATTGCGCCTAAAGGATGTAAGCTGGGTGAGCAAGCCCTTGCGCGCATCGGCGTGGCGCTTTAGGGAAGGGGTCCAAATGGGAAAGGGCTACGGCTATGAACGAGACATCTTCTGATATGAGCTACCGCGTCAGCGCGGATGAATTGCGCGCATTTGTTGAGCGTATCGAACGGCTGGACGCCGAGAAAAAAGACCTCGCTGAGGCGCAAAAAGAGGTGATGGCCGAAGCCAAGGGCCGTGGATATGACACCAAGGTGATGCGCAAGTTGATCGCCATGCGCAAGCGTGACGAGCAGGATCTGGCCGAAGAGGAAGCGGTCCTAGATATGTACAAAGAAGCGTTGGGGATGAGCTAGGCTCACCCCGCCAAGACTTTTATCAACAGCAGCTTTGCCCACTTGGGGTTGGGCTGCAACCACAGGCATCATCGCCCTCGGCAATCTCGACGGGCGCAGTGTCAAGCGTCTCGGCTTTTTGATCAAACGAAAAATCGAGTTTCTCGGCGGCTTCGTCACGGATGTGGCGGGCGATTTCAATCACGGATGCAATCTGATTTTCCGGCACGCCGTAACCGCGCAACCGTTCCAGTTGGCATTGGCCCATGGCGGGGTGATTGGCCGCGATGCCCGAGGCCAGCGACACCATTGCAACGATGGAGGAATGCAGTTCAGGTTGGGTGCTCATGATTTGATCCAGTCTTCTATGGATTTCGGAGTGGGGATGGAGCCCGAGTGCACAACGGCTTCGTTCAACACGACGCCCGGTGTCGACATTACGCCGTAGCCCATGATCGCCCCCATATCGGTGACTTTTTCAATTTCGATGTCTATACCCAAATCCGCGGCTTTGGCCGAAATCAAGTCGGCCGTGGTGGCGCATTTCTTGCAACCAGAGCCAAGAACTTTGAAGTTTTTCATGTAATTTCCTTAGGTTAGGAGGGCGTTGAATAGATATCCAACGGTGATGAAGGCGACAAACAGGATGCCGATGAACGTGGCGATCAGCTGTGGTTTCAGGACTTTGCGCAGGATAATCATTTCAGGCAGCGATATGGCGGCGACCGACATCATCAGGGCCAAAACGGTGCCAATCGGCACACCTTTGGACAACAAGGCTTCGACAATCGGGATTACACCTGTGGCGTTTGAATAGAGCGGGATGCCGACCAATACGGCGGAAGGTACAGCCAACAGATTGTCAGCCGAGGCGTATTTCAAGAAAAACTCTTGTGGCACAAACCCGTGTAACGCCGCGCCAATGCCAACACCGATCAGCACATAAATCCAGATGCGCCCGAAGATTTCTTTGACCTGACCCCATGCGTAATCCACCCGCTGCTTTAGCGTGGTGGCGCCTTGTTGCAGCACGGTCTCACCCATACGGATTTTCCAGACGTATTCTTCGACCCATTTTTCCAGCTTGAAAAATTCGATCGCCAACCCGCCTAGAATGCCAACGGTCAACCCCGCCACCACATAAAGCACGGCGATTTTCCAGCCAACGGCCGCGGCCAGAACCACGACGGCGACCTCATTGATCATGGGGGAGGCAATCAAAAACGCCATAGTGACGCCCAACGGAATGCCCGCCTCAAGGAACCCGATGAACAGGGGCACCGAAGAGCAAGAGCAAAATGGCGTGACCGCACCCAAACCCACGGCCATAGGATAGGACACAGCGCGGGACCGCCCCGCCACCACTTTGCGCACCCGTTCAGGGGTGAGCATGGAGCGAAACAATCCGATGGCGAAAATCACCAGCACCAGCAGGAAAAAGATTTTGGTCACATCCTCAACGAAGAAATGCACGGCCTCGGCCAAATGAGTTTTGGGGGTCAATCCCAAGACGCTGTAGGTGGACCAATCCGCAAGTTTTGTGAAGATTTCGAACATGGGTGCCTCTGATAAGTTAGGCGGCGTTGCAGCGCAGCGGGCGGTTTTTCATCGCCGCAAGGCGATCGGCGTCTTGTTTCAATACAGGCTCGTCTTTGATGCCCAACAAGGCCCAAGCCATCACCTGTTGTTGCCAATCGGGCAGGTTGGGGGTGATGTGGTAAAATACCCATTGGGCGTCGCGTCGCGAAGTTAACAGGCCCGAATCCCGCAAAGCTGCCAGGTGGCGCGAGATTTTTGGTTGGGACAGATCAAGGGCCGCCACAAGCTCGCAAACGCAGAGTTCTTGGGTGTCTTGCATCAGTGATAAGGCCCGTAAACGGGTCTGGTCGCCAAGCATTTGAAAGATTTCAACTTGTTTCATATCGCATCATATACGCTCAGTCGTATATGCGGTCAAGTGTATATACGTTTTGGTGTATGTGGGTGTTAGGGGGTGATGAAGTTCACCCCTGCAATGCGGCCAATCTGGTCAAGATCCTCTTCGTAACGCAGGGTCAGGTCATCGACCAGCTGTTGGGTCCAGCCCGGGGCATCCATTTCGTCCTCGAGCGCATCTTCGATTGCGAATTTATCCAAAAAGGCGGTGATGATCCGGCTGTGTTGGCTGTCAGACGCGGGCGGGTGGGTCTGCAAATAGTTGTTGTAGCGCTGTAACCCATCGGCGGTCATGATCTCTGCCAGCAAATCGGCTTCGCCGTCAAAGGGCGCGTCAGGGGTGTAGCCGCTAAGCTCGCGCATTAGACGTGGCCAAATCATCGGCGTGTCCTCGTTGCACCAAACGGTGAGCTTGGCGTCTGGCACCGAGGCGCGGATGGTGTGGATCAGGTTGGACCATTGCATGTCATGGGGCGAAGCGCCGCGCATGAACTGATCAAAGCTGATGTCTTTGGTGCGGGCAAAAACGGCCGGAATAAAAGTGGCTGGATTGCGCATGGCCAGATGAAATTCGATCTGGGCGCTGGGAAACAGGCTGGCAAGGGCGGGGGTGCGGCTCATGGCATTGCCATAGAGGTTTTGATTGACAAAGACCCAGGCCGAGAAGGTGATGAAGTCCTCGGCAGAGAGGATCAGGCGTTGAACGTGGGCGGCGTCGGAGATGGTTTTGAGCAAGGTGGTTTGGACGTTTGCGGCAGGCTGTTCACCATCCAGTGACTTTAGGGTTTGGCGGATCAGCTTGCGGTATTTGCTGGGGCCTGGCACCTCAACCCCGTGTTGTTGCAGGGTGCTGCGGTTTTTCAACAGCGATTTCAGCAGCCGGTCTTCGTCTGTGCAATGGGCACCAAGGTGGTAAACAACCTGCATTAAACCTGTCTCGATTTTACTATTTGCTGAGGTCAATATACGGGGATTTCTGGACAGTGAAACATGTTTCGGTTAGGTCGTGGGAATGACTGACCGAAATACTCAAGCACCTGCCTTGCACAAAATCGCCAAACGCCGCGGATTTTCGCCTGATCTATGGTCAGCGGGGGCGTTGCTGATAGCATTTCTGGTTGTGTTGCCAATTGTTTCGGTGATTTGGATTGCATTTCACCCCAGCGAGAATATCTGGCCACATTTGATGGCCACGACACTGCCACGCTATTTAGCGAACTCTTTTGTGATGATGTTGTCAGTTGGTGTTTTATCGGCTCTGATCGGGGTTGGGGCGGCGTGGCTGGTGGCGATGTATCGCTTTGCCGGGGTGCGTTGGTTGGAGTGGCTGTTACTGTTCCCGTTGGCGATTCCTGCCTATGTCGGGGCCTATGCGCTGGTCGATTTTCTAGAATATGCGGGGCCGGTGCAAACCTGGATGCGCGATCTGTTTGGTTGGTCCACGTCGCGTGATTATTGGTTCCCGCAGATCCGGTCACGCGGCGCGGCGGTCTTGGTGATGTCGCTGTCATTGTACCCCTATGTTTACCTGCTGACGCGCAGTGCCTTTCGCGAGCAATCGGGCAACACTTATGATGTGGCGCGGGCTTTGGGCGCTGGCCCGGTTGAGCGATTTTATCGGGTTGGACTGCCATTGGTGCGTCCTGCCATCGCGGCTGGTATGGCGATTGTAATGATGGAAACGGTCAGTGATTTCGGCACGGTCGAGTTTTTTGCGGTGCAGACCCTAACGACGGGCATTTTCACGGTATGGCTGGAGGCGAACAACGCGGGCGGGGCTGCGCAAATCGCCGGCGTTGTGCTATTGTTGGTGCTGTTGTTGGTAGGGCTAGAGAAAACCAGCCGCCGCAATCAGCGATTTCATGAGGGCGCGCGCCACACTCAGCCGATAGATCGTATTTTGTTATCTGGCCCGCGCGGCTGGCTGGCAACGCTGTTTTGTTTACTGCCTGTATTGGGCGGCTTTGTTTTGCCAACCTCTGTGATGTTGTCGCATGCGCTGGAAAACACCGAGTATTGGGCTAACCCGAATTTGGGCCGTGCCTTGCTGAATTCGGTCACTGTCGGTGGCGGGGCAGCGGTGCTTACGGTTCTTGCAGCGGTGTTTTTGGTCTACGGTGTTCGCCTGACCGGGCGACGTATTCCGCGCTTAACAATGCCGCTGACAACGGTTGGATATGCCGCGCCAGGGGCCGTGCTTGCTGTTGGTATCTTGATCCCGATGGCGGCCATGGATCATGCGTTGGCGGATTTTACCGAGTGGGCGACGGGGGCCGATATTGGCTTGTTGATGACGGGTTCGGGGTTTGCCATTGTGTTTGCCTATTGTGTACGGTTTTTTGCCATTGCGCAGGGGGCAGCGGACGGTGCGATGGGGCGGATATCGCCCAGCTTGCCAATGGCCGCGCGCTCCTTGGGGCGCACGGCGGGTGGCACTTTACGCACGGTCTACGCGCCTTTGATCCGTGGGTCGTTGCTGACGGCGTTGTTGTTGGTGTTCGTGGACTGCGTAAAGGAGTTGCCAGCCACGTTGTTGTTGCGCCCATTCAACTACAACACCCTGTCAACTTTGGTTTACGAGCAAGCGTCACTGGAAAATATTGGCGAGGCCTCACCCGCAGCGTTATTGGTCATCGGCGTCGGGATGTTGGCGGTTTTACTGTTGGCAAGAAGCAACAGGTTGAGCCGCTGAGTGTTTTGGTGAAAATGTTTGCATTCAGGGCTTGCGCGATGTTTGGCAAGCGGCTAAATCACCCCAAGTGCCCCTATAGCTCAGCTGGTAGAGCAATTGATTTGTAATCAATAGGTCCGCGGTTCGAGTCCGTGTGGGGGCACCATTTCACCATCCGATAATATCCCAAGACATCCAAAAACTTCTTTGTTATAAGGGTTTTGCGGCGTCCCTTTGTCCGATGGCATTTTATGTTGTCCGATACGATGCCCCCAGATTGGGGGGCTTTTTGGGGGCTTCGCGTTGAATGTAGAAATGTGAGGCCCCCAATGCCTTTGAGTGACGCAAAGATTCGCAGTCTCAAACCAAAAGACAAATCTTTCAAAGTTTCCGACTTTGAGGGCCTCTATGTTTTGGTCAAACCCAACGGCTCTAAGCTGTGGCAATTTAAGTATCGTTTGCATGGCAAAGAGAGAAAACTTTCGATTGGGGCTTATCCTGATATCAGCTTGCTGCAGGCGCGCAAAATAAAGTCAGTGGCTCGCGCACAAATCGCCGTGGGCATTGATCCAAGCGAAGCCAAGCAAGAGGCAAAGCTGCGTTCTCGCGAAGCCCACGGCAACACGTTTGAAAAAATAGGCGCGGATTTTCTTTCCAAACAACGGATCGAAGGCAAGTCGCCCGCAACTTTATCAAAAACCGAATATCACCTGAAATTGGCGAACAAAGATTTTGGCCGCAAACCAATCACCGAAATCACCCCGCAGATTATTTTGAAGTGCCTGCGCAAAGTCGAGGCCAAGGGCAATTATGAAACCGCCCACCGCCTGCGTGCGCGGATTGGCTCAGTGTTTCGCTATGCTGTGGCCAGCGGGCTTGCTGAGAATGACCCGACCTATGCGCTTAAGGATGCCCTTATTCGGCCAACCCGCGTGCATCGTGCGGCGATCATTGATCCCAAAGCCTTTGGTGGCCTGCTCACTGCAATTGAAGGATTTGAAGGGCAGGCGACAACGCGCATTGCATTAAAACTGTTGGCAATCCTTGCGCAAAGGCCAGGTGAATTGCGTTGTGCAGAGTGGTCCGAGTTTGATTTTATTGAGGGCGTTTGGTCGCTACCCGCTGCAAAAATGAAAATGCGCAAAGATCACAACGTGCCTTTACCAAAGCAAGCGTTGGACCTTTTGAACGAATTGCGCATGATCTCAGGTAATGGCGTCTATTTGTTCCCCTCTTTGCGGTCTTGGCAACGGCCAATGTCGGAGAATACTTTGAATGCTGCTTTGCGTCGCATGGGTTATTCAGGCGAAGAAATGACCGCGCATGGTTTCCGCGCGACGTTCTCAACCTTGGCCAATGAAAGCGGCCTTTGGAACCCCGATGCGATTGAGGCCGCTTTGGCGCATGTTGAGCGCAACGAGGTTCGAAAGGCATATAATCGCGGGCTGTATTGGGATGAGCGGGTAAAGCTTGCGTATTGGTGGGCTGGATATTTGGATCAGATGCGGGCAGGGTGATCGGGATTTACTAGACCGAGATTATCCATTTATGTCCGATGTTAAAACCGAAGAGCTTATAAAAAGGGCCGTCGAACGGCATTTCGCAGAGTGGGCCTATCTTCCATATAGTGGTTGCCTATTGAAGCTGGGAGACAAATTCGAATCTCAAGTTGATAACCTAGTGCAAGTACGGGATCATCAAGTCGAGAAATTCGAGGCTTACGTTTCGGGTCTTTCCAGTGATGAATTGCAGCTTGCCGCAGGTGGACTTGATATTGAGGTCGACGGTTTCGGCCTACGTGAAAACGAACTTTCTGAACTTCGTAAGTCAGCATTTGCAGCAATGTCCGAACGCACGAGAGGAAAACTCATTGCGATGGGCGTCTACCCGGATGAGCTTGCTGACTATAAGCATTGGGCTTTGCGAGATAGGTTTTCCAATGAAGAATTTGTGTGGCTCTCTATAGGTTTGGAGCCTGTTGCCTCTCTCAGTGACTATTTCGGAACCAGATCGGCAAACGCAAGGCAAAGCGATATTGGGGTCGAGGCCAACCGTCGAAAGCAGGTTTTTGATCGTTCACGGGATTTCGACACACTTCAAAAGTCCGTTGCAATTGACGTCGCTCGTGATTGGTTTGCAAAGGTTGATTTGGCGACACCTGATGGGTTTGCGCAAATGCTCGAAACAGGGTGGAATCGCTTGAAGGGTCAAATTGAAGACCAGCCTGAAAAATCAGCGCCCAATACGGTTGAAAAATCACTTGACCCACGCGAAATACGCTCGATGGCTAGGCTCATTACTGCAATCGCAATAGAAGAATATGGATATGACCCAAAGGCAAAGCGTGGCCCAATCCCAAAAGAAATTGAGGGTATTTGCGCATTACATGGGCTTGGAGTGTCTTCTGATACAATTCGGCGGTATCTAAAAATTGGCAGTGACGTGGCAACCAAAGCGGCCAAAGACTAATCCTTTAAGGAATAGATTCCCAAACCATAACGATACTAAATAGTTAAACTGTTCTGTTTGCCCTTTTGACTATTCAACCACTTAAGGCTTGGACCCTGTCAGCCTTGTCTCATCAACAAATGATGAGGCTACACAATGTCAGACGATCTCGAATTCCCCCGCACAGGATTTGTGCGACTTTCCCAAATACTTGCCCCCGTTGGCCCGATCCCCGTTTCCAAATCCACATGGTGGCAGGGCGTCAAAGATGGGCTTTTCCCTCAACCGCAAAAGCTAGGCCCTCGCACAACCGTTTGGAAGGTCTGCGATATCCGCGCTTTGTTTGAGGGGGAAGCCGATGAATAGGCGTGCAAACCCAATGGCTGTAAAAGCTGCGTTAACTTACGAAATTGCAGAGGCGGCTGTGGTGCTTGGTAAATCACCCGCAACTATTCGCAATTGGATAAAAGACGGCCTGCCTGTCATGGCGTCGCGCAAACCCTACCTGATCTCAGGTGCGGCAATCCGCAGCTATCTGCGAGACAAATATCAAAGGTCCAAATCGCCATTGGAACATGATGAGCTGTTTTGTCTGTCATGCAGGGCAGGGCGCAAGCCAAAAGACATGGTTGTAGAGGCATTTGCAAACACTCCCAAAACAACACGTTTGATGGGCGTTTGCGAGCGTTGCGGGGCCTGTGCGAGCCGGATGGTTTCCAATTCAAAGCTACAAGCATTTGCCCGAACCTTTCGGATCAAAGCGGGCGGTAACAGCGATGCCTAATAGATACCACCGCCCACCACCTAAATTAACACTTACAAAGGAGCACCAACCAATGCGTAAAAACAACGAAGAGAATGAACGGATCAAACGCCGTTATCTGCAATATCTCAAGGCTGCAAAGCGCAAAGACGCCAGCACCGTTTTAAAGGCCGCTGAGGGCATTCTGAGGTTCGAAGCAAGCATCGGTTACGCGAGCTTCAAACGCTTTCGTATAGAACAGGCGATCAAGTTTCAGGACCGTCTGAACGTCGAGGTCAGCAAGGTAACAGGCAAGCCCCTGTCGAAATCAACAATTCGCAGTATCCTTGCGGCCAACAAGGGGTTCATTTTTTGGCTCGCAGATCAAAGCGGCTATAAAAGCCGCATCCGTCATTCAGATGCGGATTACTTCAATATGGACGCCAAGGGGGCGCGTGTCGCCAGTGCAACCCGTGAAGCGCCGTACCCATCAATGGAAATGGCGCGCCACGCGTTTTCCTATTTGCCAGAAATAACCGAGATAGAGCGTCGCAACAAAGCTTTGTTTGCATTCTTTATGCTGACAGGCGCAAGGGATGGCGCAGTGGCGTCATTGCGGCTGAAACATATCAACATGATCGACGGATGCGTTTATCAGGATGCGCGTGAAGTGAAGACGAAGAACTCCAAAACCTTCACCAGCTATTTCCTACCCGTTGATCCCGAATACCTGGCCTGTTTCGCGGCTTGGGTGACGCACCTGAAAACAGTGGCGCTGTTTGGGCCTGATGATCCGTTGTTCCCGCCTGCAAAGGTCAAGCCCATAGATGGAGCATTCCAAGTTGTTGGTCTAAATCGCGAGATTTACAAAAATGCCAACACAATTCGGGCGGCGATCAAAGACGCCTTCCTTCGCGCAGATCTGCCGCCCTTTACCCCACACGCGTTTCGGAAAACGCTCGTTAAATGGGCGGATAGCGCTTACCCATCGCGCGAAGCCTTCAAAGCATTTTCGCAGAACGTCGGTCATTCCAGTGTCATTACGTCTATCAGTGCTTATTGTCCGGTTTCCATCGAACGCCAAGCGGAACTGATTATGAAAAAGAAGGTGGAATAGCCCCTTCAAAGCTGGGCTGGTGCGGTGTCTACTTCTGCGTCTCACATTTGCGCGCTTCCAGCCTTCGCGTGATCATACAAAAGCTGAGTTCCTTCACGGGTCAACCGTTTCGAGGCAAAATGGGTTTTCCTTCCAAAGGCGATAGAAAGTATAGGCAGGAATGCCGGCCAGCATGATGGCGGTGATGAAGACTGCCAGCTTGATCATCAGCGACAGGATCAAAGCGCTACAGACGAATACACTATTGCCATTCGACATCTAGAACACCACTGTTTTCGAATTACCATTAGGGGGCGCCATTTGTGTTTAATCCAATTCGGGACGGCTATTAGGATAGGTCAAGATGCTGCTTCTGGGCTTATGCACCCGCTGACCTGAGCCCCTAAAACTCCTCCAATATAGTGTAGAGTCCGCCCAACCAAAGGACGGACAAATGAAGGCACGATTTACAGACGAACAGATCATTCAGATCATTAAGGAACAGGAAGCCGGTGAGC
>Ga0209633_10006138_pt1 | contig 10329 bp, 10 predicted proteins | sample Cruoilmetagenom1_FD_187290 | JGI IMG/M metagenome (GOLD analysis project Ga0209633, IMG submission 187290) | Oil polluted marine microbial communities from Coal Oil Point, Santa Barbara, California, USA - Sample 1 (SPAdes) (version 2) | ecosystem: Environmental > Aquatic > Marine > Oil seeps ... | reverse complement strand
TTATACTCCACTTTACCCAGATATTCTATTGTACGCTGTTTTACCTTTCCATTCTCTCTGTAACTCTCAACAAGATATGCATATTTCTGTCCATTCTTAGTGATATACTTCCTGTACATTGTAATGCATATTACCCACTACAAATTTAAATGTTTGTGTGGTTAAATACTATGTGCATCACACGGCTAAAATCAATTGGAAAAAATCAGAATGTAATGGATAAAACTTTGAAATGTAGGTTATAAACTTTAGAATGTTTTCCACCGCCATTATTGTCACTCTCTCCATCACTCCCGGAACCATTCCTGAGTTGTGTGGTGAGCCTATCACATTTGGCAATTGTGGGAAAGAAATGATCATAGGGATTTTCATCCACTATTTCCCTTCGCACAACGTTTATGAAAGCTCTCTTTTTCCTATCAATCCACTGACTGACTGGTTCATCCGTTTTTCCAGCACTGTTTATCGGACAGATCTTTGTGCCAAATGCACGCATAAGCTTTGCGGTTTCTCTTTTAATCCCACCAAAACCGATGATCCCGCAGACTGGGCCAAGAGATGTTTATAGACTGCTGATCAAATTCACCATTTGCAAGCTTTACGTGTTTTATAAGCAATCTTTTTGCCAGAGGACAATTAAGCGAAAGGTAGATGATCAGCACCCGCCGGAAGCAGCTGAAGCAAACGGACATTTTTCATGTGGGTATATCCATCTGGCTCTATCTCTCTTGACGGATCCTGCGAAAGCATTATGGTCGCTTTCTCGAGCTCCATTTTACGTTTTTCTTCCGGCAGATCCAGAAGAAATACAGAGTTACCGGTCATTTCATTAACGATAGAGCGTTCTTCCTCACCGGGAGATATGCTACAACTACATACTCCATCTAATTTAAATTGTCAGAATGTCTTAAATGTTTTTTGCTTCTGAAGTAAACCAGAACAGAGCATTTTCCTTCCATACATATTGATCAGATCTATTTTACAATCCTTTAAGCCAGCCGTCTATGATCCTGTTTTTTTCCAACAGCAGGAAGTAAGGAAGAAATCTGGAACCGAAGTTAAGGAAGTTGTATATGAATTCTCGATTACTCATCCATCCGAGGGTTAGATCGTGGAACGTAAGCAGCTGTTGGTCTCTCTTCATGCTTTCTAGGAGCTTTTTTCCTTCTTCTTTTTTGTTTTTGTTAAGAATCTCACAAACAACCATCTCTGCAGAGATAATTGCCTGAGCTATCCCTTCCCCTGTAACGAGATTTGAAAAACCTCCTGCATCACCAACCAGATACAGGTTACCAAATCTGTGTCCCTGATAGTTGTAGTTTATTCCCGCGCCTCCAAACTCTGCTTTATCAAGATCGTATCCCCCTTTTCTCAGAAATTTTGCGATGTTGTCTCTCAGTTCTGAAATTGGTTTCAGAGGCATTGGACCTCCCCCTCCCACAGCGATGTAATCATCGTGCGGAAAAGCATAGATGGTCCCGAGTCCACAAAGGCTGAAGTCAAAATAAACCTCTACTTTGTCTTTGTTATCCGGATTGTCTACGGTCCATTGACACCAGAGAGAGTCCCTGTTTTTCAATCCCAATGATCTTCTTACTATGGAATTTGTGCCATCGGCACCTATCAAAATGTCATATTTTATGCTCTTTCCATTAACAATAACTTCCTTGTCTGTTCTGTTTACCTTTGTTACCCTTGAATCATCCATGAGTTCTGCACCGGCATTGGTGGCCGAATTTAAAAGGTGCTGGCCGAGCTCATGTCTGCTTATCATCGCCATTATTGGCTTGCTTGCGTTGATTTCAACCACCTTTCCAGAAGGAAAGTTTACGTTCACTCCATATATGTATCTCTCAAAGAGTTTTTCCGGTTGCTGAGAATAGATCTTTGGTGAAAGAGCGCCAGCGCAGCACTTTATTCCTATCTTCTTTTCTTTTTCTCTTTCAATAACAAGAACATCCTTTCCTTTTTCCGCCAGCAGTTTGGCTGCGGTCGCGCCTCCTGGTCCAGCTCCGACTATTACAACTTCGTGGTGTTCCATCGTTTTCGAAATGTTCTGGAAACTTTATAAGTCTTGCTCCCTCTATCCCTGTCTCTATCCCTGTCTCTATCCCTGTCTCTATCTCTATTTTCCCATTGTTCCAAAAACAAACCTCTGCACGGATCTGGAACTCAATATGTTTGATAGAGTAGGCATGAACATTCCTCCCAGATTTTCAACAAGTTTTCGGAATAATCCTGGAAAAGCAACCATCCATGGAAGTAACCACCCCAAGGATCTGTGATATTTCAGCAGATCCTGTAATTCAGATCTGTAATTCCATTTAGGATCAATAATAGCTTTGGCCGTTATTTCCCCACTTTTAACAGCCTGATAGATCCCTTCTCCGTCCAGAGAGCATGCGAACGAGGCAGCATCACCTGTCAAAAAGATGTTGCCATGCTTGAAGCCGTGATAACCGACGTATATGGGATGAGCTCTTCTCTTTCCCTTGCTGAGATCGATCCCTCTTTCTTCAGCCCATCTGTTAAATCTTTCACCCATCTCTTGAGCAGAAACAATCGAAGGAAGGTTTCCCGTGCCTATGGATGCATATCCTTTGTGAGGAAAGATCCAGGCATAGGTTAGTCCATATTTTTTAAGATCAAAGTGGATCTCCAGTTTTTCAAAATCCCCTTTCACCGGGTATTCAATACATTGAGCCATCTGCTTTGTATTATATCCCAGTACCCTCCGGATAATGGAAGTAGATCCATCTGCGGCTATCAATTTTTCATAACCAACTCTTTCTTCATTGTCAAGAATAACCTCATTTTTCTCTCTATCCAAACCTTTTACTGGTGTAGCAGCCATGATCTGGGCTCCCCCCTCTTTTGCCATTCTTAGCTGGTATTGACCAATATCCAGACGGGAGATCAGGGCCATCACTGGATTACTGGAAGACACTTCAAACTCTTTATCCCCTACATGGAACGTAATTGAACTAATAACTTTTTCATACAACTCGTCGGGAAAATATTTCATCGCGTGTGGAAATAAACCGCCCGCACATGGCTTGTCCCCGATCTTCTCTTCTTTTTCTTTTTCTATAATCAAAACGTCCTTCTTTGCTTTACCCAAAAGCTCCGCAGCCTTCAATCCAGCGGGACCAGCTCCGACGATCACAACCTCATGTTTTTCCATCTTATGCTTGATTGCCTATGTGAGATTTAAAAATTTGCTTTTGAGGAAATAGTATTGTGAACACTATAGAAAACACCAGATTAAAAAGATGGGGTTTCCATTATTTTCCCATTATAGACCCACACAGTGGTAAAAATTCCTAGATATAAATAGGCGCGGTATATTCAAGAAATCGAACGATCCCCGGAATAGAAAAGATTCAGGAAAACAGGATCTAAACTACATTTTCCTAAGATCTGAAATAGAGATATTCCTTTTCTTCATGGATCGGTTAGATAAGATCCTCAGCACAAAGTAAAGGAGGAAAGCTCCCACTATCCAGATTATCGGAAGCATCAAAGGCGATTCGAATTTTATGGGCATCAGAAGGAACATGAGAAATGCTATACCGCCCGCCAATAGGGCGTAGGGCAACTGCGTTTTGACGTGATCTATGTGGTCCGAGCCGGCAAATGTGGAAGACATAACCGTTGTATCCGAGATCGGCGAACAATGGTCTCCCCAGACGCTTCCGGTGAGCACGGGTGCAACCGCCAGATGAAGAGGGACACCGAACGCAATTCCCATGGGAATGGCTATCGGAATCACTATCGCCATGGTTCCCCAGGAAGTTCCAGTAGAGAAAGCTATGAAAGCACTTATAGCAAAAAGTAAAGCCGGCAGCAACCAGGGGGTAATCACGCCCTTCGAAATGTTCACCACGAATTCTGCAGTCCCGACTTTTCCGCATATCGCTCCGATGGACCATGCCGAGATCAGCACCAGATTTGCCATGACCATCATTTTAGCCCCATTTATAAAAGCATCCATCATCTGGGGCAGATTTGCTATTCTCTGAACACTGTACATGATTATCGCCACTATTGTACCAGCAACTGCTCCCCAGAGCAGAGCGAGCATGGAATCTGCATAGGATATCGCATCAATAAACCCCTTTCCGGGCTCCATGCCACCACCCGTCCACCACATTCCAAAGAGCGCCACTCCAACCAGCACGATGACGGGCACAATCATGTTTATTGCCCTTTTGGGCGCCTCTTTGAGTGTCTCAAGTTTTACTCCTCCTGCTAAAGGGGTTGCTCCATCGCGCATCAATTTTCCAGTGGTCCTTGCTCTGTATTCCGCATCGAGCATCGGTCCAAAATCCCTCGAACTTATGGTGACCATAAAGACCAACAGGATGGCAAGGATACTGTAAAACCGGTATGGAATTGAGCTTAGAAAGATCGAATAAGGGTTGATTTCCATGGTGCTGGGGAGAGCATCGCCTATTACTCCCACTTCATATCCTACCCATGTAGACACAAGCGCTATAGTGGCCACGGGAGCAGCGGTTGAATCTACGATGTATGAAAACTTCTCTTTGCTGATCTTCAGGGTATCAGCTACAGGGCGCAACGCATTTCCCACTATTACGGTGTTAGAATAATCGTCAAAGAATATCGCGCATCCCATACCGGCGCCAGCGATCTGCCCGCCTCTGGCCGTTTTAACCCCGGAGGTTATCATGTTTGCAAACCCATGGGCTCCTCCAGATAGATAGATCATACCCACCAACCCCCCGATCACAAAGTCAAAAAGGATTATGGTGGCATGCCAGCTGTCTGATATCATGTCTCTGTAGATTATTGCAGTGTCGGCGACGGCAGAAAATGGATTCAGAGTTAACAGCAAAGTCCCGGCAAACACTCCCAAAAAGAGTGATGGCAGAACTCGCTTGGTCAAAAAACAGAGAGTGATCGCCACCAGCGGTGGTAACAGAGCCAACCAGGGAAAAGACGCCAAAACTTCCATAAAAGTAATATAAACTTATAATAAATAAATATTTCGATTTTTGCAGGGTTTTGTGCAGGTTTTGAACAGTTACACTCACTCATCTTTCAAAGTTCGAGGGTAAAAGAAAAGACACCTTCCAAAAAGTAGAAAAGGTTTTTTATCAGATAGACTATCTTTACTTATGAACATTGAGGGAAAATCTGCAAGGGACATTATGCAGGGCGAGGTCATCTCCGTAGACAAGGATTGCAGTCTGGAGAGAATCATAACGTTGATAGAAAAGAACGACATAACCAAGATCCCGGTTATGGATAATGAAAAGCTCATGGGCCTCGTCAGCGACGAAGAAATAGTCGATAAGCTTGGTTCTATAAGGACAAGAAGGATATCCCCAAGCTCAATGCACGTTTCATCCGTTATGATAAGGGATTTTGATTTTGTGAAACCAGATGAAGATCTTTCTAGGATAATTGAAAGGTGCAAGGGAAGCGGTATTGCGATGTTTCCCGTTGTGGATGATGGAACTGTCGTGGGAGTGATAACAAAGTCAGACATCCTTCCATTCGTGGATTCCAGGGTTTCAGTTGGGGACATAATGACAAAAAATCTCCACGTTGTGGCACGGGATAACAGAATAATCCACGCAAGGAGGCTGATGGTGGACAACGGAATAGAGAGGTTGCCCGTTCTTGAAGAGGGAAAACTCGTTGGAATAATAACCTCCACGGACCTGGCCCTCTTCTTGTATGAGTTCAGAATGAGAGTGGACACGAAATATCAGCGTGCGAGAATGGGAAATCTGCTGGTTGAGCATGCAATGAAGAAGGAGCCGATAACGATAGACGGTGACACAACGGTAAAGAAAGCTGCTGAGCTTATGCGCACAGAAAATGTCGGCTGTTTGCCTGTCGTTGACTCTCTAAGGAAAATAGAGGGAATTATAACGAGAACCGATCTGATAAAGACGATACGCACAAAAGATTAGTTATTTTCCCAGCACTCTTTCGATCCCCTCAATTCCTCTTTCGATATGCTCGATCGATGTTGCATAGCTCATTCTGAAGTGTTTCTCTCCATTTTCACCAAAAGCGGACCCTGGAGTCAAAAGGACCTTTGCTTCTTTGAGCATTTTATCACAGAACTCCTGAGAATTCATATCGCAGTCATATCCTGGAAAAAGATAAAATGCTCCCTTTGGAAGCTCACATTTTAGTTTTCCAATTTTGGAGACTCTTTTGAAAGCAAAATCACGCCTTTTCTTGAATTCTCTTTTCATGCGCTTGATCGATTCCTGATCACCCTTTAGAGCCTCAAGCGCACCCCACTGTCCAAAAGATGTTGCGCAGGTTTGTGTATGCTGATTTATCTTTTTTATGGCTTTCAAAACATCTTCATGAGCAATGCACCAGCCGAGCCTCCATCCGGTCATTGCATAGGTCTTTGAAAAGCCGTTGACCGTTATCACTCTATCTCTGCAAAATTTCCCTATTGAGGTGTGCTTTCCCTTATATATTAACTTTTCATAGACTTCGTCACTTAAAACCCAAAAGCTCTTTTCCTCTGCAATGGCTGCGATCTTTTTTAACTCACCTTCATCATAAACAGCCCCTGTGGGATTGGAGGGGGTATTTATCACCATGAGCTTTATTTTTCTGCCTTTTTCTTCGATCTTTTCTATTATTTTTTCGATCTCTTCACTTCTCAAACAAAAACCTGAATAGCATTCAACAGAAGCCTCGCACAGGGAAGCGCATGCAGGATAGGTTACCCACCCTGGATCTGGCAACAGAATGACGTCATTTTTGTTAACGACTGCAAACATTGCAGCAAAAATAGCTTGCTTGCTCGGCATGACAACCACATTTTCAAATGTGCAATCGAGTCCGTTCTCCCTTCTGCACTTTTCGGCTATTGCCTCTCTCAGCTCCGGTATGCCATTTGAGGGAGTGTAGTGAGTGAATCCTCTATCCAGAGCCCTTTTTGCGGCCTCAATTATGTTTTCTGGTGTGGTAAAATCTGGCTCTCCCATGCCAAATGAGATCACATCCATTCCTTTTTTCCTCAATTCCGCAACCAGAGCAGCGCTCTTAACGGTTGAAGATTCTTTCAAATTTTCGACTCTTGAAGCGAGCATAATGAGAACCCCCCTCTTTATAAATACCTTTTTCGTTTAATACAGGTTTATTCGGATCATTCTGGTGATCTTTTCATCCTTTGCCCTTTGATCTTTTCATCCTTTGCCCTTTCTATCAATTTCACATTTTTGTGATCCATGCTATGTTCCGTTATCAAAATTATTAAATACTATGAGCTCAATTAGAGAACATGAGGAAAATTGGGGCTATTATGGCGATGGTTGTTCTGCTCGCGCCACTGGTTTTACCCAGAGTTTCTGCTCAGCAGGAAATAAACGTGTTTTACCAGATGACGCCTGGAGAAGATGCAATATTTCGTAAGATACTGCAGCAGACAGGAAAGGATTTGAACATCAAGGTGAAACCAATTAACATGGACACCATAGACACCATGAATAAGGTATCAGCCGAGGTGAGAGCGGGTGGAAAGGGAAGTGTAAACGTAATTTTCACAGACGTGACATACGTCGGAATGTGGTATAAAAGCGGTACCTACCTGGATCTAACTTCAAGGTTCAACGACTGGAAGGATAAACCAGACATATTTGAGCTGATCCTGGATGCGGGTATAATAGAAGATAAGATCGTTGCTTTGCCACTGAGAACCGATTGTGAGGTTTTATATTATAACGAAGAGATGTTCAACAAATACAGCGTCCCCACTCCGGATACCTGGGAATCATGGGACGACTTCTACAGCGCCGCAAAAACCTTCAAGGAAAAAACCGGAACTCCAAGGTTTGGAATGAAGGGAAACCTTTATGAAGGATTAACGTGCGACTTTCTTTCATATGTGTGGGCTGCGGGTGGAAGAGTCGCTGACCCGCAGGGAAACGTCTATTTCAACTCTCCTGAGACAATAGAGGCTCTGAACTTTCTTAGAAAACTGCGGGATGAGGGGTTGATCCATCGTAATTCAAGGATATGGAAGGAAGGATCTATAGTTGAGGAGGGCATGATTGGAAACCAGATTTATATGGCCATGGATTGGCCGTACGCAATGAGTATGCTTCAAGGCGCGGGTAGAACCCAATGGAAGGTGGCACTTACTCCTCCAGGACCAAAAACAAGGGCAACCGCTCTGGGTGGGTGGTATTTTGTCATTCCGAAAAGCGCACCAAATCTTGACATAACCTGGGAGTTTGTGAAGCACATGCTGGGCGACAAAATGCAACTCTTGATGAATGAGAAGCTTGGATGGGCAATGGCAAACAAAAATGCCTGGCAGGTTGATGAATCCTGGCCTCAGTGGCAAAAAGATCTTGTAAACACTCAGAGAGAAATGCTCAATAAATATGCAATGCCAAGGCCGAAAATAGCAAGATGGACCGAGGTTTCATATGCCATTCAGATGTGCTTTGACAGGGTTATTTACAGAGGAGAGGACATAGCCCAAATTGTTGAAAGAACCGCTCGTGAGATCCAAAAAATAATTGAAGAAGGATAAAATGGCACTGAATCTCAAGAGAAGGGAGCAGATCTTTGGCCTAGCCCTGGCTATGCCCGCGGTGATATACATAGTAGCCATAATGATATATCCCGCGATCGACCTGATCAGGCTGAGTTTCAGCTCTCTGGAGGGTTATGGCCTTAGCAATTATAAAACCATATTTGCTGATGCAGACTTTGGCATGGCTACAGCCTACACTATTATCGTTGCTCTGGCGACGGTTGGTCTGGAGCTTGGATTTGGATTCACCTCTGCACTTATTCTTTCAAAAGATTTCAAAGGCAGGGGCTTTATGCGATCTCTGTTTATACTTCCATGGGCAATACCAACCGTTGCATCCGCATTTCTGTGGCGCTATGTGTTCACAAGTGCAGGATGGCTTAATTCCCTGCTCACACGCATGGGAATGGAGGCTATGACATACTGGATTCTGGATTATCCCTACATACCCATCTTTGTGGCAGAGACCTGGAAGATGACTCCTTTTATCATGCTGATGCTGCTTGCAGGGTTGCAGTCGATCCCAAAAGAACTCCTGGAGAGTGCTCATGTTGATGGTGCAACCACTTCTCAGACCTTCAGAAAGATAACACTTCCTCTGATGATCCCAGTTGTGATCTCTGCGGTGGTTATTAGGTTGATAGATGCGTTGAGAATATTCACCGTACCCTGGATCATAATGGGTGAAGGTGGAGGATTTCCTGTTCTGGGTACATACATAGTCCGTCAATACAGAGCTTATCTAAAAGGCCCATCGGCAGCGGCAGCGGTGATACTTGTTATCATAGTTTCTGTGGCAGTCTTCAGTCTAACACTCCTTAACAAAAGGGTGGCCAGGAGGTGAAAAATGAAAATGAAAAGAGATTCAAGTTTGTTTGAAAAGATCCTTACATCAAGAGTGACACTGTGGATAATTATAGTGGCCGGAGCTTTGATAATTGTTGTGCCGATATACTGGCTCCTGATAACCTCCATGATACCCTCAGAGTTCAGGGGAGCGTTTCCATTGCCACTGGTTCTGTTTCATTATACCTTAGAATATTTTAAAGCAGTTTTTGAGCTTGGACTTCTCGGGCATCTGACCAACAGCATAATTGTTGCTCTTGGCACCGCGGCATTCTGCACAATAGTGGGCTCACTTGCAGCCTACTCCTTTGCCAAGATCAGCTTTCCATTCAAATACATTTTTCTGTTTTTGCCTTTGCTCTCAAGAATGATACCCGATGTTGGTATAGTGGTGCCTGTGACAGAGATATTCCTGAGGGCCGGTCTCAGTGATACCTACATTGGTTTGATCCTTGCGCACTCTCTGCTTGCACTGCCCATCGTGATATGGATCATGACAAGTCTGTTTCAGGAAGTACCGAATGATCTGATAGAGGCGGCCCAGCTAGATGGATGCACGAGAATGCAGACATTTTACAGGGTAGCATTGCCGTTGGTTCTTCCTGGAATATCCACATCTCTGATATTCTGTTTTTTGATCTCATGGGATGAACTGTTGTTTGCCATGCAATTGATGACAACCCATCTGACAGTTCCAGCAGCTCTGAATCAATACGTTGCATATCCACAGTATCCAAATGTGATGGCAATTGCGACGTTCCTGCTCATACCGGCTTTCATCTTCACATTCGTGTTCCAGCGCTATATAAGGGCGGGCATGATGGCAGGAGCTGTCAAAGGGTAAAAAAGAAATATGGTAAGCTCGGATCGCAGAGGGAATGGAATAAAAACCTTAAGCCCACCTGAGGCATGGAACTACATAGATTCTGTTCTCCATT
>Ga0209633_10006137_pt1 | contig 10329 bp, 9 predicted proteins | sample Cruoilmetagenom1_FD_187290 | JGI IMG/M metagenome (GOLD analysis project Ga0209633, IMG submission 187290) | Oil polluted marine microbial communities from Coal Oil Point, Santa Barbara, California, USA - Sample 1 (SPAdes) (version 2) | ecosystem: Environmental > Aquatic > Marine > Oil seeps ... | reverse complement strand
GTTAATGATGTAACTGTAAGTTTTGAAATATTTGTCTTCATAATAGAAACAAATTTAGTTGAATGAAAAAGACTTTATGTTGAGCCTTCCATCATTAATAAAAATAATTTTATTGTTTGTAACAGGTTCAGTTATTATTCATTCAAAAGCTTCAATCCATTTTCTGATACATTTTTAGCATACCATGATAATTCATTCATATTCTCCGGTGAGTCAAAATCAATTATCCTTCTATTAACCGTATGTAATGTTAATGTATCAATTCCATCAGGATTTTCTATAGTCGTAATTACTGACTCCTTGGTAGAAGTAGAAACAACTACTCCCCTTGAATCAATAATCCCTCTGTAATCAAAAGTTAAATCGCTATCAAGTTTTAACTTGTGTTCAGTCGTATAATACAGTCCTCTATTACTTCCATAAATATCGTTCCAATCAACATAATCCTCAACTTCAAAATTTCTTTGAACTCCAAGAAATAAAGATACTGCACCTTGACTAGGTTCTTCACCAGGTCTGAATATTGAATATGAACTATTCTTTTCTAATCTATTCGGAAACATTGGGAGTTGATTAAAAAATTCTGTTGGTAGGTCTGTAGTATCACTTACTATGGAATTACTTTTCATAAATATCTGAAATACGCTTCTAACTTCACTCTGTTGGAACAAAACCCATTTATTATTTACAGTAACAGCTATACTGCCAGACTCATAAAAAACAGATGGGTCATTTGATATCCCATCATAGTCAAAATGAATCGAGTCATAATGTTCAATACGACCAATATATTCAGTGCCATTAGCATTAGTAAATACAGAATCAAATTGTAAAGAATATACTGAGAGGAACATCGTCTTAAGCGAATCAACATCCTCGGAATAGACCGCAACCGCATAAATAGCTTTTTTGTTAATCGGAAATTCTACATCCACATAATCACTTTCAACTGGTGGAGTAAGAGTTTCATTGCAACCAAAAAGGAACAATCCAGTTAGCATTAGGATAAGTAATCTTGCTGTGTTTTGTTTCATTAGATTATGCATATTTACCTTAGTATTGATTTCAATTGTAAATTGTTCGATCTTTATTTTAGAATGATCATTTTTTTAGTTTGAGTATCATCATTTGTAATAATACGGTAATAATATATTCCACTAGAATGACTAGAAGAATTAAAGTTAGCATAATGAATACCGGCTAGTTTATTGCCATTCTCTAATTCATCTACCTTTTGTCCCAATGCATTATATACTGATAAATTTACATGTGAGTCATTCTCAATAGTATAATAAATTCTTGTTTTACTATTGAAGGGATTAGGGTAATTCTGATACAACTTAGATATAGAAATAGGGTCTGTATTTAAATGATCAAAAAGAGTTGAAATATTCATCCAAATATCTGTACCAGTTCCCGCAGTTCTATTGTCTTCCCATGTTGAATAAAGAAGACCATCCTTAAAATAAAAACTGTAGTTATTCGAGTGTTCATTTGGATGTGAAAATAAATTGATTCGGTTTCCAATCTTTTGTAAAGATGTATTTGATAGCTGGGCTGTTAGATTGTAATCATTCCCCCAAACATACAAAATGCCTTCTTCATCATCTTTGTAACTTTTAAATAGATAAGGCGGACTGTTGATTGAATCAACAATTTGAACATTATTGATGTTAGGATAACCATCACTGGGTATTTTTTGAACGAATAGACCGTAATTATTTCTACTCTGTTCAGAAATCCAGCTAACGCAGAAATTATTTATTTGATCCGAGTTGACCGACAATTTTAATAGTTTAGAATCTTCCTCATTTATACTTACTCCTTCAGTTATAACATCTCCGTTTGAAGAAATTATTTTAGTATAGATTTCATTCTCATACATTCTCGTGTCATAGTAGTAATTGCTCCATGAATAACATACATCCCAATCATTATTTATTGAATAAGATCTGAGATAAGGGAATGAGCTACTTATGTCTTGCGAATTGAGGTTAATTATATCGCCAAGAAATACAAGATGTTGTGATATTTTTTGTGCATACAAGTCAATTTTCATATCACGGTTTCTTCCCATCCAACTAACCAAAACATGAGTGCTTGAGTTAAATGTGAGTTTCAAATTTGACATACCATAAATTGATGGAGTGTTCAAACCCACATTCTCGCCTATTAAAGATCCACTCTTAGATACTTTTTGCAAGTATATATTGTGCTCTCCAAGTTGCCATGCAACAATAAAATCTCCCAAATAATCAATACCAACAATTGGCTCGTTACAATGTTCACGATTAATTCTTGTACTTACTTTTTGATTGGCACCGATAGGGGTGTTATCTTTACTAAATAATTGTGAATAGATATCAGAGAATCCACTTCGTCTATCTTCCCAAACAACAATATAGTCCCCATCTTTCTGTACTGCAATTGATGGGTTGTTTTCCCAAGAACTATTTACATCAACATGTGGCTTAAAATTTCCACCCATCGGCTTATTATCACTTGAATATCTCTGAGAATAAATACTTGTATTCCCATGTCTCGGGTCTTGCCAAACTAAAGTATAGTTTCCTTCTGAGTCTGAATCCATGGATGAGAAATATTGATATGCATTTGGATGATTACGAATAATTGAAAATTCGTCTCCCAATGAACTGCCCAATGAGGTGAAGCTTCGTGCTTTTAGAAAACTTCTGTCTCTCCATGAGACAACAAAATTTCCTTCTTTATCACAACTAACGCTAGTGAAATTACTCCACTTTATTTCATCACGCTCATTAACATTTATATTGTTACCTATTTTCCCATCTTGAATTGAATAAATTTGAGCTGACACAAATGTATTTTCAGCACTTGCATGTTTTAACCACTCCTCCCAAACAACTACAAAGTTACCATTTTCAGATCCACTTACAGATGGAAAGTATTTGTAGGATGCATCCGTAGAATCACTAATTAATATGTTCTCCCCAATAGGTAATCCTCTCTTATCAAATACTTGAAGATAAATATTAGTTTTAATTTCCCCTTCATAGTACCCAGACCAAACCACAGCATAGCTCCCAGAGTAATTTGAAGCCACTATTCTTCCAGATCCCGAAGATCCAATTTTTGTACTAGCATTCACCTTTATCTCGTCTGTTTGGGGTTCTCCAATATTGTTGAATAGTCTAGTTTTAAGGTAGCCCTCATACCAAACTACCATAAAATTGTCATCTAAATTCGAAGCTATTTCAACACTATTGCAATTGCTCCAAGTTGGATATGTTTGATTAGCAACAAAGTTTTGACCAATTTTATCACCACTCCAATTAAATATTTGAGTATAAACTGTATTCTGAAATTCTGTCCAACTTATTGCAAAATCATTATTTTCATTAAGGAATGTGACTGAAGGACCATCATTAAATACTTTATCAAAGTTTTCATTAACTAAGATGTTTTCGCCTAATCGAATTCCCAATTTAGAAAATCTTTGGGCGTATATATCCTTACCACCATTTCTAAAATCAATCCATGTTAAAATAAATTCGCCTTCTAAGCTCATTGAGATTGATGGGTTAGATTTGTCTGAGCCGTGTGGGCCAATATTCTCATTGATCTTAAAATCTTGTGCAAATAATTGGTAGTATAAAATTAAGCTAACAAAGAGGATGGAGTATTTTTTCATATTCAATACAATATCAAGTTTGGAGTAGTCTAACTATAACATAAGTGATTTATATTTAATATTCAATAGTTAAATTATTGCACTTTAATACATACTGTCTTGTTAAAATTATTGATCTAATAAAGTAATTTATGTTGATTTATATATCAGCTAATTCTACAACCATATTATCTGAATCATTATAAGGTATACATTTTTCAAAGTTACTTTCGGCTTCGTCATTTAAGTATGAGATAGCATCTTTCATATTTAAGATTACTGGCATTCGGTGATGTATATCCTTCATAAAATCATCGAGAATGAAGCCTTCTGAATTTTATACCATTGATTGATTCCATAAAAATGATTAAGTTTGTACTAATTAGTTGGAGTTGAACTTGATTATCCAAAATGACATATTAAAAAATGGATTATATACTGTAAGTGAAGCTGCAACATATGCCCGACTTCATTATTCTACACTCCATCGTTGGATGGAAATAAATGAATTCAAGATCATGAACGGCGAAAAGTTTATTACTTTCCTTGATTTTGTACAAGCTCTTGCAATACGAGAAATTCGAAGACAACATAATATTTCATTGCAGAAAATCCGTGAAGCACTCAACCGGGCTAAAGATGAGTATGAGATTACTCATCCTTTTGCGATGAACCATGCCACATTTCTTTTGGGAAAGGATATTCACATTAAACTGAAGGATGAATCTGATCTTACTCAACTTACTGGCAAACAATCAGGGCAAATGGTTATGCGTCCAATTATTGAAGTTTACTTGCATGACTTGACTTTTGGTGAATCTGGCTTGGCAATTGAATACAAACCATATAATGGAATTTTGATGAATCCATTGATTAATTTTGGTGAGCCTATTCTTGAAAACGCTAAGTTACCCGCATTTGATTTGTGGGAGGCTGTTCAAACAGAAGGTAGTTTTGAGGGAGCAGCAGAAGCCTATGGAATTTCTAAAGAAGAAGTAATAATAGCATCTAAATATATAGAGACACTTAATCTTCAAGCGGCTTAATGTCTGAAATAAAACTCTTTTTTGATAATTGTATAGGAACTTCCATTTCCAGGTCAATCGGAAATGTAATTGATTTTCACCGATTGAAGCCCAAAGTTAAACACATACAGGATTTCTTTGACGCTTCAATTACTGATGACAAATGGATTCCAGCCATTGCTGATGAGAATTGGATTGTAATAACATCAGATAAGGCGAAGAGGCGTGGCGGAGCTAAACTTCCTTCAATTTGCAAGAGATACGATGTAACTCATATTCTTATTAGTGGTAAGCTGCACAATGCACCTCAATTTGAAAAAGCTAGAGCAATAATATCATTATTTCCACAAATTGTAAGTGCCGCGGAAGAGCCTTCTGGGACAAGGTATTCTATGAGGTATACAGGTGAAAGATCACTTATGTTGGAAAAGAAGTAGAGAAGCTTGATAAAAGGCTTGTTGATGTTTACTTACTGATTGCTGAAAATAACCTTCCATCCCCAGTTTCTATATCCATAAATAGAAAGTATTCATCTTTGGTAGGTTTTGGGATGTAATTATCTTTAACAGCATCTTTGTTTGCAATAATTATTGTGTAGTCTGAAGCTACCTTTGACTTGCGTAGTTTTTTAAGTGATGTACTCTTTTTGCCGTGGAAAAAGGATGGTGCAACATTGAAAGCTTCTCCAATTAGACATTTTCCAGTTCTCTCTGCTATAATATCGTGTTCATTCTTGTTTTCGTTTCCATACTCAACACGGTATTCCTTGAATGGGAATTGACTGTTGTTAAGAAGCCATTTTATACCTTTTAGTATTACAAGGTCTGTCATAATTCTGTTAGCAGCTTCGAATAGAGTAACATGTGGGTATGGACCAAAACCAACTGTATTTCTTTTAATATGTTGAAATAGTTTAATTCCGGTTATATTAGAGCCTAGTTCAATATCAGCTATAGATAGTTCATAATCTCTAATAACAGAATCTATATTACGTTTATTTAGTATCCTTTCCATTTTCTGGATTATTATATTGTATTTCTAAGGGTGGATGCTTAAGTAAATGAATTATTTATATCTTTTCTTCTTTCCTAAAAGTTGTAGTTAGTTTTTTACGTTCTTCTTTAAAGATTTTCTTTGCATTATCAATCACTGAATCATGGAGAGTTCTAATTTTATTTATGCTCTCCTCATCAAAAGCTTTGCTATTTATAATTTCTTTTATCTTTACCACAGAACCCATGATGGATTTTTGGTCACTTTTCTGATCGTCTAAGAATAATTGTAATTTGATAATTGACGCACTAATTACATCAAATAATCTATCTATTTCCTTATTATTCTCATCAATCTTTGAAGGATCTTCTTTGGCAGATTCTACAAGTTGTGGATATTTGCCAATCCATTGTTCTGAGTTAGTAAGAAAAGTTAAGATTGCATCTTCAAGTTTTGTGAGCCAATTAGACTGTGTCATTGTTCTGAATTGAAACTCTAGATTACTCTTGGTTATTTTATACGTAATAATTGGTCCAACTATTACGGCTAATAGTGCAATTATTAGTGATATTATTTGAATAGTCATATTGCCAGCCTATAAGTTTATATTACTCCTAGTTTAACAATTGTATTAGCTAGTTGTACTTTGGTTTCTTGGGAATCTATAATTTGTTGTTTTAGAGAATCACAAATTGCGAATAGTTCTTTAACTTTTTCAACAATGCGTTTTTGTTCTGATATTGGAGGAATAGCAGTTATCATATTCTTCAATATTGTCCCATTTACATTCGCTTGTCCACACTGTTGCTTCAAATGTGGTTCAATTTGGGTTTTACGAAATAACACCGAGTTCATAGAGTGATTCAGAAAGAAAGGATTTAGACAATCATTTTGGCATCTTATTCTTATCAAGTATGACGCAAATGTATAGGCGTCATCAAGACCCTCATAAATTCCAGTCTTTCCTACAAGTTCGGCACTGTTTGTGCGATTATAAAGAATGTCTAGATTTTTGATGAGCAGTCTAGGCAAATTATCTACATGGGCTGGTACAAGTTTTTGACCACCTAATAATATATTCCCATTCTGGATATCACCCATTTTTAATACTGGGATGCCACTTATCCCTTCAAATGTTTTTTCTGACAAACCATATTCGCTAAATAATGATGCATATCCAATTCTACTCCATTCCCACCCAATAGGTATTCCAAATGGTTTCTCATCCTCTCGAATTTCTGGTAATAGTTTCTGAGGTTTTATTTTGCCTTCTTTTACTAACTTGGCTTTTTCTTTGGCAATCTTTTCTAATAATATGCTTGCTGGTTCATCTTCTGGATTTTGGGGAACAAGTTTGCCCATTACGGCTAATTGAAGTATGGTTTGTTTAAGTTTGTCAATACTTTGTTCTGTGGTAAATAGTACATCAAAGTTTTTAGAGATGCGGTTCCACGTTTCGTCAAAGTCAGTTTGGTCTTTGGCATTTATAAGTATATTCAGTAGTGCATTTACAAGAATTTCATGGGCTTTATTGTTTTTGGTTTGTTCTCGTTCCAGTTCATCGCAAAGAGCCATTAGTTCATCTACTTTTGCTACTATGCGGTGTTGCTCTGCAATTGGTGGGATAAGAATGGGAAGCTCTCGAACTTTTTCAGCATTTAGATTTAATACAACAGCACCAGATGCTTTTGCAGTGAAAAATGTATTAGCATAATTTGATGATAATAGCTCATAAAGAAAATCTTTGTTGATTGAACTTGGGGGATTAATTCTTAACCAACCATCATGGATGCATCCTTGTATTTTTGTAATGTAAGGTCTTCCAAAGCTCATTGAATTGGTTAATAGGAAATCTCCAGGATAAACCATGCGAGTTTTCGATAAACCTTCCTTTCTTATTTTCTCTCCTGATGAAGAAATATACTTTCCTCCAATATCAGTATCTCCAATTTTAATCCAGTTAATTCCATCTGGGTCATTAGTTATGTATGATTTTATAGGTCTAGGTGACCCACCTCGTTCTACTTCGGATATTTCACCAAGTCTTATCATTTCCCAATTTTCAGGTAAAATCAATGGGGCTTCTTTTGGTATTAACTCTGGCAATGGTTTCTGAACTTTTACCTTGCCTTCTTTGATTAACTTATCTCTTCCAGTAATAATCTTGTTAAGTAAAATGCTCGCCGGTTCATCGTTTGGATCTTGAGGTACAAGTTTTCCTCTAACTGCCAAATCCAGAATTAGTTCACGTAATTTATCTATTCCATGTTGACTTTGGTTGTCAACACTTCTTCCTCTTCCTTTAGATTTACGTGTTTGTGATGTTGTCCAGACGTCAAGATTCTCAGTGATGGCATTATTCATAATTATACAGATCCATTACTATTTAGTGCATCAGAAAGGATTTCTTTTAGCTGGTTACGAAGAGTGGAGATGCTGCTTTGCTGTTCTTCATATTTCTGCAACAATTCATCAGGATCGTGATTAGCTTGTTCATCCACGTGAGGGTTTTTAATATCTAAGTTGTAGTTGCGGTCTTTAATTTCATCAATAGAAACTTTCCATGCTTGGTCAGTTTCTTTTCTGCTCTTAAAGTTTTTGCTTTCATTGCCCCACCATTTTATTACAGTTTCAAACTCTTCAAAACGCATTGGTTTTGTTTTGTTGTAACTCTTTACCCCTTCTGGGTATTGGTGTTCGTAGTACCATACATTTTCTGTGGGTTTGCCTTTTGTAAAGAAAAGTAAGTTTGTTTTAATTCCAGTATATGGATTAAATACACCATTAGGTAATCTTACTATTGTATGCAGATTACACTCAGTTAAAAGCTTTTCTTTAATACGTGTCTTTATTCCTTCGCCAAATAGAAAGCCATCAGGCAATACAAGTGCGGCTCGTCCTTCTGTTTTAAGTAAATGTATAATTAGCGTTAAGAATAAATCAGATGTTTCTCTTGTACGGAATGTGGCTGGAAAGTTATTCTCAATTCCATCTTCTTCCATTCCACCAAATGGGGGGTTTGTTACAATTACATCCACTCTGTCTTTGTTGGTATAATCCCGTAATGGTCGGCTTAAGGTGTTATCATGCTTAATGTTTATGGGTGTATCAATTCCATGTAAAATCATATTGGTTGTACATAGCATATGTGGTAAAGATTTCTTCTCTACTCCATGTATAGTTGATTGCATTAGCTCTTCATCAGATGCAGTTTTAACAAAGTTATCCCGTTTGTATTCAATTACGTTACTAAGAAATCCACCAGTTCCACATGCCCGATCAAGCACCTTTTCATTTAATTTTGGTTTCATTCTATCAACAATAAAGGTTGTTACTGCTCGTGGAGTATAAAATTCACCAGCATTACCAGCACTTTGTAAGTCTTTAAGGATTTGCTCGTAGATATTACCAAAGGTATGTCGGTCATCAGAGGTATTAAAATCTATTTCAGATATTTTGTTTATAACTTGACGCATTAAGGTGCCGGACTTCATGTAGTTATATGCATCTTCAAAAACGTTTTTTATAACTTCGGCTCTTTTCCCATTGTCTCCACGCATATCCAAATTGTTCTTGAGAGTTGGGAAAAGTTGAAGGTTTACGAAGTCAGATAACTCGTCACCAGTTATGCCTTCTGGGTTTTTAGCCCATTCTCTCCATCGTAAATGATTGGGTAGTGGAGATTTGTAATCATCTTCAATTGTTTCAAGTTCAACTTCTCTGTCATCAAAGATCTTGAGAAAGAACATCCAAACCAACTGACTGATCCGTTGTGCATCGCCATCAACGCCAACATCCTTACGCATTATATCTTGTATAGACTTTATAATTCCAGAAACATTGCTCATGCTGATTTATCCCGATATAGTTCTTTCTCTAGTTCTTGAATAGCTGATTCATATTGTTCTTTGCCACCAAAAACATCATTAATAATTTCCATTGGAGTTCCTATCTCACTAAATGGTCTGAGTTGCAGAATCTTGGCATTTTCAATAGATAAGACACCTTTATCTGCATATTTATCTAGAAGAGCACTTAAAACTGCTTTGGCTTGTTCACCATATTTAGTAAAGTAATCTCTTTTCTTAACGTTATTCGCACGTTCTTTTCTTGTTAATGGTGGCTGACCATAGGCTATATGGCATATTAAATCGAAATCACCGTAGTCTTTCCCAATTTCCTCAGCTAGGTTATCCAATACAATTCCATGTTCTTCAAGTAAGTCAATAATCACTTGTTTCTTGCTCGTATTATTCCAACTCTGAAGAAAATCATCTAGAGAAGAAAACTCTTCGTTGATCCTTTTGCGGGTGAAATCTTTGTAAGATTCAGTAATTAATTTTCCTTGAGTTCCAATATATTCAATTCTTTCTGATACTATTCTCGCAGGGACACCACTTACATATATTTTTCTTGAGTTTGGTTCATTTTCGCCATCTCCACCACCATCAAAATCATCATCATCGTCTGGGTTAGGGTCTGGGGGAACCGGATCATCATCATCGCTAGGTTCATAAATTACTACAGGCTCTCCATCAAACTCAGGGTCTCTGAATAACTCTGTGGCTTTTTTAAAATCCATTATAGTAAAGTAGTATTTACCAAACTCTTCTTCAATGCGTGTTCCACGACCAATTATTTGCTTGAATGAAGTCATTGATT
>Ga0209633_10006136_pt1 | contig 10330 bp, 6 predicted proteins | sample Cruoilmetagenom1_FD_187290 | JGI IMG/M metagenome (GOLD analysis project Ga0209633, IMG submission 187290) | Oil polluted marine microbial communities from Coal Oil Point, Santa Barbara, California, USA - Sample 1 (SPAdes) (version 2) | ecosystem: Environmental > Aquatic > Marine > Oil seeps ... | reverse complement strand
TGATTCATTAGAAACAGCACCGCCAAAAAACCCACTATTCCCGTTGAATGTGCTGCTGGTTATGGACTCTATTATGTTTTCATTACCAATAGCACCACCAACTTCAGCTCCATTAAATCTAAATTCGCTATTATCGATACTTAAAATAATTCCGCTAACGCTATTAAAAATTGCACCCCCCATTTCTGCACTATTATTTTCAAACATACATGATTCAACTGATAGAAATCTTCTATTGTTTATAGCTCCACCAGCAATTGATGCATTTCCATTTAAGAATTGACATGAATTAACCGTTAAGTTTTCAAAGTTATCAATTTCGCTTCCAGTATCAGCGATTCCGTTAATGAAACGCAATCCATTTATATTAACGATGCTATTTTTTCCATCATCACCATCATTGATATCGAGAATATTACTTTTTGCATCTGCATCTATCGTAATCCGACCTCCACCCGGTCCATTTATAGTCAAATCATCTTGTATTAACATGGGACCAACATTTAGAAATATCGTCCCTTCAAGAGCTTCCTCGAAATCAATCTCATCAGGTCCTGGATTAAGGTTGCTATTAGTAATTGCTTGCCTTAGAGAACCTTCACCAGAGTCGTTCAAGTTTGTTACTTCAAATGTATCTGCGAATGATTGAATACTGGATAGTAAAACTATAAATAAAACCGCTGATAAAAGACTTTTAATATTTAACATGCCACACCTCCCCAATTTTCTCTTACTACTATTAAGCTATGCATATACCATGCCATTTCAAGAGTAGGCGTAACCTGTACAAGTTATTCATATTTTTTATTTTTTGAACTTTTATGTCTGGAAGAGGTTGTCAATTGTCAGAATGCCTGACATAGTTTGGGTGTACTGTTCCCACTTCTGTCAAGCTTGCTTTTAGTTAGAATCGAAGCTTTAATCTAAAAAAGATTGAGATTAGTAATGCTGTTAGCAGGATTGATTGTATCAAAGTACTATTTCAGCAGAATCACCCCTAACCTACCTACATTATTATATAAATTGAAGTGGGTGCGCAACCGGATTTGAACCGGCGACCCCTGGGACCACAACCCAGTGCTCTAACCAAACTGAGCTATGCGCACCACAGATTGAGTAATTCATTCTCTAGAACTAGAAATATTACCATATTAACAAGTCTTTTAAAAAAACAAATTGCTTAAAATATGCGCCCGGAGGGATTCGAACCCCCGGCCTACGGATTAGAAGTCCGTTGCTCTATCCAGCTGAGCTACGGGCGCAACTAATAATTACAGCAACTTACATCATTCCTTTAAGCTTTCCTATCTTCATCTGTGATAAAACTGTGATGATATGAATTTAATTTTTCACCTGCATTTCTATGCATCTCAGTTGTCGGATGCAAATATCTCATCGTTTTTTTATTGTCTTATGTCCCATTAATTTTGTATTGTAATTAGGTCAACGCCTGACTCAACAAGCCTAGATCCAAAGCTGTGTCGTAAGTCGTGAAATGTAAACCTATGTATCCATGCCCTTCTAATTGCAATATGAAAATCGTTTTCAAACTCTGTTACCGGCTTGTCATTTTCTTCACAAACAAAACAACTTAAGCCACGATATTTTACTGAATTTAGTGCCATATTCAAGACCCCATTGATTGGTATCGTTCTATTTTCATCATTTTTGGTTTCTACAACCAATATATATCCATTTTTTAGATCCACATTTTCCTATTTTAGATTTAATATCTCGCTTTTCCTCATGCCTGTATTAATAGCAATATCTAATATTAACCTGAGTGTATGTGCAGCTTCTGTATAAACCTTTTGATAATCCTCAGGTGTTACAGTCCTGAACTTGGTAAGCGGTACGGGGTAGAGTTGGTAACCTGATAGAGGATTCTTATCGAGTAGTTTTTCTTCAACTGCAAAGTTAATCATCTTCTTAAGAAATGCTAGTTCACGATTAACAGTGGCCTTGCTTATTTTTTTATTAACACGGCTGGTAGTATTAAGCCTTTGTGCCTTATATCTGTTAACCCTACCCGGAGTGATATAAGAATATTCTTCCCCTGAAAGAATTCTAATAAGGGCTTAGATGATGTTTCATCCCGCTGCCAGGACTTCTGGTTTATCTTTGAATAATCTTCTATAAACATCTTAACGAGCTTTTCGAAACGAACTAGGGTTTTGTACTATTGGACGTTGTCACAAGCATAATAATACCTCTTATTTTACTTGCTTACATCCGATAAGTACTTAATTGTGCAAACAAAGTAATCCCGTAATATTGTTTCACACTTCATTTGGCTTACACTTGCCAAATGGCATTATTTTTGCATTACCTATATATATCTTATAGAGGAGGAGTATATGTCTGATTATGGTTCACTTTATCTCATTGAATCAAATTATAATTTTGAGAGGGATGCCACAGAAATCATATTTGGCTATATGGAAAAAGAAAAGACTATAATAGGTAGGGTAATGAGCATAAGGGTAATTGTAAATATTCCCGGATGTAGGGATAATGAAAAGAAAGCAATTCAAAAAGGATTGATAAAAGCGAGGAAATTATTAGAATCATCTTCCCAAGCCCCATATGATGAGGGCTAAGTGTTCTTTTTTAAGAGATTGTAGCCAGATTTACCAATTCTTTCTATTTAGAATTCGTTTCCTAAGCTTCATTCCTCCACCTACTCAATATTTCAGAAAATATACTAGCTTAGCTTATTAGGTTCTTAACGGGCAGCATTAAATTTTAAAAAAATTAATATATCTCAATAATTAACAAAGAGTCAGCAGTAAAGGTGAATGTCAGATAATCTTACATTTGACGGATCACAAAACTCAAAAACTACCAATTGTTGCGTATAACTTTGGCATAGCACTTGCACTTGTTATATATAATAAACTTTGCGAAAAGTATGCTAATATAGACCGTAAGGGATACTATGGAAACACAAAATAAAAATGAAACGCCCACCAAGTTTTTAAGGTTGGGTCCACTTTTATTCTGGCTGTTAATATTATCAGGCCTTCTCATCTGGAACGGGCTCAACTTTTGGCCTAAGACACCTTCTCAAGCATCTATAACATACAGCCAATTTATCGAACAATTAAAAACTGATAATGTTAAAACCGTTTATATTGATGGAGATAAAATCACAGGCGCTTTTGAGGCACCTATCTTATGGCCTAGTAAAAGCGAAGAAGATCAAACTGCTTCCAGGCCTAAGACATCATTCTTTGGCAAACAGACTGAACCTGCTGAGTATCAGGAGTTTTCAACTGTTTTTCCACAAGAAATTGGTGACTCAAATCTATTGCCCCTTCTTGAAAAACATGGAGTAACTATTGAAGTAAAATCCATAACCAGTGGTAGGTTTTTTACATTGATATTGAGCTGGCTGCCTTTAGCATTGTTATTTATTTTCTTTATATGGATGAGTAGAAATATAGCCGGAGGTAGAAATGGAGCTTTTAAATTTGGAAAGAGCCGACCGCGACGCTATAGCAAGGATGAAAGCAAAATCACATTTGATGATGTTGCGGGGGTAGATGAGGCTAAAGCACAGTTGCAGCAAGAAGTTGATTTTTTACGTAATCCAAGAAAATATCATGACATAGGTGCACGGATTCCAAGGGGAGTCTTACTTATGGGACCACCTGGTACGGGTAAAACACTGCTTGCGAAAGCAGTTGCCGGAGAGGCGTCGGTGCCATTTTTCAGCATAAGCGCTTCAGAATTTGTAGAAATGTTTGTTGGAGTGGGAGCAAGCAGGGTGCGGGATTTATTCAAGCAGGCTAAAGAGTCAGCTCCTTCAATTTTATTCATTGACGAACTAGATGCCGTAGCGAGAAGAAGGGGCGCGGGGATGGGAACTGTAAACGATGAGCGGGAGCAAACTCTAAATCAACTACTGGTTGCAATGGACGGTTTCGATGAACGTGAAGAGGTTATTGTTCTGGCAGCAACAAACCGTCCCGATGTTCTTGATCCTGCACTGCTTAGGCCCGGGCGGTTTGACCGTCAGGTGGTGCTAGGACTTCCAGACCTAATAGGTAGGGAAGAAATACTTAAAATTCATACCAGAAAATTAAACCTTAAACCCGATGTGGACGTTACGGTTCTCGCCCGCTCAACAACAGGAATGAGCGGTGCAGATTTAGCAAATCTTTGTAATGAAGCGGCTCTTGGTGCTGCCAGGGATAATCACGTTGAGGTAACAAAATCAGACTTCGAAGAGGCTCTGGACAAAATAAGACTGGGTGAAAAGCGGCAAATTCTACTTGATCAAAACCAAAAACGAGTTATTGCCTATCATGAAGCCGGACACGCTATTGCCGCTTGTTTTACTCCTAATGCCGACGAGGTACACAAAGTTACAATTATTCCGCGTGGGCGAACTCTTGGAGTAACAGAACAGCTGCCGGGCCAGGAACAATACAATTACAACCTAAGCTATCTGGTTGCGCGTATTCAAGTAATGCTTGGCGGACGTACGGCGGAGGAGATCGCATTGGGTGAAATAACCACGGGAGCCGAGAACGATCTTATTGAAGCTACTCAATTGGCTAGACGGATGGTAACCCGCTGGGGTATGGGTGAGCTCGGACTGATTGCATTCAGAGCGGATGAGGAGCACCCGTTTCTAGGCTATGAATTGGCTAGAGGCAAGGATTATAGTGAGGAGACCGCTTCATTGATCGACAGAGATGTCAGACGTTTGCTTGACGAATCACACACTAAGGTTTTTGATTTGTTAAGTAGTAAAAGAGATAAACTCGACAGTCTAGCTCAAGCACTTCTTGAAGAGGAAACTATCAATAGAGAACAGTTAATAAAAATCCTTGAGACTCAACCCGGTTCAGGATTTCTACAACAAGTAAAGGGATCAGAATCTTAAAGATATGAGCACAAGTAAAAAAAGATGGTTTGTTCTACTAGCTATAGTAATTATTGTTTCGGCCATAGGTTTCGCTGTGTGGTGGGTTAATTTCCGTATTCCGCCTCTAGAGGGATTTGCACCGGGCAACGGGCGTCTGGAAGCAACAGAAGTAGATATCGCGACTAAGTTTCACGGACGTGTAGAAGAAATCTTATTCGATGAAGGAGACAGGGTTGAATCTGGTCAGATTGTCGCGCGTATGGACACGTCTTCTCTGGAAGCCGAGCTGGCAGAGGCTCAAGCAAGTGTAGTTAGTGCAGAAAAGCAACGCAACAATGCAATAGCCATAGTTGCGCAACGAAAGAGCGAGTGTGATCTGGCGAGAAAAAATTTATCAAGGGCAAAAAAGCTCTATGAAAAAGGAATTATCTCTTCACAGAAACTCGATCAGGAAATGGCGACTTATGATGTATCGGAATCAATGTGTGATGCTGCCAAAGCTAATGTAGCCACTGCTGAAGCTGCAATAGAAGCTGCAATAGCTCAGACCGACCGAATAAAGAGTGACATTAACGATAGTGTTCTTAAATCTCCGATTAGTGGCCGTGTCCAGTACAGGCTTACAGAGCCGGGAGAGGTTTTAACGGCGGGTGGCAAGCTGATTACGATTATAGATCTAACTGATGTTTACATGACTGTATTTCTATCTTCAAAGGATGCCGGCAGATTAGCGATTGGAGCTCAGTCGCGAATCATTTTTGATGCTGCGCCCGAGTATGCAATACCCGCTAGGGTATTCTTTATATCATCTAAAGCCCAGTTTACACCGAAAGAAGTTGAGACCCTTAATGAACGCCAGAAACTGGTCTTTAGGGTTAAGGTTCGAATTGCCCCGGATATTTTAAAAGAATACGAACCTTGGGTTAAAATTGGAGTTCCCGGCGTAGCCTATATTCGTCTTGATTCCGATCTGCCTTGGCCTGAGTTTCTTAACAATCTCCCAGAGCTGCCTAATGAGCTATCCAATTAACAAACCGGAATTTGTTGCCAGCCTAATCAATGTCAGCCAAACCTACGGCAAAACCAAAGCTCTTGATAAAGTAACTTTAGATATGCCCTCTGGCTGTATGGCAGGACTTATAGGTCCTGACGGGGTTGGCAAGTCTACAATGCTTTCATTAATATCGGGGGTTCGGAAGATTCAGGATGGCAGAGTTGAAGTTCTGGGAGCCGACATGTCCAATGCCTCTATACGAAGCTCTATTTGTTCTCGCATAGCTTATATGCCCCAAGGGCTTGGAAAGAACCTCTACCCTACACTTTCAGTATTTGAGAATGTAGATTTTTTCGGCCGTCTATTCGGACTATCTAGAAAAGAACGGGAATGGAGGATTAAAGAACTCCTAACAAGCACAGGACTTGCTCCGTTTTCGGACCGGCCAGCTGGAAAATTGTCAGGCGGGATGAAGCAGAAACTAGGTCTTTGCTGTACCCTCATCCATGACCCTGACTTCCTCATACTCGATGAGCCGACTACTGGTGTTGACCCTCTTTCCCGCCGTCAGTTTTGGGAGCTTGTAGACCTAATCAGATCCCGCAGAGAGGATATGAGTGTATTAATTGCAACTGCATATATGGAAGAAGCAGAGGGCTTTGATTGGCTAGTTGCCATAAACGATGGCAAAGTCCTTGCAACCGGGAATCCTAAAGATATAAGATCACAAAACGGCTCCAGCAGTCTTGAAGAGGCCTTTATAAATATGCTTCCTGAGAAAATACGTCAGGGTTATAAAAAGTTAACCATTCCTCCTCGTCATTCCCTTGACGGAGAAACTGCTATCGAAGCAGAGGGCCTCACTAAACGCTTTGGCAGCTTTACTGCCGTTGATGATGTGAACTTCCGAATAGAGCAGGGTGAGATCTTCGGATTTCTTGGCTCAAACGGCTGCGGAAAAACTACTACAATGAAGATGCTTACGGGACTTCTCCCCGCCTCCGAAGGGCAAGCATTTCTCTTTGGCAAGCGTGTTGATGCAAGAGATATTGAGATAAGAAAGCGGGTCGGCTACATGTCTCAATCTTTCTCGCTTTATAATGAGCTCACAGTTAAGCAAAATCTGGAGCTCCACGCCAGGTTGTTCCATCTTCCAAATGAGGAGATTTCGGGAAGGGTGAACGAGATGATAGAGCGTTTCGGTCTCGAAGGAGAGGAGGATGAGCTCCCTGGAAAGCTGCCGCTTGGTATTCGTCAGCGACTTTCACTTGCTGTTGCGATAATCCATGGACCTGAGATGTTAATCCTAGATGAACCTACCTCAGGAGTTGACCCGATCGCAAGGGACAGTTTTTGGGAGCTTTTAATTGAGCTCTCAAGAGAAGAAAGTGTAACCATATTTATATCGACACATTTTATGAACGAAGGTGAGCGTTGTGACCGCATATCATTAATGCACGCAGGCAAAGTACTCGCCGAGGGTAGCCCTGACTCGTTGGTAGAAAAAAAAGGGGCCTCCAATCTAGAAGAAGCCTTCATCTCTTATCTTGAAGATGCAGAGGGCGATATAAACAAGACTTTAGAGCAGGTAAATTTCGATCAAGTAAAAAGTTCTACCAGAAAGAAGCAGAAAGAAAAAGCCCACAGCTTTGATTTCAACTTCCGTCGGATGTGGGCGTATGCACGTCGTGAATCAATGGAAATCAAACGTGACCCGATCCGCCTTGCATTTGCTCTGCTTGGACCAATCTTGTTATTGATAGTATTCGGATACGGAATAACTTTTGATGTCGAAAATTTACCTTACGCTGTACTCGACCGTGATCAGACGTCCGAAAGTCGGGGCTATCTTGAAAACTTTTCCGGTTCACGGTACTTCGAGGAAAAACCGCCGCTTTACAGTTATGAAGAGTTAGAGCAGAGGCTTAGAAGCGGGGAGCTAAGATTAGCTATAGAAATGCCTCCAAATTTTGGAAGAGATATAAAGAGCGGGGCAGAAGCTAAGATTGGTATTTGGCTGGACGGTGCAATGCCTTATAGAGCTGAGACCAGCCGTGGTTATGTACAAGGGGTTCACAGAGAATACTTGGAACAACATGCACTAGAAAATCCGGGAGAGACACTTGCTACTTCAGCAGCCAATATAGAGACCCGGTTTCGGTATAACCAGGATTTTAAAAGTGTATATGCAATGGTGCCGGGAACAATCATGATAATTCTGGTTTTTATTCCTGCTATGATGACCTCGCTTGGTGTAGTTCGAGAGAAAGAGCTGGGTTCAATCACAAATTTTTATGCCACCCCAGTAACAAAACTGGAGTTCTTGCTGGGCAAGCAAGCTCCATATGCGCTGCTGGCAATGGTCAACTTTGCTACATTAGTGCTTCTGGCTCTTTTCCTGTTTAAGGTACCTATTAAAGGAAGCTCCGCGGCACTTGTTGTAGGCGCGCTCTTTTATGTGGTGGCTACAACAGGGTTCGGGATAATGTTCTCAACTTTCGTAAAGACCCAGATAGCCGCGATATTTGCAACAGCTATTGTTACTGTCACTCCTGCTATTAACTTCTCAGGTTACTTGAGCCCGCTATCATCCTTATCCGGTGAAGCAAAGGCAATAGGACTCATATTTCCTTATGGCTATTTTCAGCAGATCAGCATGGGAACTTTTACCAAAGCGCTCGGCTTTAGTGATCTGATTATGAACTATTTTGCCCTCTTTGCGATAATAATTGCTTACCTGACACTTAGCTTATTACTATTAAAAGCTCAGGAGAGCTAAAAATGAAGAAGCGAATTGACAACATATACAGGCTGGGCATAAAGGAGCTATTCAGCTTACGCTATGATCTTTTTCTGATATTCTTAATCGTCTATTTTTTCACTTTCGGAGTGTATGAAGGTGCCAAGAGCGGCAGTACTGATGTTGAGAATGCTTCAATCGCTATAGTTGATGAGGATAGGTCTACTCTCTCAAACCGAATTCATGACGCCTTGCTTGGACCGTATTTTAAACCTCCAGTTTTACTTCCTGTGAATGATATTGATCAGGCTATGGATAGAGGGTTATACAGTTTTGTTATAGACATTCCGCCTGACTTCCAAAAGGATGTGCTAGCTGGTCACAGACCGGAAATACAGATCAACGTAGATGCTACGGCAATGAGCATAGCCGGAAGAGGGGCTGGCTATATTCAGAATATTATATCTGATGAGCTTGGAGAGTTTCTAAGAGCACGTGATCCAGTAGAAGCGGCGGGTGTTGTCATAAGGTCAAGATTCAATCCTAACCTGCAAGCCGCCTGGTTTCAGAGCGTTATGGAGATTATCAACAACATAACTATACTTGCAATAATCCTCACAGGAGCGGCGGTGATTAGAGAGAGAGAACATGGCACAATTGAGCACCTGCTTGTTATGCCTCTGAGACCTTTTGATATAATGCTTGCCAAGATATGGGCAAATGGGCTTGTTGTAGTAGCTGCCGTAATTTTTTCCCTGTACGCAGTTGTACAGGGTTTACTAGACGTGCCTATCACAGGCTCAATCCCTCTTTTTATAGCGGGAACCATAGTTTTTCTTTTCTCGGTTACCTCGCTTGGAATCTTTTTAGCAACAATTGCCCGCTCAATGCCGCAGTTCGGGCTTCTGGCCATACCTGTTTTCCTGGTAATGATGATGCTTTCAGGTGTCTATACTCCAATGGATAGCATGCCAGCATTACTTAGATACATAATGCAGTTCTCACCTTCAACCCATTTTGTAAGCTTCGCGCAGGCAGTTTTGTTCCGAGACGCGGGAATAGATGTAGTATGGCGCGACTTTGCTAAAGTATTTTTTATAGGAGCTATGTTTTTTACTGCAGCTTTGTATCGCTTTCGAAAGAGTATTACCTCTGCACAGTCCTGATTAGTTATGCTTTTTCGGCACTTATAAATTCTTTAAAAAACTCATGGAAACTATAATTCAAAGCTAATATTACATTCATTAACTTACCAGATGCCCGGTAGTAGGCGGTGACGTACTCTAGTGGCATATTCGTCGTATCCCTCTAGTTCTTTCTTTAGAGTATTGTCTTCCAGAACGGTACGAATTACGAGAATACAATCCCCGATCAGCGCCGGAATGTATGCCCAGAGCGAACCCAATATTAGTGGGATAGAAATAGATACAATTATTGCTCCTGTGTAGCCCGGGTGACGCACGTACCTGTAAGGACCACTGGTTACAACATAGTGACCCCGTTCAGTTTGGATCCTCACAACTGTTGAGAAGAACTTATTTACCACCATTGCCCATGATGTAATGGCACTTCCCATCACGTATATTACAAGGCCTAATAATTGAACCCAAACAGGAAAAGGCGGCGACCAATGAAACCGTCCGGCATCCAGACCTGCAATTAGAAACGTGAGCGGGAATAAAAAGACAACTGTTAAACTTGCCAATACAAGGTCCCATTT
>Ga0209633_10006135_pt1 | contig 10332 bp, 9 predicted proteins | sample Cruoilmetagenom1_FD_187290 | JGI IMG/M metagenome (GOLD analysis project Ga0209633, IMG submission 187290) | Oil polluted marine microbial communities from Coal Oil Point, Santa Barbara, California, USA - Sample 1 (SPAdes) (version 2) | ecosystem: Environmental > Aquatic > Marine > Oil seeps ... | reverse complement strand
TGCCTACATGTACCCTTGAAGTGGGTGCACATCAAGGGTACATGTTGGCAGATATAGTCCAGTTTATCTATACTTTGAAGCCTGAACTCTTAGAGACACTCTCTTTTGTGATACTTGAACCTCAAGAGGAGAATAGAGTAGCGCAGATAGCCTACTTTAAAGAATCATTTGGAGACTTAGTAACGCTCAGACATGTTAATACTTTTGATGACCTCTCTTTGGAGAGTGCTTTTGTAGTTGCCAATGAAATCTTTGATGCATTTTCTTGTGAACTTGTCAAAGGGGATGAGATGCTTTATATGCGAGAAGGCGAGCCTCAGTTTGACACACAAGATGAGAAAACACGTACACTTGCGCATAAGTATGGCATCAATAAAGGAGAAGTTTCTGTAGGCTTTGAATCTTTTGCTGCTTCCATGGCTAAGGCTATCAAAAAGTTTGAATTTGTTACCTTTGACTATGGCGATAAAGAGAAGCGGACGGATTATTCTATACGGGTATATCATAAACATCAGAGTTATCCATTTTTTGCACTGACTAAGTTTGTGGAGGATGAAAATGAGAAGCCTAAGGGAGTGAGCTTGGAATCCCTTTATATGCAGAGTGATATTACCTATGATGTGAACTTTACCCATCTTATCGGGGCTTTTTCTGAATCAGGAGTGCGATGTGAACGGTATAAGACACAACTCTCCCTGCTTGTTGAATTTGGTATCACTGATTTACTGGATATGCTTTTACAAAATACAGATGAAAAAACCTATAATGCCGAGATGAATCGCGCAAAGGTGTTAATTGATCCTTCATTTATGGGAGAACGTTTTAAAGGTCTGGTGTTTAGAAAGGGATAGGGGAAATTTTCAAGGGTCAAGACAACAACTTTCTGGGGGGATGAAGTGTTTGTCATCTTAACTCTTAATAGTATTATACAGATAGAATGTTGCCCAATTGTGGCATTGGATAAAAAACATAAAAAAAAGTATTAATTTTTTGTTTTATGTGTAGTTAAGTAACATTGGCTTTTAGTGGTGTTTTCGAGAGTTTTGAAAGCGGGTTAAGACAACAATTTTACTAGGGGGGATGAAGTATTTGTTATCTTAACTCTTGGTCTATTATATAGATAGAATGTTGCCCAATTGTGGCATTGCATAAAAATTGCTAATATTAGGTATTTATTTTATTATATTGTGTAGATAAGTAACACTCTGGTTAATTGTTATCATGATAGGGTGGTTTTTATACTTTTATGTGTATTAAATATGGATTTAAGTTGTGAAATGAGCAGCACTCACTTCACATTATTTAGGCAGTTTCAAAGATTTTTTCTTCTAGTAACACTTCTTCTGCTTTTCCGATATAGTACCCTTGAGAATAATCGATACCGATTTCATTGACTATGTCATAAATCTCTTCATTTTCAACATATTCAGCAACGGTGAGAGCTCCAATTCTATCAGCAAATATTTTTATCATCTCTACTGTATTTCTAGCAAGTTTTGAAGAAGCTATATCTTGAATGAGAGAACCATCTATCTTGATAATATCAGGTTCAAATTCTAGTATTCTCATAAAGTTTGAGTAGCCTGAACCAAAGTCGTCAATTGCTATCTTCACACCAAACTTTTTAGCCACATCAATGAAGTTTTTAACAACAGCATAATCTTCAGTATCTTTATCCTCTAAGAGTTCAAAAATCATTTTATCTGCGATATCTGCATTGTCCTTAAGCATTTGCAGTAAATAAGCACTCATGTGTGGATCTTCTATATCCAATGAAGAGAGATTGATAGAGAACTCTTTTCCTGTTTCACGAATCATATCAAAGACTTTAGTGATAAGTATTTTTGTTACCTGTGGGTAGAGTTTTCCTTTTTTAGCTGTTTCTAAGAAGAAAGGCCCTGGAAAGATAGTCTGTCCCATTTCATCTTTCATGCGGATGAGGGCTTCATAACGATAAATCTTTTTTGTTTTATTGTGAAAGATTGGTTGATATTGTGGTGCTATGTTGTTCTCTTTTAGTGCTATTTTAATACTCTTTAACATAGCCAGATTTCTACTTAAATCATTTTTGAGTGAATCTATCATATCTTCTGCTAATAAATACTCTTTTTTATGGCTGATAGCAGTGCTGAGTACTTCATTGGCATCTTCATAGATGGAGGTTCCACCCATCGCAAAACTCATAGAGATATTGACATCAAAGTCATAACCATTTGATTCAACTTTACTATTTTTAACTTTTTCTACAAAGTTAAAACAGAAGTCCTCTATCTCATCACGCTTGAGTTTCGTCTCATTTGAGAGTAATATAGCATATTTTCCACTGGATATATGATAGATATCATGGTAGTTGAGAGTTTGAAAAGAGCTTTTAAGTACTTTTACAAACTCTTGTTCTAGTAGTTCAACGATTTTATTACCATAAAAGTTTTCATTGGTCTCAAAGTTGTCTATTTTTACCATAAAAAGTTCATGTTGATTATCACTCTCAGTGATATCTTTTAATAGAGCCATTTTATTAGGTAGGGAAGTTGTAGGATTGATGGTTGCTAGAGAGTACTTTTCATTGAGCGTGGAGATTTGCGCGTATGATTTACATCTTGCTTTGAGCTCTGTTTTATCAAAAGGTTTTGAGATAAAGTCATTGACACCTGCATGGAGTGCATTAATCTTATCTTCTTTATTTTCAAGAGAGGTAATCATCAAGATAGGCGTTCTTTGAATACTTTCTATATCACGTATCTTTTTTGTCGCTTCAAAGCCATCCATTTCGGGCATCATTGCATCCATCAAAATAACATCAGGATGACACTCTTTTGCTTTTGCTATCGCTTCGATACCATTTTCTGCTTCAATGAAAGTGTAGTTTTCACTCTTAAGAGAGAGTTTTATTGTCATTCTATTGACAGCAACATCATCTACTATTAATATTTTTACGTTAGGCATAACTTGCTTTAACCTCACTTAGTATTTCTATTTTCTCTTCTATTTGACTAAACAGAGAGAGGTAATTTATCTTTCTATTCGCTTTTGCGGCATCTTCCATATCTCTTGCCATGTTTTGTATATCGACTAACATTAAATTTGCTGCACTTCCTTTAATAGCGTGTGCTTCATTTTGTATAGTTAAGATATCATTAGCTTCAATAGCATCTTCAACATTGGCTAAAGAGACTTGGGCATTTTCGACAAATAACTCTACTAATATTTCAACATCCTCTATATCAAACTCAAGTGTTTCTGCTAAGGCTCTCATATCTATCATACCATCTCCTTTGGTGTTAAAAATGCTTTAAATGTTTCTGCTAATTTTTCTTTATTGATTGGTTTTGTGAGGTACTCATCCATACCTGCGTCTAAAAATTTCTCACGATCACCTTTAAGTGCATTGGCTGTTAAGGCGATGATTGGTGTGTGGTTAAGTGCTTGCTCTTTTTCTATGGCTAAGATACGTTTTGTGGCTTCTATCCCATTGAGGTTTGGCATATTTTCATCCATGAGGATTAAGTCATAGTTGCCATTTTCAAAGGCAGTTATAGCTTCAAGTCCATCGTTGGCTATCTCAAATTGTAATTTAAACTTTTTTAGGATGAGAGACATGAACATTTGATTTGCTTTGTTATCTTCTACTAAAAGAATCTTTTTATCTTGAATGTTAAGTGTTTCAGGCTTTAGTGTGCTAGTGGCTTTTTTATACTTTCCTATCTCTACATCTATAGCAAAAGAGAATGTACTGCCTTTTCCTTCTTCACTCTCTAGTTTTAGTTTACCACCAAGCATAGAGATGAGTCTAGAAGAGATAGAGAGTCCAAGCCCTGTACCACCATACTTTCTCGTTGTGGAACTTTCTGCTTGTGAAAAGGCTTTAAAGATATGTTTTTGTTTATCTTTAGGTACGCCAATACCACTATCTTTGACACTAACAACAAGTTGTTTGTTTTTATATCCTATATTTAGCGCTACTTTCCCATTTCTTGGTGTAAACTTTAGTGCGTTTGAGAGTAAGTTTGCGATTACTTGTTTGATACGCAGTGGATCAGAGTTTAAGGCTGCAGGCATATTGTCATCCATGATAAGCGTTAAGTTAACAGATTTTTCAGAAGCCTTGGCTTTAAATAGTTCAACGAGGGTGCTAAACTCTGCATCAACATTAAAGTCTACTTTGTCTATACCTAGATTGCCACTCTCTATCTTTGAAAAGTCTAAGATATCATTGATAATACCTAGTAGGGTGTTACTTGAACTTTGTACAGTTGCGATATATTTTAACTTCTCTTTATCTTCTTCTTTCTCTTTTAGAAGGTCGATAAAGCCAAGGATTGCGTTGAGGGGTGTTCTAATCTCATGTGACATGTTGGCTAAAAATTCTGACTTTGATTTACTCGCTTGTGCAGCGCGTACTGCCATCTTGCTAGCTTCGCGACTTGCTTCCTCTAACTCTTTGTTATTAAAAAGTATCTGTTTTCTGATAGGATTTGACGTATAGATAAGTGAAAAGATGATGAAAAAGAGTGCAAAGACTTGTGCATAAAAATAGATATCTTTTTTATCTTCTATATTTGCTTCTATTAAGCTGAGTTTATTTGATGCTGTTTCTAGTATCGTATGTAATGCAGTCAATCTCGTATCAAAAAGTTCATTGACTATGCGTGCCTCTTGTGTGATACGGTTTTGTGTTTGTAAAAATGATTCTATATTTTTATCGGTGATTGTGTTTTGTCGTTCTATCATGATAGTATCAAGTGTTAAAAAGCTTTTCTTTATAGTAGCGTAGATTCCATCACCTACCAATAACATATCTGTAGTTTGTTCATTGAGTGGTTCATATCTTTTTGATTCATGACTTTGTCCGATATTTATCTTCCCACCATATTTTAATATCGTGATATATTCATCAGAATTATCAACCTTTTGAAGCGTTGTTGTTCTATAGGCTTTATAGCTATTTTTATCAAAAAGGGAGAGTGATTTTTCAAAGTTATATTTTGCTTCTTGTGTATTGGCTTCACTTTTTTTAGCGATATCAAGTTTTAGTTGGGTGTTTTTTGTCTGTTGTTCTAGGTTGCCGATCAAACCATTAAAGACGTAACCCAAGCCGCCTACGATAAAAATACCTGCGATGGATAAACGCAGAAGTGCTTGTAAATCTTTATATGTTTGATTTGTAACTTGTTTGATGCTCATTCATCTTCCTCAATCTTTTTTAATAAACTTACTATAAATTAAATATTTTAACTTTTAGGTAAAATAAAGCCTTAAAGTTTAAATTGTTCTTACTATATATCGTCAAATGTCCCTTACTGTTTAATAAAATTGTTCTTTTTTTGTTAGAGAATTTGGCTATAATAGTTTCATAATGGATAAAAATACAATAGTTAAAATAAGTATATTTTTTGATACAGATAGTTTATGTTAGGAGAAAAAATGTTAATCACAAATATCGAGTATGTTCCCAAAAGAGAGATAAAAGAGCACTTTGGTGTGGTATCTGGTTCTACGGTAAGAGCAAAACACGTAGGAAGAGATATCATGGCGGGGTTTAAAAATGTTTTTGGTGGAGAGTTAAAAGGGTATACAGAACTTTTAAGTGAGTCAAGAGAAGAGGCGATGGCACGTATGGTTTCTCAAGCAGAGTCATTAGGTGCCAATGCTATCTTAAATGTACGTTTTTCAACCTCCTCAGTAGCTGCTGGAGCGGCTGAACTTTATGTGTATGGTACAGCAGTAAGGATATAGCGATGTATGATATTCTCTTTTTTCTTACACTTATAGTTGTTGGGTATATCTTTGGCACGGTTATAGAAAAGAGGCATTTTAAATCACTTATGATGCGAGAAGAACAGATGCTGTATCTGCCAACTATTGCGCTTAAAAAACCATTGGATGATGAAGGGATTGTACGCAGTGAGCTTGTGAATGGTTCGGTTGTTATCTCTATAGATTTTTTTAAAAAGTTTGTGGCTGGGCTTATCAATTTTTTCGGTGGTAACATCACTGTGTATGAGAGTTTGATAGATAGAGCAAGAAGAGAGGCTACTTTACGGATGAAAGAGTCTGCTAAAGATGCTAGTGAAATCATCAATATTAAGATTGAAACTTCTTCTATCTCAAAAAATACAAAAGGGATAGGTGCTATTGAGGTTTTAGCCTATGGTACCGCGATATACCGATGAAATACACGCATAAATTACCCGATGCATCTGTTAATGCTCCAGAAAAAAGTGTACTTCTTGAGACAGGGAAGTTATTGGCTGTATTGTTTATTGTAGGTATAGTCTTTTATTTTTCACTCAATATGTTACTTAATTTTGTCGTTGAACGTATAACCCCAGTACAAGAGAAACAGTTGATTTCTTTGATTGACTTTACACCTATGATGGAAAATGAGAAGGAAAATGACTACTTGCAAGAACTTACTGATAAGTTAACGCCTTGTCTTTCTCTGCCTTATTCTATCAAAACCTATATGATTGATACCAAGGAACCCAATGCCTTTGCTATGCCTAGTGGTAAAATCTATATCACAAAAGGCATGTTAGAAGAGATACAAAATGAAAATGAATTAGTAGGGATTATAGGACATGAACTAGGACATTTTAAACATAAAGATCACTTACGAGGACTTGGAAACTCCTTGATTTTGGCTTTTATGTCTCTTTTCTTAGAAAATAATTATGGTACTTTGTTTGATACCTCTTTACAACTCTCACATGCAAAATATTCCCAAAAAGCAGAGTTTGAAGCAGATATATTTGGATTAAGTGCCATGCAGTGTGGATATGGCAATGTGGTGAGTAGTACAACACTCTTTGAGCGGATGAATGATGGGAATAAATGGATTTATTTTTTAGAGACACATCCTGATTTCACTTCTCGTATAGAGAAGATGAAAGCAGAAATAGTCGAAAAAGGGTATAACTTAGAAGCCAATATAACGCCTCTTAAAGAGAAGTTTTAGTTGGATAAAACTCTTATATTTTTACCGCTATTATCTTCGATTTGCGCGATTTCACCTACCCCTTTTTGATAATACCCTGGAAGGGTACCACAGGTAATCTCGATGACATCTTGAAAAGTTTTTTCTGCAAAGGGAAAAATATCATGATGTTTCGTTAATTTACATGTAGACGTTCTTGTTGTCACAATATCATTTATATTGGCAGTGAGTTTAAGCGCATAGGTTCCATTTGCTTGACCGCCTTTTTCAAAGCTCACAACGATTTTATCATCATCTTTTGTGTAAATAGTTTTTTCATCTTGTGCATAATCTGCTACTTCTTCCACTCGGGTCGTTTTGACATTGTAAGTAGTTGTATAGGTACTATTAACGCTATTTGATGTATGGGTAAATGTGTTTGTGTTAGAAGAACTGGGTGTCATATAGTCCCAGAGATTGTACTGACCTGTATTGTTGAGTGATGTTGGCGATGGTGTTTTATCTTCACTGTCGCCTCCGCCTCCGCAACCAACGAGAAATAGTGCGGTTATTGTTGTAAGTGCTATACTCTTTATCATGATAATCCCTTATAATTATATCTATACTCTATATCGCCATATTTTAAAAATCTACAGCATTATAGTGTAAAGTCACTTCTTTTAGATGATATTTTTAACTAAAGAGAATTAAAGTAACAAAAAATTATCCATTCTCCCTAAAGAAAAGTGAAATCACGACAAATAATAGCAAACTCACAAGCGGGGAGAGAATCCAATAAAGAGTTAAAATATTTTTAAAAATATAACGATAATAACGCCACCAAGCCATAATCAAAAGAGCGATATGTAAGACTAACAGAGGTTTATAGACAAGTAAAATCTTTGTGCTATACGTAAAAATAAGTAAAAGTACAAGTAACCCCAAACTGCTCAGAAGCTTCTCTTGATTATGTGACTTTTTATATGAAAGATATACAGCTGATACAATGATGACTAATACTAAGGCACTTAGAAAGTAAATCATTTCTGAATCTCTTTCCAGTCATCTACTTTTCCACTTATATGATTTTTATTTGATGATAGTGTCTGGAGTAGTTCTAACTCTTTTGAGAGGCTTTTATCTCCTATCTCTTTCATCTGCTTTTTAAAATGTGTAGAAAAAAGTGCAAAAATCTTTTTATACCCTTCGCTTACTAAAAGTGGACAAGATTTTCTCTCCCATGTCTTGATAGAGAGGTAGATGTCACGGTCAGGGGGATAAATCCCACAAGTACGCTTTAAAGATATAAATGGTGGATATGTCATCTTATCATTGCACCCTTTACGCATATCTAGTGAGAAGTTTTTCATCAAGTCTACGTAAGAAGAGAGTAAAATAGCTTTTTGTGTAGCGCTATTATCATGATAGAGTCCCTCCTTAAATGCAGCTGTTTTTGTACTCGTATAAGCTTTACCTTCTCTATCATGATAGCGTACACTAAGGGTTAAGTTATCATTGCTTGGATAGCGTTTTTTGAGTTTTAAAAGGATAACACCACCTCGTGCACCTTCTTCATTGGTAGGGCTAGGAAAGAGGGTGTTCACACGCATCAGTTCACCTGTGGCAAGGTTTGCTTCAGGTGAACCATAAACGGCGATGATTGTATAAGCATTGCTATCAAGCTTGAGATTTAAATCAAAAACAAGTGGTGTCACCATATAGTCAAACTCTTCATCTAAACGTTTTTTAAACTCTTTGCTTGAATGGATAGCGTAGTAGTTCGCCCCTTTTGTTTTACTCACTGCTTCTACTAAGTCATTGTTAAAGTCTACACCGACACCAATAAAAGTGGTGTGGATGTTTTGAGAAGAGGCATTTTTAGCGATAGAAAATAGCCCATTTTGGTTTAGTTCTCCACGGTTTGGCATGGCATCGGTGAGAAAGATGATACGATTTTCATAAAGTTTTGGATCTTTTAATCCACTCTCTAGTGTCTCAAATAGAGCTACACCAGCCTTATACCCTGCAGACCAGTTTGTACCACCTCTAGGCTTCAGTGTTAAGATATGTTTTTTGATAGCATCCATATTGGTATCTTTGATAGGACGTAGAGGTTTAGCGTTGTAAGCTTGGTTGTCAAAAAGTACGACACCTAAAGTATCATCATCCGTTAAATGTTCACTCATACTGACGATAGCCTCATTGGCTAAATCCATTTTTATACGTTTATCGCTATTTTCAATGCGTCTATTTTTATCGTAGTAGTATTGGTTAAAGGGAGATGACATAGAACCAGAGATATCTAAAACAACAACAATGTTTAGTTTTTTACGTTTAAAATCACTCTCTTTGATATTACTGTCCAGACCAACAGAGAGATAGTACTCCTTTTCATCAGTGAAAGGATTTTTGGAGACAGCGGTACTGTATGAGGGGCAAAATAGTGTTTCACAAGGTTCTTGTTTTGCTGATTGAAAGCTATGGTCATAAAAAACACCTTCATAAGTCATCGCTTCTATCTTTGGTAAGTATCCTTGTTTGATGTTTTCGTAAAAGTTATCTGCATCTTTGGCACCACCAACGGAAAAACCTAGACTTGCCTCCATAGCAACGGGTGCTGCTGACATCGTCATTTTTCTCATAATAGCACTGTTTCCAAGACGTGATTTTTTTGTAGCTGTTTCTATAGTGGCATTGTAATCCCAGTCATCTATCTTGCTTTGAGAAGTGGACTGTTTTTTTGTCATGGCAAAAAGTGAACTTGATAAAAGCAGGGTTAAAAAGAGTGCTAATGTTTTTTTCATAAATATCCTTATGCTGTATAATAAGCCCATTATACAATAAATAAAAAGATAAATTGTGAAGTAACATCGTGATAAAATATCTACATGAAACACTTACTCTTTATCATGATAGTTCTTTTTACATTCTCAGGGTGTATCTTTACACCGCCACCATCAAGTCAAGCTCGTGCGTGGGATAATATCGCCGTAGAGAGTCATGACCCTATATTGAATCTAGCACAAGAACATTTAGGGACAAGGTATCTCTATGGTGGGATGAGCCCTTCTGGATTTGATTGTTCTGGTTTTATCTGTTATGTTTATGAAAAGGGTGTTGGAAAAAAATTGCCCCGTACTGCAAGGGCGCAGTCCACTTATGCAAAGATAGTCGATAAAGAAGCGTTAGTCCCTGGTGATTTACTTTTTTTTGATACTTCACATCGTGGTGTTATCAACCACTCAGGTATTTATCTAGGTGAGGGGAAGTTTATCCATGCCAGTAGTGGAAAAGTCTACAGTGTGACGATTTCAACGCTTGATAAGGGATTTTATAAACGTGCATTTCGTTGGGCTGGAAGGGTGAATTATTAAAGAGTTAGTTTATCATGATAGTATCATTTTGGGAGCAGGGGC
>Ga0209633_10006134_pt1 | contig 10333 bp, 9 predicted proteins | sample Cruoilmetagenom1_FD_187290 | JGI IMG/M metagenome (GOLD analysis project Ga0209633, IMG submission 187290) | Oil polluted marine microbial communities from Coal Oil Point, Santa Barbara, California, USA - Sample 1 (SPAdes) (version 2) | ecosystem: Environmental > Aquatic > Marine > Oil seeps ... | reverse complement strand
TTGCCCGGCGGTGACGCCGAGGGAGTAGCGCGTAGTGCGGGCGAGAGACTCGCCAGGTCGGCCGCGGTGCTGTCTGGGGAGCCAATGGGAGCGGAAGGTGTTTTTCGGGCCATAGGTGCGCTGGCAACTTCTCGCTACGAAGGAACCATAGGTCGCGGCAATCTCACACTGTGCAGCCACTCCGCGGCGGCCACAGAGATTCTGGTGACCCTCAAGGATCCCGTACCGCTTAGAGATTTGCGGACTCTGAGGAAGCTCCTTGAGATCTCTGCGGAGGGGCTGACTGTTCTCACCGATGGTCAACATGCCTTCGGTCTCGGGCGTGTTAGTCAGGACTACACACCTGAGGACGAGAGTCACTTCTCGGTACGGATCGTCGACAACGGTGTCTGGCAGCTCGACCATTCTGACCGGGCACTCATGAGAGTCGAGCACTCGATTCCCGAGATTCCGAAGCCTGCGCTCGAACGATCCGAGTTCATCGAGAACCCCGTTCTCAGTTCGCCGTTCCGCCCCAGCCTGGCCGTCATTTCCGTTTCGGTGAGGAAGGCATCAGGTCGGATGTCGTCGAGGGCCGCAGGCCGAGCTCATACTCCGTGCCGATTCCGTCGGCCCGAAAGCGGGGCGGTCAGCGAAGCTTCGAGACCGAGTGGAGGTTGGATCGTCTCTAGGAGAACTCCACGATCAACCGGATCCGGGAACGCATCGATCAGTGGCGCCAAGGGTGGCTATCTGGGTGTAACCCCAAAGACCCGTCGTCTCCTTGAGTAACTCGCGAGCTGCGAGGTCAGAGCAGAGTCCCCACACCGGAAAGACCAGTGAGACAGCGATGAGATCTGGCACAACCACCGGCGGAGGTCAATCTGGCTGTCACCGTGGGGGCGGAGATTGCGGCACCGGTCGGACCGGTTCGTCGGTTGCGGTGTCGCCGGTGGGGCTGGCGAGAGCGCGTTCCAATGATGTGAATAGGTCGAGGACGGTCGGTGCTTCGAAGATGCGGTAACGCTGTTTTCCGATGTTTCGTTGTGTCAGAATTCCCGCGTCGACGAGGCGGTTGACGGCTGCTCCGGTGGCGACGTCGGAGCGGTCGACGAGCCCAGCCGCTGATTCCACAGTCAGGACGGGAACTCCGGGGAGCATGTCAATGAGCAAGTCCAAAGCAGATCCTTTGCGGACGGTGCCGAGGTTCGACCGCCAACGGCTGACCAGCTCGTCGATTCTCGTGGCGTAGATCTGAGCGTCACCGCATGCTCGCAGGGTGGCGCCGGCGAAGGTCCGCAGCCACGTGTGGGCGGCCAAAGACCGCTCGGGACTGTCTGCAGGATGGAGGTGTCGGAAGGCGGTCAGGCCGGAGACGTAGTCGTCGGACCAGGTGGCGAGGACGAGACTGATGGGTGGCACGAATGTGGGCGAGAGCCCTCGCCGTCGGAGGATGACATGGATCAGTGCTCGCCCGGTCCGTCCGTTCCCATCGGCGAATGGGTGGATGGTCTCGAACTGGGCGTGGGCGATGGCGGCCTGCACGAGTGGCGAGTGCTCGTCGCCGTTCACGTACTCGATGAGGTCCTGGATAAGGCTATCGACTTGGTCCGGTGGTGGTGGGACGAAGACCGCGCTGCACGGGTTGTAGGAGCTGCCGCCTATCCAGTTCTGCCGATCACGAATGACGCCTCCGAGTTCGGGCCTCGGCGAGCGGTCCATCAGGACTCGGTGGATCTCCAACAGATCGGCCACTGAGGACCGCTCAGTGTGGATTGCCAGTTCGATGGCGGACTCCATGGCTGCGATGTTGCCGAGGACCTCGACGGCGACACGATCGGCCGTCTCGCCACCCTGGGCGAGAGCGGCCTCTGCCTCGACCAGTCTTCGTGGCCCGGCATCGAGTCCTTCGATCTTGGAGGAGGCGACGGACTCGGCCCGGAGGAGGAATCGGGCGAGACCCTCGAGACTGACATGGCTTGTACCGGCCTCGTTCAGGTCCCGGATCGCGGTCTCAGCGTCCGCGATGTCCGCTGCCAGGTCGCCAGGCAGAGTGAGATTCCATCCGGCGAGGGGATCGGGCAGGTAGGCGTCGTAGCCGCAACCCTGCCGGTCGCGGCGGGTCATCCCCTCGAATCGAGACTCCCATCGCCTCCGTACGTGCTCGGCCATCCTTCGGCTCCCTTAGCGTTCAGCGAAGGTTATCCGACAAGCTTAGCTTAAGGGAGTTCTTAGTAAAGGAAACTGGAATAGTGCCTCCGAAGCACCCCCTCGGTAGGTTCGGGGCTAAGCGCAGCGAGCCACAGTGGTATCGGGGCCCGTAGAGACTGCCCCATCTTGCTCGTAGCTGGAGACTGGGGACTGGGGGCTGGAACCTACTCCTCCAGCCGATACCCGACCCCGCGCACCGTCTCGATCGTCGGCGCTCCCTCTACCTTCTCGAGCTTTCTCCTCAGACGCCGGATGTGTTGGTCCAGCGTCTTTGAATCGGTCCAGGTGATTCCCCAGATCTCGTCCAGCAGGTGGTCGCGGTGGACGATCCTACCTCGCTCGACCATCAGTGCTTCCAGAACCTCGAACTCCTTGCGCGGCAGGTCGAAGACCTCGTCATCGATGCGGAGCTGGTAGCGACCTCGATCAAGGGTGGCGGTACCGGCCGTCAGCAGCTCGTCCGTGGCATCCGAGCTCCTGGTCGGGACACGGCGCATCGCTGCTCGGATCCTGGCCAGCAATTCACGGACGGAGTACGGCTTCGTCAAGTAGTCGTCTGCCCCAAGCTCGAGGGCAGCCACAACATCGGACTCCGCGTCTTTTGCCGAGAGCACGATCACGGGCACGTTGGACTCGGAGCGGATACGCCGAAGCACGTCAAGGCCTGACATCTCCGGGAGCATCAGATCCAAGAGCACGATATCTGGGACATGCTCCAGGAACGTCGCCACCGCTGATCTCCCATCGGTCGCTGCGACCGGTTCGTAACCTTCCCTCTCGAGCGCGACCGTCAACGCGTCAACGTAGGCCGGTTCGTCTTCGACGATCAGCACGCGCATCTCTTCATCCTCTCGCGATCGGGAGGCGCATGGTGAACGTACTGCCTTCCGCCATCTCGGAGCTCACTGAGACCGACCCGCCATGGGTCTCAGCAACGTTCTTCACGATCGAGAGACCCAGGCCGGTGCCTCCCGTTCCTCGACTCCGCCCGCGATCTACCCGGTAGAAGCGCTCGAAGATTCGGTCAATGTGATCCGGTGGGATCCCGATCCCGTGATCCCGCACGGCCACGGCAATCTCATCACCGTCGGGAGTCATCACCACCGTGACAAGCGCTCCGTCGATCTCGTTGGAGTACTTCACAGCATTGTCGAGCAAGTTCGCAACGGCCGAGACCACCTGTTCCCGGTTCCCTTCGACGATCACATCAGCATCTGTCCCGCCGATTTGTATCTCAACCCTCGCTGCTCGCGCCGCAGGGGCAATCCGCTCGATCGCCTCACCCACGGCGGATCCAACATCAAGCGGAGCGAACGGCGTTTCGAGGGATTCGATGTCCGCAAGCGTCAAGATGTCGTCAACAACCTGAGCCATCCGGTTCGCTTCCACCCGAAGTCGCTCCGAGAGACGCCGTCGCGTCGCCGGATCTTCAGTGTCGGCGATCGTCTCAGCAAGAACTGCGAGAGCGCCAAGCGGTGTCTTCATCTCGTGACCCGCATTGACAAGGAAGTCGCTACGCATCGCTTCGATTCGCCGCTGGTCCGAGAGGTCCTGGACGTACCCGACGGCACCTGCAACGCCGTCCGATTCGGCGAACGGGACGGCTCTGAGCCGCACGATCCTCCGCGCGGGGGTGAAGAGAGCAAGCTCGAGATCCTCTTCCCTGCCCGTCGCCTGGACGCGCTTGAGCAGTGCCACGAGACGTGTCCCGGCGACGGCATCCCCAAGATTGCCTTCCAGGATCTTGCCGGCGGTGGGATTGGCATAGGCGATCTCGCCCCTCCTATCGGCGATGACCACACCGATATCGGTGCGGTCCGTCGCTGCCCGGAGCCGGCTCGCGGCGTGTTCGGCATCTTCGAGCCGATGCTCAATATCACGCACGCCGCGATACAGCGCCCGAGAAGCCACTTTCGAGGTCGAATCGATCTCAAGTCGCCGAAGGACGCTATTGACGTCGCTATTGAGCTGCCGGTAGCGAACGCCAAGCAGGACGAGCGCAGCGAGCGTGATGAGGAGGAGAGCGATCAGGATGCCGGTGAGCACAACGCGATGATAGGGACACGGAGACGCCCAATCCCGTGCTCACGACGCCCCTTGTCGAGAATTCACCCTGGGTTCACCTTCCGTCCCGATCCGCTTCAACAACCACTCGTACCGTCCATCCCAACCGGAGCGGATATCCGGAATCTCACGCAATCGGGAGAGACAAGATCATGAAACGGAGATTCACAATGATCGCGGCGGTCGCCGCGTTCGCCCTCGTAGCCACCGCGTGCGGAGGCAGCAGCGACGACACCGCGACTGCTGCCACCGACGGCACTGACGGACTGAGCGGCACGATCCTCATCTCGGGTTCGTCCACGGTCGAACCGATCTCGGCCCGAGTCGCCGAGGACTTCTCGAAGGCGAACCCCGGAGTCGGCCTCACCGTCGAAGGTCCAGGGACCGGCGACGGATTCAAGAAGTTCTGCTCGGGCGAGACCGACATCTCTGATGCGTCGCGCCCCATCAAGGACAGGGAAATCGACGCCTGCAAGGAGACCGGTATCGAGTGGATCGAACTGTACGTGGCCATCGACGGCCTTTCGGTCTTGACGTCACCGGAGAACAACAAGGCCTCGTGTGTGACGTTCAATGACCTCTACGCGCTCACCGGGCCTGAGTCCACCGGCTTCGGCAAGTGGTCTGATGCTTCGGATCTCGCTCTGGAGATCGGTGGCGTGTCTGCGACGAACTACTTCGACGAGGATCTCGTCATCACCGGACCGGGCGAAGAGTCGGGCACGTACGACACATACGTGGAGTTCGTCATCGACGGCCTGTCCGAGGAGCGTGGAGTCGACGCGGCCTCCCGCCCCGACTACGTGGCATCGCCGAACGACAACGTGATCATTGAGGGCATCGCCGGATCGAAGTACTCCCTCGGTTGGGTCGGTTACGCGTTCTACGCCGAGAACACGGACAAGGTCAAGGCCCTCGAAGTCAGCAACGGCGAGAGCGGGTGCGTCGCTCCGAGCGCCGACACGATCGCCAGTGGCGAGTATCCGCTGTCACGACCACTGTTCATCTATGTGAATGCCAAGAGGGTCGTGGACAACTCGGCACTGGCGTCGTTCGTTGACTACTACCTATCCGAAGCGGGCCTGGCCCAGGTCTCGAACGCGGGGTACGTCCCGCTCGCCGACTACGGCCCCACTCAGGACGCTTGGATCAACAAGGTCATCGGCAGGAACTTCTCCTCGTAGCGAACCGATGAGGAACCACCGAGCGATAGAACCGGGGGGCGGGCGCACGACGGGTACCCGCCCTCCTACTCTCCCCGACTGGACCGCATGACAGCACCGCATCCACCCATCGATCTCAGCGGCAACCCGCGCCGGCGTTCCAAGGAGCGCCTCGTCGGTGCGGTCTTCTTCGCTGCGGGCCTCGTCTCGATCCTCATCAGCCTGGCGATCGTGCTCTCGCTAGTCGGCGAAGCATGGACGTTCATCAGCGGGTTGATCGAAGAGGGTGAGCTCGGCTCGCTGTGGTCCATCGGCTGGTTCCCCCGCCGCGGGCTCTACGACCTCAGGACGATCATCGTGGGCACCTTCATCATCGCCGCCATCGCCATCGTCGTCGCCACGCCACTCGGGCTGGGTGCTGCCGTCTATCTCGCGGAGTACGCCAACCCGAAGACGCGCCGGAGGCTCAAACCCATCATCGAGATCATCGCCGGTATCCCCTCGGTCGTGCTCGGGTTCTGGGCCCTGGCATTCATCGGTCCCGAGGTCGTCCAACGGCTGTTCGCATCCGCCGGGGTCTTCAGCATGCTTTCGGCCGGTCTAGCGGTGGGGATACTGATCACACCGCTCGTCGCCACGGTGTCCGAGGATGCCATGCGGGCCGTTCCGTCATCGCTTCGTGAAGCATCCTATGGGCTCGGCGCCAATCGTCTGACCACTACCATCCGCGTCGTTCTTCCGGCAGCGATTTCGGGAGTCGCTGCTTCCCTGATCCTCGCTTTCTCCCGAGCGATCGGTGAGACAATGATCGTGTTCATGGCTGCGGGGGCCGTCGGCGGAGCGCTGTTCACGGTCAACCCACTCGACCCTGGCCAAACCATGACTGCGTCAATCGCATCGCTCGCCATCGGTACCGACCAGGTTGCCGGTGAAGGACTGGCATTCCAGAGCTTGTTCTTCGTCGGATTGCTCCTCTTCCTCATGACTCTTGCCTTGAACGCCGCGAGCAATCGGCTCGTGCGCAAGTTCCGGGAGGTGTACTGATGGCCGCCCGAACCAATGCATCCCAACGGGCTACCCGTGACGCCGTCCGGTCGGCACTCCAGGGGAAACGAGCAGAGCCGGGCGCCGTCATCTTCCGGCTTCTGCTGATCACGATGCTCCTGTCGCTGCTCCTCATCCTCATTGTGCTCCTCGGCGACATCCTCATCGGGGCGTGGCCCACGTTTCGTGATCGGGGCTTCGATTTCGTGTTCTCAGGACTCTCCCTGAACCCGGAGACGGCCGGGGTGTGGACGGGGATCGTCGGATCGCTCGCTATCGCCCTCTTCGTGGTGATCTTCGCGATCCCGATCGGTATCGGTGCCGCCATCTACCTCGAGGAATACGCCCCAGACAACACCCTCACCCGATTCACCGACACAGCTGTGAGGAACCTCGCCGGTGTGCCGTCGATCGTCTTCGGCCTGCTCGGCCTCACGATATTCGTCGTAATCGTGAACGCCATCGGACTTGGTGGGTCGACAGCCGGCAAGAACGTCATCGCTGCCGGCATCACGATGGCCGCCCTGGTGCTCCCGATTGTGATCATCACATCGGCCGAGGCGATACGCGCCGTTCCGTACACGATCCGCGAAGCGGGCTACGGCGTCGGAGCAACCAAGTGGGAAGTGATCAGGAGCCACGTCCTGCCGTCAGCGTTCCCCGGGATTCTCACAGGCACGGTGCTCACTCTGGCCAGAGCCTTCGGCGAGACGGCCCCGCTCCTCGTCATCGGGGTCGCGACCGGTTTCTTCTCGGCGTCGGCCGATGCAACGGTTCTCGAGAAGCTGACGGGGCCGTACACCGCCTTGCCGGTGATCGTGTTCTCATGGTCCCGCCAGACCGACCCCGCGTTTCTCAACACACTGGCTCCGGCGGCGATCGTTGTACTGCTCACGGTGCTCTTCTCCATCAATGCGGTGGCGATCTACTTCCGGAACAGATTCGAGAAGAAATGGTGACCGACATGAACGACACACTCGACACGGCAGCGGGGGTGCCTCCAGGTGCTCCGTCCCCACGGCAACCGGGTCGGAAAACACGCACGGTCGATGGCAGCGCAAGCATCGCTCCGACCGGGAACGAGGCGGATGATTCGAACCCCGTCATCATCGACGTCGAGGATCTCAACGTGTACTACGGGGACTTCCACGCCGTCAAAGATGTGACTCTTCCGATCCGACAACATGAGATCACGGCACTCATCGGCCCGTCGGGATGTGGAAAGTCCACCGTCCTCCGCTGCTTCAACCGGATGAACGACCTCATCGAAACGGCACGGGTCGAGGGAAAGGTCGAGTACCACGGCGTTGATCTGTACGGGAAGAACGTCGATCCGGTCGAAGTTCGCCGCCATGTCGGCATGGTGTTTCAGAAACCGAACCCGTTCCCGAAGTCTATCTACGACAACATCTCTTTCGGCCCGAAGATCGCCGGTTACAAGGACGACATGGATGACCTCGTCGAGGAGACGCTCCACAAGGCGGCCCTTTGGGACGAGGTCAAGAACAAGCTCAACGAGTCCGCCTACGCCCTGTCCGGCGGCCAGCAGCAGCGGCTCTGCATCGCACGAGCGATCGCGACCAGCCCCGACGTGCTGTTGATGGACGAGCCCGCTTCGGCGCTCGACCCCATCGCGACCCTTCGCATCGAGGAGCTCGTGTTCGAGCTGAAGAAGGACTACTCGATCATCATCGTGACCCACAACATGCAGCAGGCCGCCCGTGTCAGTGACCGCACGGCGTTCTTCAGCGTCGAAGTGGGCGAAACGGGCCAGCGCACGGGCAAGCTCGTTGAGTTCAGCCATACAACGCAACTCTTCACCAACCCCGACCAGCAAGAGACCGAGGACTACATCACCGGCCGCTTCGGATAGGAGACACTATGACCACATTGCACTCGGAGCACGCCCACGAACAAGAGGGCGAGATCGAACTCCGCCATCACTTCGACGACGAACTCGACGAGATTCGACGCGGTCTCGTCGAGATGGCGTCACTGGTCGCTGAGAACACCAGGCGAGCCGGGGAGGTCGCAACCGAGAACCGCCTCGACGTCGTCGAGGCCGTGCGCGATGGGGACAAACCGGTCGATGATCTCTACCGAATCCTGGAACGTCGAACCTTCGAGATCCTGGCGCTCCAGCAGCCCGTTGCCGCCGATCTTCGATTCCTGGTGGCCGCCACTCGGATCCTCTACGAGGTTGAGCGATCGGGCGACCTCGCCGTCAACATCGCGAATCGCGTCTCAGCTCAGAACGGATTCCCACAGCTCACTGAAGTCCAGGCTCTCCTCCGCCGCCTCGTAGATGAGTCGACGAAGGTATTCGCCTCGGCCGTCGACGCGATGGCGAACCTTGACCCCGAGATCGGGGTCAACGCTGAGGCATCCGATGATGTGGTCGACGACATCACAGAGCGCTTCTTCGCTACGGTGCATGCTCACAGTGCCGAACTGGGGCTGGAAGTCGCCGTCGAACTGTCCCATGTCGGTCGATTCCTCGAGAGGATCGCCGATCACGGAGTGAACATTGCCCAGAACGTGACGTACGTCATGACCGGTACATTCCCCGATGAAGATGAGCGGTAGTCGGTAGTCGGTAGTCGGTATTGAGGCGCCTACGATCCGAAGCAGCGAACGTGCGGGTGACGAGCTTGAGAGTATCGAGAGTCACGGACAGGGGGCTTCGACACCGAGGCGAGCCTCCTCGCTTCGGCCGTCGGCGGCCACGGCGAGGGTGACACAGATGGGGTCGTTGGACACCCACAGGCCTCCGGAGAAGACGATCCACTCGTAGCCGTCTCCGGGGCAGGGACCGACGTGGAGACGGGTCGTGGGCCGGTCGGGGTCCTCCAGCGGAATCCATTGCATGACGGCGGTACCCGGCTGGACGTCGACGATCTCTAGGGTCAAGGCACGATCGGCTCGGATGAGCAGGCCGAACTTGGCGAAGCGGAGCCCTTCGTAGGGGGTGTCTGGATCGCCATCACGACCGAGGTCGAGGGGATCGGCGGGCAGGGCGATGACGTCGAGGATCTGACGCGGGAACCAAGCGTCGGGCTGGTCCACGGAGTCGATGACGCCTGAGCAGCGGACGCGGTTGGCGGGCGGGGGATCCGGCAGTGCAGGCCGCAGCGCCGACGGCCATCACCACGACCAGGATCCGCAGGCGTTCCGACGGATGGACAGTCAGTCGGTGCTGCATCGCCGATCCTCCTCTCGGCCTGTGGCTCTCGGCTGTTGGAGTCTGACAGGTCGCCAATATCAATGCGTGGTCAACGAAGGGGAAGGCGGATTCCGCGTCGCCGAAGGGGGAAAGCGCGATGCGATCGCCCGGTCCATTTCTTCTAACGGATCTTCTAACGGATGAGGCGATATGGGGGGTTATCCACAGGCACCAGCCATCATGCCGATTCCGCGAAACCCCAGGTAGTGAGCACTATTGAGCAATAGCGAAAACCAACGAGTAGCCCCGGAAAGCAACTCATAACCCGAAGGTCGCAGGTTCAAATCCTGCCCCCGCTACGAAGAAAACCCTTGGGACACCCACATATCCCGAGGGTTTTCTCGCGTCCGGAGTGGTCCTCTGGAGTCCCCCTGAAGCCATCTTGAGGCCCGGCCGTCGCGGCGGCGACCAGTTCTGATGCGAGAAGTGCATCCCCGGCACGTGTGTGCCTCTTCGGGTTGGAGAGGGACCAGTCCGGTCGCTTCAGTCTCCGTGAGAGCGCGACGTTGACACCGGGCCGGGCGAAGCGATAGCTACGTCACACACCCACCCCGACGCGTTCCTCCCCGGGTTCCGGTGGGGGTGTGGTCTCCATCTCCGGTGATGGGAGAGCAGACTTACCTCGTCGAGTATCTGGTTGAGCAGCCGG
>Ga0209633_10006133_pt1 | contig 10334 bp, 8 predicted proteins | sample Cruoilmetagenom1_FD_187290 | JGI IMG/M metagenome (GOLD analysis project Ga0209633, IMG submission 187290) | Oil polluted marine microbial communities from Coal Oil Point, Santa Barbara, California, USA - Sample 1 (SPAdes) (version 2) | ecosystem: Environmental > Aquatic > Marine > Oil seeps ... | reverse complement strand
CAACCAGATTTCCGGCATCTCAACGGGTCTTATCGTCGCAGGCCTATCCTCAAGATGGCGCCATAAGCGCCCCATTCGCTGCAATAACATATCCATAGGTGCCAATTCGCTAATCAGTATATCTGAGTCAATATCAACACTTTGTTCAACGATTTGCGTGGATACCAAAATACAGCTGCCTTCACTCGCGCCATGTTTCCCCAAACGTTTCATCCAGTGTTCTTCTTGTCGCATGCGGATAAATTGTGGAAAGCGTGAATGCAGCAGCCCCAGTTCAAATCCATTGTCTTGTTGTTTAAGTTCACGAAACACTTCCTGAGCATTATTTACTGTATTGCATACCCATAGTACACGCGCACCTTGTCTGGCTGCTGCCAGTGCATCAGGGAATAACTGTTCTACACTTTTCAAAAATCGTTTGACTGTCGGGCGTGGTTTTGGTTTTGTTCCTGTAGGAGTAATTGGAGTGTCCTTAGTGTTTTTTCCAGTGATCAATGGATAACTATCGTTTTGTATTTCTTCTTCCTGAGCATCAATCAGCTTATTGCGAACCTCAGGCAGCAAAGTAGCCGAAAGTATAATGATAGTACAGCCGAGTTTTTGTAGCTCGTGACATAGGCAGTTAACCAGAGTGCCGGTGAAGTGATCATAGCTGTGAACTTCGTCTATAATGACAACCTTACCCGCCAGAGCAAAGCGCCTTACAAAAAAATGTTTTACGGCAACCACCGACATTAATGCTTGATCAACTGTTCCGACACCAAAGTTAGCCAGCAACGCCCTTTTAGCCGATGCAAACCAATCCCGGCTTGTAGTTGCATCTCCATTAGGACATTTTATCAATGTCTGCACTGGTCGTGGCTGGTAATAGGAACCCTCCAACCAGGCATTTGCGTGAGCCAATCGGGTATTATCTGAATTTTTAGTTATTTTTTCAACAAACTCGTTTACCCGTAAATGTATACGATTAGAGGTTAGTTGAGTGGGGAGCGCAAAATACAGACCTGATGCCTGACCGGATTGTAAAAGCTCATAAGCACAAGCTAACGCGGCTTCCGTTTTCCCTAAACCCATGGGTGCTTCAATCACGTAAACACCGGGTTCAGAAATAACCGATAACGCCTTTTGTTGCATATCATTAGCGTCAAACCCAAAGATTTCTTCAAAACTAAGATTTTTCTTTATCTGAGGTTTGCGTAGACCAATGCTTTCAACGGCCAGTTTCGCGGATTCTTTGCCCTCTTTTTCACCCAAACCTTTATCAACTGGAAAATGTATTTCATCTGAGCCGATCCAATCGGCCACGCTGGTTAACCCCATTAACCATGAAATAGCGGCATCGGTTTTTTTAATACCGATAATAGGGATTGTGGTATCAAATTCAGATTCTATGGCTTCAATAATCTGATGGCGCTGGCTGTGCCACTCATTAATCAGTCGGCTTAGATCACCACGCCCATAGTTTTCAGGAGAGTGCATTTTTCCATGATGCGCACCGGCTACCATTGCCCAGGCACTGGCTTCTGATTGTTTAAACCCGCGATTTTGGAGTAACAATTGAATTGAATCCTGACTATGTTTTTCATGGCGGTTGCCTTTTTGGGCTTCCCATGCGTTACGCTTGGCAATCTGCGTTAAGTTTTCCCGTTCTAACCAAGCAGGACACATATGCAGAAAACCAGGAGACCATTTGCCAACATCGTGAATTGCAGCGACAACAGCGGCGACAAGTGGATTGATTTTTGTGTTTGGTATGGTTTGACCTTGATTAATCAACTCAAAAGCCACCCATCCAACATGGCGACAGTGTTCGAATACAGATAAACCTGGATTTCCTTCCGAGTCGGTTTTAGACCATCCGCTTGTTTCGGGATTAAATTGACAATGCATGACTACAATATAATTCCTTTCTTTTTTCTTGATTTTATTATGGTTTCAGTAAACTTGTCGCTTCTTCTCCATCTCAAGCCAGATCATACCAGCAAGTTTAGCATCATCAAGCGCTCGGTGCAGCTGCATCTGTTCGCATGATTCTCCAAGCAGATGCCGGCTCACGGTTTCCAGTTTATGATTGGGCAGATACGGGTACTGCTTTCGGCTCATTTTTAGCGTACACAAAGACCGGTTATTCAGGCTCATGTCCAATAAGGCAAATTCATGTCTTAGAAATCTGATATCAAAGCTTGCATTGTGGGCCACCAGGATACTTCCGGCAATGAAGTTGTAAAACTCCGGCAACACCTCATCCGGCTTGGGTTCGCCTTCAAGCATTTTATTGGTTATGCCATGCACTTGCTGAACACGCCATGGGATCCTTTTGCTGACATCAATAAGGCTGCTGAATTCAGCGACGATGCTTTGCTCTTCAATAGCCACAGCGCCGATCTCTATCACCCTATCCCCGTTTCCGGGCGAAAGCCCTGTTGTTTCAACATCGAAAGCCACATAACGATGTATCGATTCAATTGAATTGCTTAACGGGATTCCAGCCATGTGTGTTTTGTCCTTATCATTCATTATGGTATTCCTTATCTTGCGACGGTCCCCACCATGGTTTCATCTTAACGGACGCAGAGCGTGGGAACGAGGGCGTTTCTAAATTGCCCCTGTTTGTTCAACACAACGTCTAACTGATAGCTGATAAAAAATCACTGTTCTGAAAAAAAACAATACGGAAATCCAAAATGTGTGTCAAGCCAAAAGGAATTACAGCAGATGTTGGAGAGCATAAATCAGTTGACAATGCCACTAAGGCCTTATGCTACATGCTATTAATTAATTTTACTGGTTTTTAGGGCGTATACATAAGGCAAATGGAAGGTGTTATTCGCGGGTCCAGGGGTCAAATCTTTATCCTTGACAAATCACTAACAAGGTTATCAAACTTCTGTTTTAATGACAAATCCTCCTCAATCTTCAGCCTCAATCTTTTTCTGGAAACGCTGACGGCGCTGTAGTCTATGTTTCCAAGGTATCTGCCGATTTCCGGCTGTTTGATATCACAGAACCGGTAAAGAAGTTCCATCAGCATGGATCGTTCTGTTGAATTCTTCCCCCGCCGACAGATCTCATTCCGATCGCTGCCTGTTAATTGACAGAAGACATCAATCAGCTTTTCAGGGTTATATGTTGAACGAATTTTTTTTAAATGAGGCAGTTCTCGATCTGATACCTGGTCTATATTGGTCAGGTATTTTTCTTTGATGTGGGAGACAAAGCCATCGGAACCGATAATCCCATTGCCTTTTCCGATTTCAAGAGGATTTGCATTGTCTTTGACTAGACCCCGATAAACAAATTGCCTGTATAAGGCCCGTCCATCTTTCGTATCCCCCCCCAAATAATCAAGAATCGTCTGGTAATGAACAAAATCATCTCGCTTTTTCGTATTCGTATATCCAGCAAAACTGCTGTGAGTGAAATTATTCAGAATCCTGATTCGCTGATCGGTTTCCACACCGGCATATTTTTTGATTCTCACTGGGTTCAGATGGACATACCGGGACACTTCTTTCAAATAACCGCCGGCATCAATCAGATAAGATTTATACCGGCCCTGGTACAAATGACCGGAGCGGTTGTGGCGGCGGTTAAAGGATAATGTATAGGCAATGTTGAAATGACGCATGAAACTCGACAAATTCCCTTCCGGCGTCGTCACTAAAAAATGATAGTGATTTGTCATACAGACATAGCCAAGCAGGGAAACGTTGTATACCTCAAGGGAATCCGATAGCTTCTCCAGGAACATCACATAATCATCTTTGTCCCTGTAAATATCCTGCCGTTCGTTTCCCCGCCCCGTGATATGATAATACGCGCCTGGATATTGGACGCGGAGTTGTCTAGCCATGGCATGAATGTATGAGATATTTGTTGATTTGTCAAGGATAAAGATTTGACCCTAGTCCTTCCTAGTCCTTGCTGATTGAGGTGATAATAACGTAAGACCCCAAAACGCGACATGAGCCAAAAGAATTTGGTCCAAATATGTATTCATAGTTTTCAATCACTACATTTTCCAATTCCTCTTCGTTGTTGAAAGGCGTTTGAATGAAAATATTTTCTTTATGAATTAACACGTTTTACTAACCATTGGATGTTTTGGAATACCCACTTTTTTCATAACAGGGGCAAGGGCAAATTAGGCGATAGCTATTTGCAAGGGGATAATTTCATCCTCGATTTTTGTCATATTTTGTCTGGCAATTTTAAGGTCATAACTGATTTGCAGGTTCATCCAAAATTGTGCAGTGGTATTGAAATATCTAGCCAGCCTCAGAGCAGTATCTATGCTGATACCCCGTTTTTGTCTTACCACATCATTGATTCTGGGTGCAGGAACTCGCAGAGCTATAGCTAGAGCATTAACACTCATACTTAATGGTTCAAGGTACTCTTCTTTGATAATTTCTCCGGGGTGGATTGGTCGCATATTATTCATAATTCGTTCCTCCTAGTGGTAATCGGCTATCTCCACATCGTAAGGTTCGCCAGACCATACAAAGCATACACGCCATTGTTTGTTGATTCTTATACTGTGCTGCCCTTGTCTGCCACCGCCCAATTTTTTAAGTTTGTTTCCGGCTGGAGATCGTAAATCAAGCAGTTCGGCTGCGCTGTCAAGCATTTGTAGTTTACGTTCTGCCTGCGCCTGAAAAGCTCTGAATTGTTTAGGGCTTTTTCCTTCGTACAGGGCTTGAGTGTGCTTGCACTTGAAATTCTTTATCATAACTGTAAGCATATAACGATTAGCGTTAAACGTCAAGCGTTGTGTCGATTTATTGGAAAGAGAACGACAAAATTAGCGGCGCGGCTTTTTGCGTCCGCTGATTTTTTTTGGTTGGGCTTTCACCCTTTGTTAAAACGCTAATTTTTGCCACGTTCCTTAGTTTGGTCCGACCCAATTTGTCCGATGCGGGGCTTTGTATCTCGTGCCCTTTTTGTGCAAGCCTCAGGACGCCCTCTTTATCGTGCGATAGGGCCAGTTGTTCGAACAGCAAAGAGTTGATTTGCCTCTCCAGCTCTCGGGTAGGCCAAATAAAAATTCCGCATAAACCAGAGGTTGCGTTGATGAAATCCACGTCCGAATTCATCCGTAAGTTTTTTTGGAAAGCGCCTTGATTAATTCCTTTCCATAAACGGCGCGTGTTTTTCCCCGTTGTTCCTCTTCAATAATCAGCTGACCAATTTGCCAATAGCAAGCTACCATCTCGGCATTGACGGTCTGCAAGGCACGGCCTCGATACTGAATCAGGACTTCCCGTATCTGCCGGTAGATGCCTTGGACAGCCTTGTCATTTGTCACTTTTCCCAATGCCCCTCCTCAACATAACCGATTTCAGGTCTTATTCGATATCGTTATTTCCGTTGATTTCGCGCCTGCTGCTTTTTACGGGCATTATCCACTAATTTGGTCGACCCTGACCAGGATTTGGCGCAGAACCGTTTAAACCTGTTCAGTTTTTCAACATCGGGTAATAATTCATTTCGGGAAGTGATGTTTCCCACAGCGAGATGATATTCCGACAGGGATTCTATGTATTCCCGACGTTGTTTTTTTGGAATAATGATGGGCGGATAACCGGCAATTATGACGGGGACATTGGCAATGAGGCGGGCCATCCGGCCATTGCCGTCCCAGAAGGGGATGAATTCTGACAAAGGAGACATGAAGATGTGCATAGGTCGACAATGCCGCCTCTTTGGTTGCCGAAAGTTCTTTACAGGTTTTTTGAAACATGGCCAGCCAGCTTTGCATGAGTTCCGGTACATCCTCCGGAGCAGCGAATTCAAAAATCGTCTGGGTATCGCCGGAGACAATAACCGTGGAATTTAGTTCTGACTTCCAGGCGCCAACAGGCTTATAGACATCAAAAATTCGTTCGGTCTGGATAGCCTTGTGCAGACCAAACAGGTCATTTTCAGTTAGATCGGATTTTCTTCTAATAAGATCATAAATAAGATCGATCGCCCTGGCATGGCCGACAACCTCCTCATGGTCCTTCAGCGGCTTGCCAGAAACAGTAAGCCCTTCTTCAAGGACAAATTCTGTTTCACAAAGGGTGAGGGTATTGCCTTCAATCGCCGTGGAGGTATGAGTCCATAAATTGCGCAACTGGATCAACAGTGCATCACGGATATCATTATCCAGATTTTGCAGGAAATCGAACATGGTCAACGCTCCGTTTGGTTATTAAGTCCGTCAGACGGCGGTTATAATGCTTAGAAAAAGATACTGTTATCTTTCAGCTTCACCTATTTTCGTTCTCCTTAAGCCCGGTTTACGCTTGTCGATTGCATCGTCAATCGGTTTGTCCATTACGGGCAATCAAAGATTTTAACCCCTAATTCCTTATCAACAGTTTTTTATGAGAAAGGATGATAGTGTGTGAGGAGTGATTTGTTCAAGTGTTTTTTCGAAAGTTTGCATTGGACGGAGGCAGCTCTATGAGGCGGGAGAGGGTGATAGCCGGTAGGTGAGGACTGCCATACGTAGCTTTCACTTTTTTTGAAAATTTGAAAATTCAGGGTTTATATAGGGAATGTTCACTTTTGAATTAACAATCTGAAAAGGAGACGATCACAAGATGTAGTGGCGCTAGATAATGTGCGAAATGGTAAATCCACCCATGCTCATTCACCGCTTGTGAAAACAAAGTGACAGTTAATAGGTCCTTAGGGCCGATTAACTTACAACATGTTGTAAAAGAAACAATTGATGTGGACTGCCCCGAAGGGGCCACTTTTTCCGGGTGTAGTCTCGGAAAAAGCATAGTTTCTTACATTTCTGCAAGCCTTCCCTAATTGGAGCCCCAATTATTGACCTTCCAGAAACGGAATGGAAATCGTTACATATTGCGGATCGTCAACGAAAGTGCCAAACCATAATTCAAGGCGGTTCTCGGAGAAGGAATACGCCATGCTCTGAATCGTACCGGCATTAAAAATATCGCCGGGATCCATGCCCCCTGCCCCCGGTTTATGATAGCTCATGATTGTCCTGACCCGGTCAATGTCCACCGCATCGCCTTCCTGGGGCAGCATGGTATTAAAGTTGGCCCAGCGATTGGTTTGCCATTTTTGCCCGGTAAAGTTGTCAAAATTGCCCTTGAGCACAAAGGCGTTGACGCAGGCGATGGCATCAGAGACTCCCCAGGTAACACCGGGATTAAGCGCCGAGTCAATACCCCTTAGCGCCCGATTTCGCTCATAGTCATTTTCCAGGACCTTGGCCATGTTTTTATCGGCGATAAATATATTGTTATGGTAGGCATAAAGCCTTGTGGGATTCCCCAGAAATGCGCCCGCTTCATCTACCGTGTTTGATGTTTCAAGAGCGTTTCGGATGTTCAGCAGGACGGATCTCTTGCCCACGGCAGAGTAAGTGGACCCTGTCTGGCTATGCAGACCAGCCACAAATATTTCATCGCTGTTTATGCCCACGATAGCCCCCATCACTCCAAGGTTCCCGAAAGAAACCACTTGTTTTTCTGCCATTTTCGAATAGATTACGGCATTGGTATTCACGGTAGCGGTATTTACACCACTGGTATTGCCATTTGAAGACTCTTGCGGAGGGCCGCTCGACCAATCGGTATTCCTACCTACGATGGTTTGCCCGGTTGCAGATCTGTTTCCGAAAACGGCGGTGGCCGAACAGGCAGTTTCGTTGCAGACAGAAGGAATAAAATTTGCAAAAAGATACTCATCCCGGGATAATTTTCCGTCACCCATCTTGTTGACCGTTCCGCCGCTGAGAACAGAGGCGAAGCCTTCAATTTCATCCATATACTGTGATTGAATGTTCTTGGAGATTTCCAGCGCCCTTTGAATGGAGACTTCATAAATTTCTTGTCGGTTCGATGAAACGGCCTTCAGGTATGCGTCGACTCCCGCTTCATAACTCGGAACCCCAGATAGGACAATCGTCGCATATTCCCAGCCGATGCTATACCGGTCTCCGGAGGAATAATCGATGTAGACCTCCCAATACATTGGTTTTTCCGTCATGGTGACATGACCGGTGGGATTGGATGAGTCATCGCATCCGGAGAGGATTAAAATGATCAGTAAAACCGTTGTGGTCAATATTACTTTCAAGCCTTTAACCATAGCATCCTCATTACCGGTTAAAATACAGAAGTAATTCAGCATAACCAAAAAACCCCCTTCAAAAAATTATGGCTTACGTTGCCATCCGTGCTTGATTCTCCGAAGTCACTGTGAAAATTATTGCGACTACAACATATTGGGGTTTCAAGCATTGCCCGGAGGCCGTTTTTAAAAATTCTCCACTGGTGAGTTGTGGCTCTAAGCACAACCTTCCAACCAACTGTTGTATCATCGAAAATAACAGATCTAGGCGGGCCTGGTTTTCTTAGGTCGCAAGATATACCAACGATAAATCGATATGATTATCCTTTTATGCCCGCTAGTGCTAATCGCCGTTGCTACTATCAGAAAAAGAGAAAGCATTTCTTAATCAGGGGCCGGCAGAGGTTGTTGTATGTGAAAAAGTGTCTCAAAGATTTCACTATACCAAGACCTTATGATACGCCTTACTAATTCAGAAAAGAATCCTATCGATAAGTAAGGTTCCTCAGATTTCTTCGAGTCAGAGTCACTCTGCTTCTTCAAAATTATACGGCATACCGAGTATAAAGCGCATTCCCCGGACGTAAGATTGCAGGATTGATGCAGCATGGGTTGAACCGACATCACTCTTGGAAAGCGGTGCAGTACTGTCATAAATCGAAAAAGTGACATTCTCGTATTTTGACCACACCTTTTGTATCGCTTCGGTATTGCCGACGGGAACACAGTCGTCATCTTTGTAGTGCGCAAAGAAAAAATCGATATCGGGACTTGGATTCCAGCTCTCGCGTACAAGTGTATTGGCACTTAGGGCAGCATTCAGAGCACTGCCTGATTCTTTCAGCTTCTTTTGAAAATTGGTGGTAGCAATAGAAAGCGGCCCATAGTAGCTGTTCTTGTCCGGATCGTGGTCCGGGTTATCAGGCTCTACGGTATAGATAAAGTTGGAAATCTGGGTGCCGCTGAATGCACCATAGAGCATCGAGTGCAGTGTTCGGTAAAAGGGCACTTTATCGGTTGTAGGATTGGCAACCACAGATTGGCTGAACGCTAAGTAGTCAATTTCAGGATAGGCGGCGCCGTAACCATTGATCGTATAAGGCAGAAAGTAAGGAGCCGGATAGTTTCGATCGGCATTTAGCATCAACGTCCGCATTGCGCCGCTAAGATCATACGGTCCGGAGAGCGCAGAGACACGTTTGAGATTGTATTTGTTCAGCGGGTGTGTACGCATGTATGCCGCCATTGTGAGCGCTGCGTATCCCCCTTCTGAGAATCCCATCACGTAGGTTTGGCTGTTGTCATAGCTTACCCCTTTAATCTTTCGCACCGCGTCCACCATCGTTGCGGCGGATTTTCCCAGTGACTCCAGACAATAGGGATGGGCCTGGATATTATCTCCCAATCCCGCATAGTCGGGAATGACCACGGCATAACCGAGTATGGCAAAAAGCAATCCAAACGGTTTGGTCATGGTACCGTCAAAAAAGGGGTCGGTCACCGAGTGGGGTGCAGGGATCAGGTCTTAAATATTAACTATTTATCGTTAAAGGACTGCTATCATGGTTGAATAGTTAATATTTAAGACCTGACCCCCTCTACTGTTCTGCCACTTATCCGGTCACAGCAGAACCGTTCGTGCATAACTCTTTCGTCCCACATCAGTCGAATTTTGTCAAGACTGAGAGGTTTGCGCTCACGGTAAATTTGTTCTAACCGGAAAAGACTTCTCTTAATAGAGGTTCTTGGCTTTTGCTCCAAAATTACCCTGGCGCATAAATCAATTGACAATACCACTAAGGCCTTATACTAACAAAATGAAATTAATTTTACTGGTTTTCAGGGTGTATACATAATGCAAATGAAAGGTGTTATTCGGGTGGCAATTTGAGTTTTTCCAACGACATAAAATTTGATCCGCGAACAAAACCACTTCAGCCCGATCCACGCTGTACGAGTTGTCTTGCGGAATTGTCAGAAGATGTGATCCGCATGGTGGGTGGCAAAGCGCTGACTTTTCAGGAGTACATCCGGTCGGAGACGAAAAAGATTCTGACGGATGCGGAAAAAAACGGTTGGTCTTCTCCGGAGACCGCCAATGAAATTTTGAGGGTGATTCGAGGGGTGTCGGGAGTCGCGGATCCTTATGAAACCGTTAAGGTAAAGGAAATGGCGCAGGCGGAATCGATCTTTTCAGACGTTAAGGATCAGGTGGGCGGCTATTTGCGGTCTCCGGC
>Ga0209633_10006132_pt1 | contig 10334 bp, 5 predicted proteins | sample Cruoilmetagenom1_FD_187290 | JGI IMG/M metagenome (GOLD analysis project Ga0209633, IMG submission 187290) | Oil polluted marine microbial communities from Coal Oil Point, Santa Barbara, California, USA - Sample 1 (SPAdes) (version 2) | ecosystem: Environmental > Aquatic > Marine > Oil seeps ... | reverse complement strand
CCATTGACCTTGGCCTCACCGACGGTACCACGTTCCATAGCTGGATGGTCGCCTATGATAGCGAAGTACACCAGCTCGCCCCAGGCATACAATTGCTAGAAGCATTAATCGACGAAGCAGGTGCCCTTGGTTATGCCCGTATTGATCTAGGCGAAGGTATTGATGGCTATAAACGCCAATACGCTAGTGATGACGTGTCTGTTTCTTCGGGCTTTGTCGCCGCGTCTGGCCCTGCCGCCGCGCTCAGCAAAATCTATGCAGGCCTTGAAAATTTCGGCGAGAAAAAACTCGGTAATTTTGGAAAACTGCCCGGGAAAACTCGCCGCCGCTACACCCAAATCAGCGCCTGCGAGCCAAAATTTAGCACCCGTGCCAAGGCCATGCTAGCCGCTGTAAAAGGCGCACCCTAAGCAACAAAACCCGCGAGATATGCTCGCGGGTTTTTTTAATATAATTCTAGATTTTTAATTTAGTCCTAGACTTTATTTACCAGATTTTTACGCGGTCTTCGGGTGCTAGGTAAAGCGCATCGCTGGGCTGAATGTCAAACGCCTCATACCATGGGCCAAAATTACGTAGGGCACCATTAGCGCGATACTCTGCCGGGCTATGCGTGTCGGTTTTCAAACGATTACGCATTTCTTCTTCGCGAAATTTACGCTGCCATATTTGGCCATAAGAAAGAAAGAAACGCTGATCACCTGTAAAACCACCAATCACAGGGGCTTCTTTACCGCCCAAAGACCGCTGATAGGCGGCATATGACATTGTCAAACCCGTCAAATCACCAATATTCTCTCCCAGTGTCAACTCGCCGTCTACATGTTCGCCTTCCAAAGGTGAGAACTCATTATATTGCCCGACGAGGACTTCGGTTTTTACCGTGAAAGCACTTTTGTCTTCAGCTGTCCACCAATCACGCTGTTTGCCATCGCCATCAGACTTTGATCCTTGGTCGTCAAAACCGTGGCCCATTTCATGGCCAATCACTGCGCCTATGCCGCCATAGTTGACAGCAGGGTCTGCATTGGGATCAAAGAACGGCGCTTGTAAAATGGCTGCAGGGAATACAATTTCGTTCAGACCTGGATTGTAATAAGCATTTACCGTTTGCGGATACATGCCCCATTCTTCACGATCAATCGGCTGACCTAGTTTAGAAACCATGTCATGCCACCCCCACGCATTCGCAGATTTTACGGTGCCAATTAGGTCGTCCTTATCAACCGTAAACGTAGAATAGTCTTTCCAGTTTTTTGGGTATCCAATTTTGGAGTAAAACTTAGCCAGCTTATATTGCGCTTGCTTTTTCGTGTCATCCCCCATCCATTCAAGGTCGTCGATACCTTCTTCAAAAGTATCGCGTAGGTTTTCAACAAGCTCGTCCATTTGCTTCTTAGACGCAGGCGGGAAGTGGTGCTTGACATACACTTGGCCAATGGCCTCGCCAAGATTATTATTGACCACGCCAACACCGCGTTTCCAGCGCGGGCGCTGTTCTTTGGTCCCGCGCAGGGCCGTGCTATAAAATGCAAAATCAGCTTTATCAATTGCGCTTGGTAGATAAGCAGAATTTGCGCTAATATAATGCGCAGCCATGTAGTCTTTCAGAACTGACAAAGGCGTGTCCGCGAACGTGGCAGCAAGGCCTTGAATGGCGTCATTTTCGCGCACCACGAAATGCTTTTGTTCACCTATGCCGCCAGCGTTCGCCATAGCTTGCCAGTCAAAACCTGGCGCGTAGGCGATAAGCTCATCCATGCTCATTTTATTATAGGTGAGATCGCGGTTTCGGCGCTTTGCTAGCTCCCAATGCTGCTCTGCCATTTTAGTCTCAAGTGCCATAATATCTACGGCGCGCGTAGCGGCTTCATCTTTACCTGCTGCCTCTAGCATGGTCGTAAGAAACACTAGATAAGCTGCGCGAATATCATCGGCTTTTTTACCCTCGTCGAAATAATATGAACGGTTCGGCATGCCTAGCCCAGACTGTGTGATATAGAAAATATAGGCGTCAGGATTTTTTGCATCGGTCGTGACCCAGCCACCAACAGGGGAGCTAAGGCCCATTGATGGATCACCCATCATAGCGGCAGCTTCTGTGTGGCTGCTTAACTTCTCAATAGCCGCAAGGTCAGCCTGAGCGGGCGCCATGCCTTTGGCTTCAATAGTGTCGGTGTCCATAAAGGCGGCATATAAATCACCTATTTTTTGTTCCACAGAGCCCGCCTGATTATCTTGCTTTGCAAGATCTTCAATAATAGCTTTGACCTGGTCCGTAGAACGGTCTGCAAGCATACCAAAAGAGCCGTAATTGGATTTATCCGCTGGAATTTCAGTCTTCTCCAGCCAGCCGCCATTTACATAGCGGAAAAAATCATCGCCAGGCTTTACTGATAAATCCATATATTCTGTTGCGATACCAAACGCACCTAGCTCTGCAGTTTTTATGGTTTGCTCCACCGCAGTTTTGGTTTCATCTTTTGAACCGCAGGCAGTGAGCCCCGCCGCCAGCCCTAATACAAGCAAGCTCGGGGTAATAATTTTCTTAAATGACATATTTTTCTCCAATTATATTTTTATTATTTATTCAGCAGTTACGGGCGTTGGCTCCACAAGTTCATCTTCATAATCGCCAAGTGCGACTTCGATTTCAGGGTTGTAAGATGAACCGACTCTTGGCTGGCGTTTCCCTGTCCACATGCCCCTTGCCCAGCGCCGAATATCAACCGCTGCCACATACAGTGACGGCACCAGCATTAAGGTTAGAAAGAAGTCGAATAGCACGCCAAAAGCTAGCGCCACAACCATCGGCTTGAGGAATTGTGCCTGCACAGATTTTTCAGCAAACATGGGCATAATACCAATAAATGTAGTCACTGATGTCAGCAAAATTGGCCTAAAGCGCGCCACACACGCATCCGTCACCGCTTGGTAAGCGCCGACGCCCTTATCCCGAAGCCTGTTGATATAATCGATGAGAACAAGGTTATCATTCACGGCTACGCCCGCGGCAGCAAAAAAGCCAAGCAAAGACATAAAGCCTATAGGTACGCCCACGATGATTGACCCAAACACCATACCGACATAAGCAAAAGGAATAGCAACAATAATCAAGAATGGTTGGGTGTAGGACTTAAAGGCAATAGCGAGAATACCATACATCATACCAAGCATGAGTAAGCCGTATAAAACAAGCTCCTTATTCATCGTTTTTTCCATATCATCATCTTCAATAATGAGACGTTCAGCTTTCGGATTACGTAGTTTCCATTCTGGGAAAAAGTTATCATCCATATCACTCTTAATTTCAGCAATCGCTGCAGGGCCACCCCTCACGCGGGCACCCACTTGAATATTACGCTTACGGTCACGGCGGCTAATGCGGTTCACACCTGGCTCGAAGGAGACTTCAGCTATTGAATAAAGCGGAACCTCTACGCCTAAGCTACCGCGTATTAGAAGATTATCAAGCGAGTCGATAGAATCGCGGGCAGCCTTTGGGTAGCGCAGCACAACACGTACATCTTCGCCATTTCTTGGCAGGCGCTGTACTTCGCGACCAAAAAAAGCTTCTCGTACTTGGCGCGTTACATCCGCCAGCGTGATGCCATAACTCTCAGCGCCGGGCTTAAGTGTAAACTGCATTTCCTGCGCTGAACTTTCAAGAGTATCTCTGGTACGCGTGACGGTTGAATATGTTTCCAAATGGTCTTTTAAGTCTTGCGCTGCCCGCTTGAGGCTTATTTCGTCGCCCGAAGCGATACCATAACTTACGCCCCGTCCACCTCCAGAGGAGAACCCGCCGCCATCAGCACTAATTTGAATACGCCGCGCGTCAGGGATTGGGCCCACATATTCCTCTAGTTTTTCTGCAATTTTTTTCGACGATATGCCCTTGCGATCTTCAATCGTAGCAAGCCCAATAAAAGCCATCATACGGTTACCAGACGCGAAACTACCAGGGGCGATGATAAGTTCATTTTTCGTTCCAAAGTCCTCTAATGTATTAGCGTTTAGCTCGACAACAGCAGCATCAAACTCTTTTTTGACCTGTGCGACACGATCAAAACTAGTTCCATCGGGAAAACTAATCACAGCTTGAATCATATTACTTTCAGGCTCATTAAACATTTCAACTTTGGCAACTTTCGTCCCCACTAATCCCATATGGGTAAAGACAAAAAGGCCAACGAAAAAACTAAGTGTTTTATAGCGGTGTTTTATCAACATCGCTACAAAGGGGCGGAAGAATTTATGGGCAAATGTTGTTAGCCCGTTAGCTAAACTGCGCTGAAAGCGCCAAAACCGGTTCTCTTCTTCAATTGGCTTTAGTGGCTTTAAATGTGCTAAATGGGCGGGCAAAATAAAGAAGGCTTCAATCAGAGAGAAAGAAAGTGCCGCAATAACAACAAGACTAAGCTGACTAGTAATTGCGACGATGGGAACAGATAATAACATCCAAGGCAGGAACATCAAAATTGTGGTCACAACAGCAAAAAACACTGGTTTGATAACCATACTGGTACCGCCAACCGCACCCTGCTCTCCGCTGACACCATGTTCTACATGTAAGTGGATACTTTCGCCCACAACAATTGCATCATCCACCACAATGCCGATGACCAACAATATGGCAAAGGTTGACATCATATTGAAGCTAACGCCTAGTGCTGGTAAAATCGCCATAGCGCCCGCGAATGAAACAAGAATACCAATCGTCACCCAAAACGCCACAATTGGTCGCAAGAACAACATCAAAATAATAAGTACAAGCCCCATACCCACAATAGCATTTGAACCAATTAAGTTCATTTGTTCATCAAATTGAACGGAGCCATCTGACCACATGGTTAGCGTAATGCCAGGTGGCAATTCTTCGTTTTTAGTTTTTATATATTCGCGAAAGGCTATGCCAGCTTCTGATATGTTGAAAATGTTAGGAGAGCTAATCTGAAACATAGCTGCTTCTTGCCCCATAAATGTCGCAACAAAATCTACATCTTCAGATCCATCAATAACATTAGCAACCTCACCCAAAAATACTTTGCCGCCATCTGCCGCAGAGCGCACAACTATTTTTTCAAATTCTTCTTTTGTGTTAGCAAGGTTACGCGCTTTGAGTTGCAAGCGTCCATTACTAGTTTTTACATTGCCAGCGGAGAGGTTTACCGATGTCCCACTAATGGCAGCGGCAACTTCATTAAAAGTCAGGCCATAGCGCCGCAAAGCATCTTCTGATATTTCAATTGTGACCTCTTCGTCCATTTTAGTCAAATCTACGGTCAAAGCACCATTTGGCAATTTAGCCATTTCATCCCGCACTTCATTTGCGAGAGTTTGTAATGTGTATCGGTCTATGTCGCCATGCAGCGCAATATACATGTAATCGGGATGCTGCTCCCAGCGATGTACTGTTGGACGAAAAATATCCGGTGGTAAATTGTTAATGCCATCGACGCGAGATTTCACGTCGTCAAACATTTTGTCGTAATCAGCGCTTACTTTCGTGCGAATACTGACTCTTCCAGAGCCTTCGCTCGCACTCGATTCTATATAATCAATACCATCCAGATCCGCGACCGCGTCTTCAATTCTAGTAATAAGTTGCTCTTCAACATCGGTAGGTGACGCCCCTTGCCAAACGACACTCACGGTCATGCCATTCACGGTTAGAGACGGAATAAACTCGCGCTCTAATTTCATGAAGCCAACAGCGCCCATCAAAATGATGGCAACCATCAACAGGTTAGCAGCAACCGAATTTTTTACCCACCAAGAGATTAGAGTCTTCATTACTTGGCCCCCTCACCTGTCTTACTAGCTTCAAGAAGGCTGCTTAGTGTGGCAAAAAACCCAACCTTAGTGTTTGTCGTATCATCTTTTGGTTCCACTAGAACAATACTTGGGTCGTTCACATCAAGTGCTTTAAATTTTAAGCTAACCTGAGACTTTTCAAGTGGTGATAAAATGACATACTCACCGATTTCAAGCCCTGACTCGAGGACTGCACGCTTAGGATTTTTATCAATCACGGCCACATTTCGAACCTCCGCGACACCTTCATCATTGACCACATACACAATGTCTTCAGGACGCAAGCCATCACGCGGAATGACGACCACGCTTTGAAAAATTTTGCCCTTAATCGTCACATCCACAAACATGCCTGGGGTGAGCGGATACCCGCCTTCTGCAGCGCCAGACCCGTAAGGGTTTTTCACTTCGGCAATAGCAAAGAGTGAGCGTGTCTTAGTGTCATATGTAGAATCTGTACGCATTATTTTACCGTTCCAGACGCGCAATTTTCCGCCAACAATCGCCGACACTTCAACATCGGGGGCGCTGTCTTTTGATTTGGCAAAATAAGCGACGGGTAAATCAAGCTTTGCAAGATCAGCATCCGTGAGCGCGACGCGAACCTCGGCAATATCCGTAGAAAAAATGCGCCCAAGTCGTGACCCAGGATTAACATATTGACCTAGGCCAGCGAGTTTTTCGCGCACGCGACCATTAAATGGTGCCTTCACTTCGGTACGGGCCAGTCTTAGCTGCGCGTTTTCTAAGTCAGCTTGCGCGGACTGCAGCCCTGCTTGCGCTTCCAACAATTGCGGCTCACGCAGTGTAAGCGCCGATGCTTCGCGGCCTTCGCCAAGGTCTTCCCAATCCTGCGCAGCAATCGCGCCTTCCGCCTCTTCACGGGTCAATACTTGCCGGGCACGGGCGACGCTGGCCTCGGCACGAACAACACCCACATTATAATCTGCTTGGTCAATGCGGTACAGAACATCTCCTTTAGAAAACAAACCACCACTTAAAAACTTGGGCGACACGTAGACAATTTTACCGCCAACTTCTGGTACCAAATCTATTTCTGTGCGCGGGCGGGACTCGCCTTGCGCCTTCACTGAAAGCTGCACTTTATCAGAAACCGCTGCCGTCGCCATAACAGCGAAAACAGGCCGCGTACGTTTTTTAACCTCTGGTTTTTTCTCCATCCTCTTGGCGGCAAGCACCAAGAGCAAAAAGCCTGCAAAAATAGCAATAGGAATTAACACGGCAAATATTTTTCGCCATAGACTCGCGCCGCTCGCAGCTTCGTCAAAAGTATTTTCGTTCATAATTCCGTCCTCTTTCGACGGGTGTGGCATTACCAGTTCCGTCCGGAAAATTATTATGCTGCCCCAACGGCATATCTGCCCGCTAGTCTACGAGCGGTTTATATTTTTGCAAGAGCAAGACAGGGTTAAAAACCAGGTAAATTAGGCAATTTTGGCCCGTCTAGCTTTTCTCTTTCTTGCTCTTGTCCATATAACCCACCGCCAAGCGCCAAATGTAGGCGTACGCGATTAGCTAATCTTTCTTTGCGAGCGCTAATAAGCTGCCCTTCTGTGTTATTGCGGCGCGTTTGTGCATCAAGCAATTGCAAAATACTAGCGAGCCCCTCACTAAAGCGTTGCTCCAGCCTGTCTTCTGCCTTTTTGGCTTCTTCCAAAGACAGGGCCAATGCTTCTTCGCGGATCCGCAAATATTCTTCGGCGTCCAGTGCGTTCTCTACTTCGCGGTACGCCGTAAGCGCCGTGCCTGCATAACCCTCCATTTGCGCCTGAAGCAAAGCTTTGTTGCGCGCCACATCGGCCTTTAGTGCGCCGCCTTGAAAAATGGGCGCAGTCAAGCCTGCGCCTAATGACGCAATGAGCGATTCTAGATTGAACAACCGTGTGAATGATCGCGCGTTCGTGCTTCCATTAGCATTTAGTGTAAGACGAGGCAGTAAATTTTTCTTAGACACGTCAACCCGAAGACCCGCCGCCTGCATCCGCCGCTCAGCTGCAAGCAGGTCGGGACGGCGCAAGAATATCTCGGCTGGCGTTCCCGCATTGGTCAAAGGCGGCAATTGAGGCAAAACAGCAGTCGCTTTAAGTGCGTTTTCGGGATAGCGGCTTAGTAATGTTTCCAGTGAGCGCGTAATCGCCGCCTCACTTTGCATACGCAGCGCTAGCGTAGCTTGCGCATTAGCAAGGGCAGAGCGCGCCAGCCTATAATCTGATGATCCCGAAATACCGCCATCAAAACGGCGTTTCGTTAGGCGCAGGGCGCGCTCTTGTGTTTGCACATTGCGCTGCGCCAGATCGGTCTGCATACGCGCTTCAATCAGGTTGAACCAAGTCTGGGTTGTTGCGCCCGCAATAGAAAGGCGAACGCCTGCATAGTCTGCGTTTGATGCAGCAGCTTCAAAGTCGCCCGCATTGGCACCGTCGCGTACCCGGCCCCACATGTCCACTTCCCAGCTAACTGCGCCGCCAAGACTAAAACTGCCGCGTCCAGGAACAAACCCATCGGCACTTTCGGTGTGCGAGGCATTTCCGCTCGCATTAACGCTCGGAAACAGCCCAGAGCGCGACGCGCTAGCAGAGGCTTCCGCGGCCTCTAACCGTGCGCCCGCTGCGCGAATATCCGTGTTGGCACCAAATGCTTCATTAACAAGGCCATTTAGAACGGGGTCGTTAAACGCACTAACCCAATCAGTAGACGGCAAGCGATCAGATGAAGGCTCCACCCAATCTCGCACGCCCGTTTGCTCATTTGCAGGCGCGAGCGGCACACTAGCAATTGTCTCTGTCTTGCTGGGCCCTAACCCGTTAATTCCCATGCTGGAACAACCGCTCAAGCCGGCACCGCTAACACTTAACAATAAAACAAATCCTAAAGATCGCATTTGGTCGCTCCTTTGTTCCACAAATACCCTTTACATAGTGAATGTCAATTATTTTTTATTGAAAAACGATAATATTTTGCATTTCAACCATTTTCACAAAACTTTTTAACACGATGACAGATAAACACAAAACCGAATGCTAAAAAGCCCCGCACAAGGCAGGGCTTTATTAGTGAAAAACACTAACGCCTAACGCAGCGCGCGCCGGTGTTTCATGCCAATCGTGCGCGTTGCGGTAACGCCTCTGCGCCGCGCTGGCTGATAAGCTAACTGCGCGTGGGCTTTGCAGTAAGGTTCACCTTTATCTGCGCCGCGGCCGCAAAATCTAAAATCAGGCGAGGACGGATCCCCAAGCGGCCATTTACACATATCTTCGGTCACGGTTAGTATGGTCGCATAGGCACCATCATCCATGAGCTTGGCTTCCATAGGAACTGGGCGCGGCGGCGCGGCAGGCACTTTGGGTGCGCGCGGCACTGCACTAATGGCAGTTCTGGCGCGCGGCGTAGCAGCCCGCTTCGCAGTTGCGCGTTTCGAAGGACGAGATGGCTTGGCCCGGCCAGACAAACCAAGGCGGTGAACTTTACCAATAACAGCATTACGTGTCACGCCGCCAAGCTCTTTGGCAACCTGTGACGCGCTAAGGCCAGAGGCCCATAACTTCGCCAATTTCTCCACTCGATCTTCAGTCCAAGCCATACTTCCCCCTGATAAATTTAAGCGCCCCCAGGCGCAATGAAAATTGTGAAACACTACATGTAGTGCCTTGCTTTAAAATTTACGAAAATTTTGCAATTCCGTCACAAAGTATAGTAGCTACTTTACGCAAAGATACAAGATAAGCCAAGAACCTATCCACAGCTTTCTACATATTGTGTCTGGATTTTACTTATTGGTGCAATTACGCCACATAATTTTTACATTTTTCGCGCTTGGCGTCTCTTAAACCCCATGATAGAGCGCAAGGTGCGGACTAATTACCTAGTAGAGAGATTCTCTAATGACAAGCAACACAAATATACCGATCCAAACTCGAAATTTTGGCGCCGTTAACTGGCTCGGCCTGTGGACACTATACAAAAAAGAAGTACGCCGTTTCATGAAAGTCGGCCCGCAAACTTTGCTGGCACCAATGGTTTCAAATGTTCTTTATATGACCGTCTTCATTTTAGCCTTCCTAGAGCAAAGGGGCGGATCCGATGGTAGCTTCACACGCTTCTTAATCCCTGGCCTGATTATGATGGGCATATTAAATAATGCATCCGCTAATTCATCTTCCTCCATAATGACAGGGAAAGTTATGGGCTCCATCGTTGACGTCCTCATGCCGCCCCTATCATCTGCGGAGCTAGCAATCGGATATATTGGCGGCGCGATTACCCGCGGCATAATTGTTGCTTTTGCCACGGCCTTTGCGCTGTACTTTTTTGCCGTTATTATTCCTGTACATATATGGGCCATTATTTACTTCGGACTATCAGCCGCCGCGTGTATGGCCATGGTCGGGGTGCTTTCAGGAATTTGGGCGGAAAAATTTGACCAATTAGCTTTCGTCAACCAATTCATCGTCATGCCGCTCAGCATGTTATCAGGCACTTTTTACCACATCACAGTC
>Ga0209633_10006131_pt1 | contig 10335 bp, 8 predicted proteins | sample Cruoilmetagenom1_FD_187290 | JGI IMG/M metagenome (GOLD analysis project Ga0209633, IMG submission 187290) | Oil polluted marine microbial communities from Coal Oil Point, Santa Barbara, California, USA - Sample 1 (SPAdes) (version 2) | ecosystem: Environmental > Aquatic > Marine > Oil seeps ... | reverse complement strand
ATAATAAAGAAAGAAGATACTCCGGCGAAGAAGCTTATAGCGGCTGAAAAAATAAAAGCCACCCCTGCCGCACGGAGAGTTGCTTCTGAGAAAGGTCTCCCCCTGAAAGATATTTCACCTTCGGGACGAAACGGGGAAATCAGAGTAGCTGATGTACGCTCCACCCCCCTGGCCTGGCGTAAAGCCGAAGCCGAAGGTGTTGATCTTACATCTGTGGAAGGAAGCGGCCATGACGGTAAGATTTTTGCAACTGATCTTTCCCGGCCGAACCGGAATACTCGTATCCCCTTAACGAATATTCAAAAGATAACCGGACAAAGGATGTTCCAGAGTTATACAGAGATACCTTCGGTATCAATGGATACCAGGGCCGATGTCTCTGAATTGCTGAAAATAAGAAAACAACTGAATAAGAACCTGATAGAGAAAATCACCATTAATGATTTTGTACTGAAAGCTACAGCTATAGCACTGGAGGAAAATCCCCGGTTGAACTCCATCCTCGATGGTGATGATGTGTTAATCAAGCCTTCAATAAATATCAACATGGCAATCGCCACCGAAAAAGGACTACTTGTCCCGGTTGTCAATAAGGTGAATAAAATCACCCTCAGGCAACTCTCGGGGAAAACTGCGGAACTTGTTAAAAAAGGGAGAGAAGGAAAACTCAATCCTGATGATATGGAGGGCGGAACATTTACAGTCAGTAATATCGGGACATTCGGAATTACGTCGTTCACACCGATTATCAATCAGCCACAGGCAGCTATTCTCGGGGTTTGTGCAGTTGATGAAACTCTCAAACTTGTCAATGGGGAAGTTCAATCCCGGCAGGTAATGAACTTGAGCATCAGCTTCGACCATAGAATTGTTGATGGTGCAGAAGCTTCGGTGTTCTTCAGCCGGATTAGAGAACTCCTGGAAAACCCTCTGGTTATTCTCGCATGAATCAAAGAGAAAAAACTGATTATAAAGTTGTCGTAATCGGCGGCGGCCCGGCAGGTTATGTTGCGGCCATCAGAGCCTCACAGCTGGGCGCCGAGGTGGCCCTGGTAGAACAGGATATTCTGGGAGGTACCTGTCTGAACAGAGGATGCATTCCCACCAAGGCTTACCTGAAAAATGCCGAAATTATTCAAGAAATAAAAAAGGCATCCGATCGTGGAATCAAACTGGTAAATGAAGATTTTGTGATTGATATGCCGGTTACTCTCAAAATGAAGAACAAGGTTGTTAAGAAACTCACCGATGGTGTCGGTGGTCTGCTGAAATCCAATAAAGTGGATGTTTTTTATGGCCTTGGTGTACTTCAGGATGGTAATACGGTTCTAGTAAAAGGCAATGAAAAAGATAAAATACTGCTGAAGGCTGATAAAATTATTATTGCCGGAGGTTCAAAGGCTTCCAGGATTCCAATCCCGGGTATTGAAAGCCCGAGAGTTCTTTTCAGTGAACAAATGCTGTCCATGGACACCTTACCATCAAGCCTGGTGATTATCGGAGGTGGTGTTATCGGTGTTGAGATGGCTTTGATATTCTTGTCATTCGGTGTAAAGGTGGAAATCGTCGAAATGGAAGATCGGCTTCTTCCTTTTATAGATTCATCCATTTCAGATTTCAGCCGGCGTCTTCTTGAAAAAAATGGTGCCGGTATTCATACCGGTGTGAGCCTTAAAAGAATAGAAGAAAGAAAGAACAATCTTTCATTAATTCTCTCTACGGGGGAAATCCTGGAAACTGAGAAGGCAATGCTTTCCATTGGCAGGGTTCCAGATCTTTCCTGCCTGGGGGAAGTATCTGTAAAAACAGATAAAGGCAGAATCCTGGTAAATGACTATCAGGAAACCAACATTCCGGGTATTTATGCTGCCGGGGATATCACCGGGCAGAAAATGCTCGCTCATGCGGCTTTCAAACTGGGAGAGATTGCCGCAGAAAATGCTCTGGGGGCTAAAAAGACAGTAAATCTTAAATATGTGCCTTCGGTGATATACTCCCTGCCTGAAATGGCTTCTGTAGGAATGAGTGAAAAAGAGGCTTCCCGGGAATACACCGTATCTATAGGCTATTTTCCCTTATCCGCCAACGGTAAAGCCCTGGCTGTTGGTGATGCCGAGGGGTTTGTTAAAATTGTCACGGATAAAAAATACGGTGAAGTACTGGGTGTTCATATGGCGGGACCAGGTGTTTCAGAGATTATTAACGAAGCTGCCTCCCTGATGGCGATGGAAGTAACCAGCCATGAAATTGCAGATATTATACACGGACATCCATCGGTGGGAGAGGCTTTTTCAGAAGCGGCAGCGGACAGTCTCGGCCGTTGTATCCATCTTCCTCCTGGAAGTATGTTGTGACTGTAAAGAAAGATCGGGATACCTTAATCGACGTTGCCCGAAAATACTATATCGAGGGCCTATCTCAGCAGGAGATTGCCCGGCATCTCAATATTTCCCGACCCAGTGTTTCCAATCTATTAAGACGCTGCCGGGAAGAAAAAATTGTTGAAATCCGTATTCAGGAAAGTAACGACTCACTGGTGAATGCTCTTGCAGGACGGTTAAAAACAGAATTCAATATTAACTCGGTTACCGTGGTTCCTTCAGCTGAAGATATGCAGTCAACTCTTGCCGCAGCCGGAAAAGCTGCAGCGAAACTGCTGGAATCCAAACTGAAAAACCGACTGAAGATTGGTTTATCCTGGGGCAGCAGTCTTTTTCATGTTGTAAAAGAGCTTTCTTCCCAGAGTGTTGTAGATGTGGAAGTTATTCAGATGACCGGCAGTCTGGGAATGGCCAATCCGGCGTTTGACGGTTTTGAACTGGCCAGGAATCTGGCGCAGAAACTGAACGGCAGCTGCCGCTTTATTCAGGCCCCGGTGATAGTTACAAATCTTGAATTAAAAAAACTGCTTTTAAAGGAGCAGCCGATTGCCCGAACCCTGGATAGAATGAAGACTCTCGATCTGGCTCTGGTAGGTTTGAGTTCAGATAATCCTGAATACAGTTCCATGGTACGTGAAGGCTTTCAGGATGTATCTGAAGCAAAGCTGATTCAATCTGAGGGAGGGATCGGCCATATTTGCGGTCTGCACTACGACAGTAATGGGCAGTTTCTGGATATTACTCAAAACCGGCGGGTTATAGGAATCGAGAAAGGTGAATTAAAAAAAGTTCCATATCTTATCGCCGTTGCCTGCGGGGCAGAAAAAGCAGAAGCAATTTCAGGGGCCCTTAAAGGAAATTTTGTGAATTCTCTGATAACCGATGAGCATGCTGCTTTGCGAATACTGAGTTCATTATAAAAAAAAGGACTCCCTCATTATGCAATGAGAAAGCCCTTATTAGATTTCAACTAATAGATTAGCTTAAGTTCTATGATTACCACTGAGGAGGATAGAAATCTTCCACATCGTCGATTGTAATCATGTGCTGAGGAAGGTAACGAACTGGAGGAAGTTCTTCACCGTTAAACCAGTCAGCTGCGGTTTTAACAGCCAAGGCACCATCACCTTCAGCGGTCTGGTAGGTAATAGCATAAATATCTCCAGATTTAACGAGGTCCATACCCTGCTTGCTGTTTCCTGCTGCGATTACAACAATATCTTCCCGGCCGGCTTTCTTTAAGGCTTCGGATATTCCGAGTCCCTGAGCAGAGTCATCAGCTGCACAGATACCTACAATCTCATCACCAAATCGTGTAAGCCAGTCAGAGACCAGCTGCTGCGTTTTGTCAGCTTCGAATCCAGGAGCCTGAGCATCGAGAACTTTAATTCCAGGAGCATATTCAGCCAGTTCGGAACGGGGTCCCCAGTAACGTGCAAAATAAGGAGATCCGCCGGGAGCATGCTGAATGTATGCAACTCCGCCTTCTTTACCGAGTTTATCGGCCCAGAGGTGAGAGAGTTTTCGGAACTGACCAAAATCATCCGGTCCGGTCCATGCAATACAGTAATCCATGGCTTCTGCCTCAGGCAATGTATTGAACATGATAAGAGGAACACCAGCCTGGTTGATTTTTCGCGCCTGCTGGGGAGCTGTCTTGGCATCAAGAGGAATAAGCAGCAGAAGGTCGGGGCGCTCATTGATGGCCTGATCGATCATCTGATTCTGTACAGCAAGATCCCAGTTGGGGGATAAAGCTTTGAAATCCATGTTGTATACATCAGCAACTTTTGTCGCACCATTGATACATGCTGTAGTCCAGGGGTGGTCTCCATGAACAATCATGATTACCTTTTTGCCAATGGCGCCATCTTTTGGAGAATCGGGAATGTTTTTCTTGGTTGAATTCCAACCGGCAAATTCCATATCCCACCAGTGAAGAGGATTGTCTTCAGGAAGTGCTTCAGGATCAGCTGGTCTGGCAGGAACTTCACGGCCGGTACCTGAAACTTTAATCAGAGGCTGCCCGTCAGCTGCTGTTAATGCATCAACCTGACCTGCGAGGGCTAATGAAGCCTCAAGATTCCCTGATCCTGCAGCATCAGTTGAGGATTCAGAACCTCCATTGGCGAAAACTGCCCCTGCAAAAGTCAGAGCCAGTACCAGAACGACTAACAATGAGAATGATTTTTTCATTTCTCCCTCCGTTAATAATTAGGATATATTTTTTTACCTCAAATTTGAGGTATACCCACAAATTTACTGAATAGTATTCAGCTCTTTTAAAAGCTCAGGTCTCTGCCCGACAACCTTATCATGCCTATATTCCACAAATGCTTCATAAAGTATTACAGATGCAAGAATTATCCCTGAAATAAATATCTGTACCTCATTCCCCAGTCCCAGAAGAACAATGCCGTTATACAGCGTGGTTAACGTCAGAACTGCAATAAAACTTCGAAAGACACCGCCTTTTCCACCGGCCATCGAGGTACCGCCTATAATTGTTGCTGAAAGAACATACATAAGAGAATTGGTTCCCAGGTTCAAAGTAGCTGCAGCGCTTTCCATGGCAAAAAGGATACCGCCGATGGCGGCCATCACGCCTGAGATTACAAAAGCAACAATGGTATATTTATCACTATCAACGCCTGCCAGCCAAGCGGTTTTACTGTTGCCCCCCACCATGAAGAAATTACGGCCTTTTCTAGTCCTCCGAAGAAAAATACTGAAGCTGACAACTAAGACTATGGCGATAATAACGCGGGGGGTGAGCATAGGAACAATCTGATGCTGAAGCCAGTCTGATATAGCAAAGGCCTGATCGTCTGTTACCGCAATTGTATTACCGCCTGTTATGGTGTAAATAGCACCTTGAAGGGCCGTCAGCATTCCAAGAGTCACTATAAATGAATTGATTTTAACCTTGGCAACCAGTAAACCGTTAATCAGACCGATAAGACCACCGGCAATAATAGCCAGGGGGACACTCACTCCGTAACCCACTGCATCTTTCAACCCCAAACCAATAACAGCTGCAAATGTAATAATCGTTCCGATAGATAGATCCAGCTGCCCAACTATCAGGATGATGGTAAATCCGATTGCTACGGTTCCGTTCATAGCCACTGTTTTCATTATGGATGTCAGGTTCCATGCATTGAAAAAATGAGGTGCGAACAATGTCATTACAACAAAGACAAGTACAAACAGAACATAGATTCTATACCTGTCTCCAAGAGACAGTATCTGTTTCTTATTAATTTTATTACGCATCATCACGCCCCAGATTTCTTAACGATTTCGCGTTTAAGCCCACGACAATTATGAAAATAATTCCACGGATCATGTCCTGAGAGAAGGTACCGACACCCAGTAGAGTCATCAGATTGTTCATCAGCCCGATAACAAGAACACCACCAAGAACCCCGATTATTGAACCTCGGCCTCCGGCCAGTGTCATACCGCCAATAACAATAGCTGTGACGGCCTTGAAATCGTATCCTGCTCCGTTATACCAGGCACCAACCCGGGAAAGAGAGGTAACAGTTAAACCGCCGAGGGTTGCTGTTAATGCGCTGATAATAAAAGCGGCTCCGATCATGCGTTCCACATTTATGCCTGAGTACTCAGCGGACTTTTTTGCAGCACCAGTTATTTTCAGCTGTATCCCGAACTTTGATTTACTCATTACAAAATGAAACAGAAAGACAAGAATAATCAGCATAATCATGGGTAAAGCTATTTTGTTGAAAAACCGCAGTCGGTAAATATTGTCAAATAATTCTACTGCTTTTTCTGAAGATGCAATCATATCAGGATAGATCTGTTTATTGGCCCAGATAACCCGAATTACACCCAGGGTCATATAATTAAGAGCCAGGGTCCATATTATGGGATTAACTTTGAGCTTCCCGATGGCAAATGCATTTATCAAACCGATTATTGTTCCAACAATGAAAGCCGAAACAATTGCGGCAACAAAACCAAATTGGAGCATTTGAACAGCAACAATACCGGTAAGGGCCATGGTTGTCGGAGCTGATAAATCTGCAAAATGACCAGAGTATGTAATAAAAGCCATACCCAGAGCCACTATTCCCAACATGGAAACAGCATCAACGATATTAAGCATGTTTGATGCAGTCATAAAATTGTTAATGACACCGAGTAACTGGAGGAAAATACCAAGGAGAATAAACAGGACTACAACACCGTATATTCCTGCTACATTCAATATTTTTAAAAAACCAGTTTGAGAAACAGACCTCAGGTCCGTTTTATTCTGTTCCAGATCTGACATCAGCTAGGCCCCTTCTCCATTTGCTGCAAGTAAAACACTTTCTTCCGTACATTCAGCCTTCTGCATTTCCTTGATAAAATGCCCCTGTCTCATAATCATTACCCTGTGTGAAAGAGAAACGAGTTCCGGCAAGTCAGATGAAATCAGGAGAATCGTCCGCCCCTCTTTGGCCAGTGCTTCAATGGCATTATGAATAATAACTTTCGCACCGATATCCACACCCCGGGTTGGTTCATCAAGTATCAGCACTTTAGGTTCTATAGCAATCCATTTAGCCATCAGTACTTTCTGCTGATTACCCCCGGAAAGGTTTGAAACTTCTCTGTTCGGGTCTGGTGGATAGATAGAGAGCTCTTCAATAAGCTTCATTAATACAGGATCGCCTTTTTCCTTATCGTATACACCGTTTTTTGATAATCTCGGAACTAGGGCACTCAGAATATTGTCCTGAATATTGAGGCGGGGAGCCAGTCCTTCGGTTTTACGGTTCTCGCTCAAATATGCGAATCCCTCATCCAAAGCCTGTGCCATATTACGGGATTTTATCTCCTTACCATCAAGTTCGATCCTGCCCTTATCCCGTTTATCCAGAGCAACAAGAACACGTGCCAATTCACTGCGTCCGGCACCTGAAAGTCCGCCTATCCCTAGAATTTCACCCTCACGGGCCTGAAAACTGACATCGTGAAAGAAACCGTATCGTGTCAATTTCTCAACTTTTAACCTGACTTTTTCTCCAGAGAAGATATCATGACGGTAAAACTCAGTAACAGATTCTCCAACCATCATCTGAATGAGCTCTTCCTGGGTAACATCATTAATATTCCTGGTATCGATGCGATGCCCATCCCTCATAACGGTTACTCTGTCTGCAATTTTAAAAATTTCAGGAAGATGGTGTGAAATGTAGACAATCGCCAGTCCCATTTTTCTCAAACCATCTATGATTTCAAATAGACGTTCAACTTCTTCACGGGAAAGGGCTGATGTTGGTTCATCCATTACCAGAATAGATGGATTGTTACCCAATGCTTTGGCAATTTCCACAAGCTGGGCTTCATGCTGACTGATATCCTCAATTGGAATCATGGGATCAATATGTTCAAGCCCCACCTTTGATAAATTTTCAAAAGTTTCACTCACCATTTTTTCTTTATCAATAAAGATGCCTTTTCTCGGCAGGCGCCCGACAAGAACATTCTCTGCAACGCTGATGGGGAGGGCCAGAGACAATTCCTGGTATATCATCTCGATACCATTTTTCTTGGCCTGAGCTGGAGACCTCAAGTCTACTTTATTACCGTTTACAAAGATATCTCCGGTATAATCATCAAAAGAGCCGGAAATCATACTCATCAACGTTGTTTTACCGGCACCGTTCTCACCAATCAAGGCATGAACTTCACCGGGGAATACGTCAAAATCAACTTTATCTACAGCAATAGTACCCGGGTAAACCTTGCTTACCTGTTTCATTTCAAATGCGGGTTTACCGACATCTCTTTCGCTCATTATCTCTCCTTAATCCTGATGAAAAACTTCTTCCATATCGGACCACCATTCACCCGGCTTACGGTTATCAAGAGGTGACTGCATCGGTTTCATAATGTCCCACCATTCCAGTGTTTTCGGGTCCTCTGCCATTTTCTCCATATCCTTATCAAAATCGTCTCCAATATATTCGAAATAAGAGAACAACAGACCATCACGATGAAATATCGAATAGTTTCGTATATTTACCTCAGAAATTTTCTCGGCTATCTCCGGCCAGATTGCTGCATGATACTTTTTATAGGAATCATACATTTCCGGTTTTAAACCTATCAGCTGCCCGAGTCGAAGCATGATGTACTCCTCTTATTCCAAATAATCATTAGTAAAAATGATTGATTATTTTACCATAATTTCTCCAGCAGTCAAGTTAAATCTTATTAATTAAATCTATATTTTACATCTTTTTGCATTATTTTGCGTTTATATGCCATTTTCCATTGACAATATGCTCCTTAGTGGTAAAATATTTTACCATATTTTACTATAAGTGAATGCACATGAAACCTAAACTAAAAGATATTGCTGCAAAAGCCCAGGTATCCATAACCACCGTATCTATGGTGCTTTCCGGGAAGGGAAGAATCTCTGAAAATGTTCAAAAGCTGGTTTTTGATACAGCACAGGAGTTGGGATACCGGCAAAAAACAATAGAAAATAGCACCATGAATCAATCTGAAGCCTACGGTACCATAGGGATAATTGTCAGTATCGATGAGGATTGGGCGTTTATTTGGGGCTTTATCCGCCCTATCCTGGAAGAATTGGAAAGGAGCCTGAAAAAAGAGGGTAAGAATACCATCCTGATTCCCATTCTTCATAACTCGCCTGTGGAAGAAATAATACATAAGGTGTCCATTTCTCACATTGATGCTGTTATTTCCCTGCACTACGGCAACGATTTGTTTCTCAGTACACTGGAAAAGATGTCAATCCCTTCAATTCTGGTTATGAACAATCATTTTCAGAACAGGTTCTACTCGGTGCTTGTTGACGATATTCAATGTGCATATGAAGGAACGATGCACTTAGTTAGCCTGGGGCATAAAAAACTTATTTATGTTGAATGTGAACGTCAGGATCTTCCTATTCTCATGAACGACAGGTTCTTCGGGTTTCGAAAAGCTATAGAGGAATCCGGTATTTCCGTTCCGCAGAATCAGATTGTCCGCTTTGAATTAAACAATATAGACACATTAAGAAAACAACTTTCATCACTATTCAGCAAAACTCCTGGAAAATCACCAACGGGGATTTTCTGTCTGGATGATGATATTGCGATGAGAGTAATCAATGTTCTTTCAGAATTGGATATCCGTGTACCGGAGGATGTTTCAATTATTGCCCCGGGAGATGTACTGGATTACTCACAGTCCTACACCCCCCAGATTACAACCATGCGGATAAATACCAGTTATATGGGGAAAATCATCTTCCAGATGCTTATGAATATTATGGAACATAAACCCGAAGATCTGCACGTTCTTAAAGTAAAGCATCAACTGGTTAAAAGAGGAACTTGCGCACCGCCACCCTACGCCAGCTAGGAGACTGTACGCTCCGCTTCCTCCATGGCAATATCGGCCCATTCCCACAAACGTTGCGGTTTACGGGCAACGGTTGAAATATCTTTCATAATCAATTCAACGTGACATACACCCTCAGTTTCATCCAGAAATTCTCTAATCTGTTTCCGGGCATCTCCAGGATCCCATGTATCATAGGCGAAAACCGCTGGATTGGGCTTTCGGCTGATAACATACTCATCCCTGATTTCAGCAATAGCTTTTTTCGTATTGTTCCATGGACTGCAGGATATTTTTCTCAAATTCGGTATTCTTCTCAGCTGTTCCATTTTCCCGGCAAGAGGTTCACAACATCCATAGTATGTCAGCCCCCAACGTTCAAGCCACTTCATGTCATGCTCAATGGCAAAGTCCCAATGCATATCAGGAGAAACTTCAGAGAATATCTGGGCATTTGAACAACCCCACATATTATGAGGTTTTACATTATCCGGATCGTAATCATCTCCCGGCAGTTCCCTGGTGTATCCATAACCTCCGGATCCTATTCTTGTATTGTTGGCATCCAGGGCAA
>Ga0209633_10006128_pt1 | contig 10340 bp, 18 predicted proteins | sample Cruoilmetagenom1_FD_187290 | JGI IMG/M metagenome (GOLD analysis project Ga0209633, IMG submission 187290) | Oil polluted marine microbial communities from Coal Oil Point, Santa Barbara, California, USA - Sample 1 (SPAdes) (version 2) | ecosystem: Environmental > Aquatic > Marine > Oil seeps ... | reverse complement strand
TCCTTTTAAAATTTTAGATATTGTTTATGGAAATTGGAAATCTAAGTTATCTCTTAGATTATTTTCGATAAACAATAATGGTGATCTCCGATTTTGTTCAGGTTATACACATCTTGGAAATTGTATTTTTGGAATATATCGAAAAAATGAGGATATAATTGAAGATGTTCAAGAATATGATTCATTAAGGAATATAAACACATTTAAAAATTAAAAATAAAAAGGAGTAAGAAAAATGGAAGCTATCTTAGTAAAAAAAATATCTTCAAAATTAATGTGCGGAAAGGTCAGAGATTGTAATGAAGGCATCCTATATTCAGTTGTTGGAAAGGTTATAGGATTAAAATCTGGTAGTTCTACTTATGGTGATTGGACAGCGTTGAAAGGAGATTTTGAAGCATGGAATGAAAAACAAAGATGTAAAAGCCATCTTTGTTTTCTACCAGATATTTTGACACTTCAATTAGAAATAGCCTTGGCCGATGGTAATGATGATATAACTTTTGGAGTAGAGGTATTGAAAAAAAATAATGACACAACAGTGGGATATGAATATGAGGTAAGAAATATTATCCCTCAAAAAGAAACAAACCTGCTCGAAGACCTAAGAAGTAAATTTGAAAAAATGCAAAATAAAGATGAAAAGGAAAAGAAAAAAAGAAAAATAATTAACTAATATAAAAATAAAATTAAAAAGGCTACCTTTTCAGGTAGCCTTTTTTATTTTTTATTTCAAAAAATTAGTAGTAAAATCCGCAGATTTTATATTCTTAGAAGTCCTTGTCAAAGCACAAGGATTCCCTTTTTTTAACGCAGTTTTCAATGCCGGAAAAGTATCATATTTTTTTGTTAAAACTTTTCCTTCCAACATTTCCTTAAAGTCTTCTGAATTAATATCCTCATGAAATAAACTCCCAGTTGTTCGGATTCCCTTAAACCTTACTTTTTTGTCAATCATGTACTGTTTTCGTCCATTGTATGTTGCTTTTCCTTCATACTCTAATTTAAACTGGCCTAATTCATTTCCAAGATAATCTTCTTTCATTTTTATAGGCATATGAATTGAATCAGTATCCATATACACAATGTGATCTGCATATTCAGCAAGAAACTTAAACATATAACATCTTGAATAAGCTGTCACAAAAGCACTCAGATATTTATGAGCATGTTTGATTTGCCGAACATTGTCGACTTGATAAAGATTAAACTTTTCTGAATAAAGATTAATTCCAATACCTTTTTTTATTAGTTCGTTTCTTTCCTCGTCTGTCAATTGACGTAAAGTTTCCCCCTCACCCTTTTCTGCAAATTTCCCATACAGAGAATTTAAAGTCAATTTACATATCAAATTCAAGGCGTTTTCCATATTTTTTAATCTTAAATTATAATAATGGTCAACAAATTTAGCAAAAATTTTACCTCGTTTCAAAAAACGAATTCCAGACCCGATTGTCATATAAATTCCATATTTTTTGGCCTCTTCGATTTCAACAGAAGTGTACACGCCGGCGCCTTCATAAATAAATTCCATCCCATTTCCCGATTTCGACCAAAAAAAAGGTGGTATACTCCTATCATGTTGTATAAACGAAACCGGAAAAATCCCCATTTCATCTTCTGAATAATATCCAGTCACTATTCTTGGTGGCAGTGGAAAATCATAAAATTTCATCATACTTGGATATAACGAATTAACATCATAACAATATATATGATCATGTATACCTTTTCTGAAAACTTCTACCCTTCCTCCTCCATAACATTTTTGATAAAATTCATGGTTCAAATGTTCTTTTTGCTCAGCTACCTGAGTGTTAATATGATTATTATCTAAACTTTCATCTTGATATTTTGAAAGAAATTGATTCATAGCAAAAGAGGCAATAGTAAAAGGAAATCTATGTATCTGCATTATCCGCATGAATTTTATACAGATTTCATAAAGGGAGGTACAATCACAATCAAGATAAAAATCAAACTCTTCCCTATTTTCATGAAAAATTTCTTCTATTCTTTCGATATTAATATCTTGTTTAGGGACATCGACATTAAAAGATTTGCATAAATCCTTCAAAGATCGTTGTAGAACTAAAATAGAATCCTGAAAAGTTATACGATGTTTAAAATCACTTATCGAACAACAAATTATCAATGAATTTGACATAATAACTTCGCTTTTTTGCGTTTCTGGTAACAATTCATAGAGCATTGAAATATAATCGAATCTTCCACCCCCATGTGCTATAAAATTCTGATATTCAGAAATTTTATTCTTTTTTTCCAAAAAACAATAAAATTCAACCCAGGTATCAAAAGATGAAAAACCAAATTTTTTGTTAAAAATTCTAATTTGTAAAACGTTTCCTTTTTTACCCGTCTCGATATCTAAAGTTGAAAACTTAAACCCTTTTCCCTTTCTACTTTTCTTTTTAGCCATTTTTTCTCCTTATATATACTCAGTCCTTCTGATAATAATTTTTTGAGAATCTGATTCCAAGGCAAGAGAAGATTTATATTTATTCATAATTGTCTGAAACTTTTCTAATAATTTATGAAGATGTGTCTCAGGATATCCTGTTGTCCCGTTCACCAGTTCCTCATTACCAACACGAAATTTTGCAATGACAGAATACACAATATTATCTCCCGTCCCATATTTTTTTGAAATTTTTAAAATTTCAGGCACTAAGTCTTCTTGTTTACCTGAAAAATTAAAATCTTGAATAAAGCATTTTCGGGTTAGTTTCTCAAAAACCTTATAGGATTTTTGTTTTAAAGTAACATGTACTTTTTTGACTCTTTTCTTTTTTAATTTTAAATGATTTGTTCGTCGTTTAGGAGTTATGAATCTAAGATCAGCCGCCTTCTCTAAAACATGCCTCGGTATCTTCCGTTTTCCGTTTGCGTACCTTGACACTGACGAGATAGATATTCCAAGCAATACAGCTATATCTTTTTTTAATAGCCTTCCACTTAAAAAATTAATATCATTTCGTGTAGAAAATTTATGTTTTTTCATATAAAACCTTTGACTATTAATTAATTTAATAGTACTATTAAATTAATTAATAGATGGATGTTAAATAATTTAATAGTACTATTAAATTAATTAATAGATGGATGTTAAATGATTTAATAGTAGGTATTAAATTATTTAATAGTAGGTATTAAATCTTTTAATAGTAGGTATTAAAAGTTTTAATAGTAAATAATTAATTAAACAACTCGCAAGGAATATTATGACAAAAGATAATGAAAAAATCAAGGATAAAGAAGAGTTTCATACTCTTGAATCTGAATCAGGCAAGGAAATTAAAGGAATCGTAAATAATATCATTGAACAAACTCCCTCGTGTGATATCAATATTGAAAATCAACAGGATCAATCAGATTATCAAAATCAGGAAAATCAAACAGAACATATAGAAATAGAATCTAATTCAATATCTTCATATAATCAGTTTGAGAATTTGACTGACAAAAAAGGAAGGAATTTTTCGTCTGAGCTTCATAAAACAGATGATAACGGCCTCCCCCTCTTAAACCAGGATGGGACAGCAAAAATAAAAAGACGAAAACAAAGAAATACAATCAATCAACCAGACATTAAATCAATAGAACAAGATCAGGCTGAAAAAAATAAAACTTTAAGCCTGGAGCAAGCTGGTCAAATGTTCGCAGCTTACACATTCGCTTTCTGTTCAGGTGTATTCGGGGCAGAATTTAAACCAAAAGTAGATGAAACAATAGACGAAAATAAAATAATATCAGATGCTTACACTCAATATCTCGTTGCCAAAGATATTGATGAAATGCCTCCGAATGTGATTCTTATCGGAGCATTATCCTTATACCTCCTACCTCGATTTATGGAGGAAAAGGTACAAGAAAAAATCGGCTCAAAAATAAAACGATTATATAAAAAAATATTTAGAAGAAAATAATAATAATATGCATAGTTTAATAGTAGGCATGACCGAATCAGGAAAGACTACCCTGGCAAAAAATATTGCTTTTCAATTAATGAGAAAAAAACAACCTGTCATGGTGTTGGATATTTTAGGAAGTCAATGGCCGGCAAATTTTCAGACTACTAATATTATCGAGTTTATGAATTATGTTTCCAGGGTAAAAAATTGTTACATATTCATAGATGAAGCAGGGGAGGTAGGTAAACTTAACAAAGAATTTTATTGGCTCGCAACGAGATCGCGTCATTTTGGACATTCTGTTTTTTTCATAACACAAAGAAGTATGCAATTGAAACCGATTATCCGCGGTCAATGTCAGCAGCTTTTTTTATTTTGCTCAACAAAAAAAGATTGTCAAATTTTATATGAGGATTTCAATCACAATGAGTTATTAACAGGAAATAGTCTGCGTCAAGGAACATTTCTTCATGCTCAAAGGTTCTCTGAATGCAGAAAAATCAAATTATTTTAAAAGGAGTACATAAAATGCACCCAGTTATAAAAGTCGTTCTTGGTATGTTTACAGGTTCAGTTCTATACACTATATTTGAAAACCCAACTCAATCAGAAAAGATAACTAAGCCAAAAAACACCACTCCCCCTGGAAAGACAACTCAGACAGAAAAACAAGAAAAGGCAGATCAGCAAGAAAATATAGAAAAAAAGACCGAAAAAAAAGAAAAAAAAGAAAAAAAGACCAAAAAACTTATTGACAAAGATACAATTAAGTAATATTGTTTTAGAAACGATACAATTTTGTAAATAATTTTAACTTAATTAACAAAAGAGGTAAAAAAATGACACAATATTTAATTCTTGGGATAATGACGGGTCTAATACTCGACAAAGTTGTCCCACTAATCGGGCTTTAAATCTAAATCTTTATCTTTATCTTTATACAAATCAAAATCAAAATCAAAATTTAAAAGGAAAATTATGTTTGGTTTCTTTACGAAAAAAAATCTCATGAATTCAGCGGCTGTGGCAGTAGGTATTATTATCTATCAGAAGTTTGTCAAGGCTCAGATTGACAAGCTCAATATATAAAGAAGGAGGAAATATGCTTACTACAAAAAATAATCCGTTCCTAAATGTTGTTGGCGATGGCGTTGCCAGTATGGAGCTTCCTATCGGCATGACCTATAACCGGATTTATTTAAGTCTGGGTGGAACAACTTTCTCAAAAACGATGATCTCAAGAATTACCCTCAAGATTAATGGAAAAATATTCTATGATATTTCTGGTGCGAATCTAAAAAAACTCAATGATTACAAAGGGTTCGGGCTTGGTGATACTATCCTATGTATTGATTTTATTGAGGATAAGGCTAAAACCACAGGAGGGCAGTATGTTGGGGCTATCGGTACACTCCAGGGGGTTACATCTTTCGTTTGTGAAGTTACAATTAGTGGCGCAACAGCACCAACACTTGAGTCTTGGTCTGAAGTTTCGGCTCCAATGCCATTAAAGTTGTTGAGTTGTCTTCTTTCTCATGTTGCCACATTTTCGGCAGCCGGCGATTTCCCTGTTATTTTGCCCCATGGCCGCGAAGCTGGTTTACTAATTCAGAGAGTTCATTTTTTTCATTCCAATATGACGAAACTTGAAATCAAAAAGAATGGTGTTATAATCTTTGAGTCTATGCCTACTGCAATAAATTCTGAAATTCAGAAAAGTTACGGCAGAACAGCACAGACCGGGCTTTATGTGTATGACGCTATTGTCAATAATGACATTCAACAGGTTCTTGATACTTCTAATGCACAGTCTCTGAGTTACAATATTTCTGTTTCTGGTTCTGATACCTTAACAATTTTGAATGAGGCTATCGCCGATATAAGTAACATATAGGTGTAAAAAATGTCAGAAAATTCAGGTTTTTTTGGAAGTTTTGGATCAGGTGTAAAGGATCTTTTTGGTTCTGTTATTGAAACGGCTGATAAAGCAGCAGGATCAAATATTGCAAAACTATATTTTGAACATGAAAATCAGGCTGACCGTATCGATTATGCTCAGAATGAAATTGATCGTTTGCAGAATGAGTTGTCAAATGCTCATACTCCAGTTGTCGTCAAAGCTCAGGATGTTGCAGTTTCAGATAGTCAAAACGTTTTCGATTTTAGTTCGATGACTCCCTACTGGCCAGCCCTGGCTGGTCTCGTCGGTATTTTAGGAATTTTATTTGTTTTGAAAAGGTAAAAATGATAAAATCTGTAAATAAAAAAGATACCTCTATTGCTAACACCGGAGGGGTGTTTTCTAATTTTGATTTTGGACATTCTAAGGATATTGAATTTCGGGAAAATCGTATAATTTATATCCTTCCAATTTTATTTCTTGGAATTTTATTTTTGAGGGGTAAAAAATGGCTGTAGGTGGTGTCAATGTCAACAGTATTTTACAATATGTCTCAAGTATGGTTTCTGCCTCAAAAACCGCAGAGGGAGACACAGGTCTTGCGGCAGTTATAAAAACCCCTTCAAATCGAAAAATTATCACTAATGTATCGGGTGCGTTTGGTGGAGAGGATCAGCTTTCAGGGAAATTAGGTGACTCCGGCAGGATTATTTTTAGACAGAAAATCTCTTGGCCTATTATTGCTGGATCTATTTTTTTAATCTGGATTATATTAAAAAAAGGTAAATAAATGGGTTCATATTCAAGTTCTAAAAAAAATATATCAACTTCAAGTTCATCAAAAACTTTAGGTGCAGAAGGTGAAGCAATAATTGCCGAAGGTAAATCGGTTATTAATGTTTTAGATGAAGGTGCAATTGAAAATAGTTTCAAGCTTGCTGATAATGCGTTTGATGCTATTACTTCAAATACTGCTAATAGTTTGCAGTTAGCTGGAATTTATTCAGATAATGAAAATAAAAATCTTGAGTCAATGTTGGAGTCAGTTAATAAGGGTTTCACGGAGGCACTTAATCTTTCGAGCTATGCCCTCGAAAGGCAGGGTGACATTGTTGATAATGCGGTTGCAGCTGCCTACAATCGTGAGGAGTTTTCGGAAGGGGCTAAACCTGATATTGAGGCAAGTGATAATAAGATCGCCACTTATCTTGGGTATGGGGCAGGGATTTTGGGAATTATGTTTGTTTTGCAGGGATTGAAATAGATGAGGAAAATTACACAAAATATTCCGGCAGGTGGAAAAATTGTTTTTCCTGGATGCAAGACTTTTGTTTTCTTAACTTGTGCGTATCCTGTAAGTTTTAATTTTATTACTGTTTTCAATAGAATCGAAAGAACTATTGAGGATTTCTCTGATACCTTTTCGGTCACTGCCAAAAACTATTTTTTGCGAGTTGAAGTTACAAGTGAGACTGAGCAAGAAATTACGGCCATTTTACTTGACGATGGGAATATTGAATATAGACCTTTGCGAGATGAGGTTCATATAACAAATAATGATGATAGCAAAATACCCATAAAAATTCCTGATAGATACGATTCAATGCCTATTAGAAGTCAGGGTGTCATATGCACTACACAATTTGATGACTTTTCTAATAATCCTTTAAGGACGAGTGATCAAAGATTTCAATCATGCTTTTGCCCTAAAACTAATAATCCAAATTTTCAAACTTATGCTCCAGCGATGGTGAATAACGATTATTTTCCAAGTGCCTCTTTTAGTACTACCATAGGAATTTTACACTCATTAGAAATTAATCCCGAAATTGATTGTGAACTAATAATTATAACCAGGATAGACTCTTATAATCCTGCCTTACCATCTGTCGATTTTTTAAAATATTTCCATGGGAATGGGTTGAATGATGCAAATTGCTCAGAATCAATGTATCAAGATGAATTATGGCTTTATTACAAAAATCTTAATTCATTACCAACATCATATATGATAATATATAAACATACTTTAAAAGGAAATGAGACTAATTTAATAAAATTTGAAAATCAAAGAAAAATATCAAATACTTTTTTACAATCTGCACCATATGATACTATGACTCCACGTTGTCTTATAACAACTAATTTACCAACAGATTTTGATTTAGTAATTAACTGTCGTGTTTTTTCAAGATTAACATTTAGACAATATTATCTACAAGGAAACGGCAATACGCCAGAATATTATTAATATGATTATCTTTAATGAAAAAAATTTGATTTTGGCTGGATTATTCGGAGCAGGAGTTTTGGTAATCACCAATTTTTTAAAAAAATATGGGCTCCCTGATTTATTAGATGAAGCTATAGAAAATATTGATACCGGAACAGATCATGTTGCTGATTATTATGTCAAAAAGCAGATGGGGTGGCAGGAAGTTCAGGAGGCAGAAGGGATTGTTGAGACTTATCAGGCTTATATAAGATACCTGGGGTTTTGATGAAAAATTTATCTAAAATTATTATAGGGATTAGTCTCGGAACAGGGCTTCTTTGGTTGAAATATTCTACTACTGTTTTGCCGGATGCAAGATCTGAACTTCTTTCTATTTATGAGAAATATAACACGAATTTAGTGTCAAAATATTTGCTCCGGGCACTTGCTATTGTTGAAAGCTCTGAGAATCCTCTCGCTTATAATCCAAATGATCCAAGTTACGGGTTAATGCAAATTTTGTGGAATGGAAAAAATAAGTTTTATGTCGATGGGTGGCCTCCTGGTGAGAATGGGAAAGAATTATATTATCCAGATTATAATGTGTTTATTGGATCTCAAATTATTAATTATAATGTTAAAAAGTATGGTTTATTTCGGGGAATAATTTGTTATAACAACTGGAATGCTCGTAAAGGTGTTATACCTTTAAAATCCTGGAATTATTTTATGAAAGTTTTTATTACTATGAAACGTTTGGAAGGATTAGGATAAAATTAATGAAAGCTATAAAATTTAAGCTTGATACTGAATTGAAAATGAATATAAGTGAGGAACTGCATGCTAAAATCTTCGCTGGAATTACTGAAATACAGAATGGGAAACGATCACTTATATCATTTAATGAACTGAGGATTTTATTTGATAGTAAAGACGAGGATGATTTAAAATTTAATTTAAAATCAGATGGATTTATTGAGCAATATATGGCCGAACATGAATATGAGGTTGACGAATGTTAAATAACTTATTTTTATTAGCCGGGGAAAAGACTACTGTTATTGGTGGCAAATATAATGGCATCGGAAAATGCTATTTTGGTTGTACTATCCGTGTTGTAACAATGTGGGGTAGAGAAATTGAAAAGTTTTCCGAAGTTCGGCAGGGTTTTAAATTTGGAAATCCAACAGATGAAAGCTGTAGGCTTGAAATTGAAAATGGTGAGTTTGATCAGGATATCCAGATTTATTCTGGAAATATGGATGTTACATTACCGGAATATCCTTATGATAATATATGCCGAATACGATCTTATAAATCAGCCGTGTCAGCGGAATATAATTTGAATGGAATAAGAAATTTAAGCAAAAGAACCGCTATTGTATCATTAACATCAAAAGACTCGACGGGTTCGTATAATTTTGGATATAGAAATTTGGATAGTTTTTGTACTGAAACACCAAAAGATTTATATAATATCAATAATATCTCGTTAGCTGATAAATTTAATTTATTTTCGGGTAGTGTCACCTCTATATCAACAGCTATTACTAATATTTTACTATATGATAAAATGAATGAAACCGGAATATCCCATTTAAATCAAAAAATAATATTTCCACCTAATAAAATGGTTGTTTTTTGTCAAAATACAGTTAATGTAAGTAATGCATCAAATATTTTAATTGAATATAAAGGATAAAAAATGAAAAAGAAAAAAAGTACAAAAAAAAAATGGGGAAAAATTGGGGCTCCTAAAAGTGCAAAGAGAAAAGCTCATATGAAAAAAATACGAGGGAAAAGAAAATGATAAATTTACTTGGTACATTCTCAGGAAATTTTATTATATTCTTATTATCAATATTTTTTAGTGTTCAGGGTTTTATCTTTTTACTTTTGATAAAACATGATCGCATGCTTTCTAAAATAGAAAATACTATTTCGTTTATATGTGAACAACAAAATAAACAAAAAACATCCGGTTTCCTCCAGTAAAAAAATCCTGTCGAATTTTAACTCCTTTAATTTGACAGGATTTTTTTCTAAAATTTTATGTTTTTTATGATGGAGGATCGTCTAACTCATGATTTGCTAAATTAAGTATAAACTTTCTATTTACCTCAGCATCCAATACTTTTCCTACCTCTTTACGAAGAAATAATTCCATCTCGTCAAATAAGTCTCTCCAATTTACACCTGTTTTTTCTCTACTTATTTCCCTAAAACCATCTTTTCCATTCGCACCCCAAGTGATATTTAAAGTTTGACCAAGTATTTTAACTCTATCACCCCA
>Ga0209633_10006127_pt1 | contig 10341 bp, 11 predicted proteins | sample Cruoilmetagenom1_FD_187290 | JGI IMG/M metagenome (GOLD analysis project Ga0209633, IMG submission 187290) | Oil polluted marine microbial communities from Coal Oil Point, Santa Barbara, California, USA - Sample 1 (SPAdes) (version 2) | ecosystem: Environmental > Aquatic > Marine > Oil seeps ... | reverse complement strand
AGTGGTTTTATGTCTGAAAACCCACTTGTTAAGTTTAAATTCAATGGTAAAAAAGGTGATAAAATCGTTTTTACTACAATTGACAACAATGGTAAAGAACAGACAGGTAAGAAGAAAATTAAATAGGGATACTTATGAAAAAATTACTTGTATTACTAGCGATAGTGGCATTTGTTTTAGCAATGCCATTTATTGGGAACAAAAGTATAGATGTTAAAAATCCACATCATCTTGATGCGGATGGTAACTTTATAATGTACGATTGGAATTTTGATAACTTTAAAGAAGGAACTCGTGTCGGTACTAATGAGGAATGGGATTATAACTTAAAGCCTGTACAAGTTAGTGATAGAGTTTGGTGCTTCTTTGGTGCTATGGAAATGCCAACTAAAGAGAATGCTGGTGATATGTCTAACAGTTGTTACATCAAAGGTAATGATAGTTGGATAGCTTGGGATTCTGGTCCATCTTACATTTTTGCTAAACAAGCTCATGCAGCTATGAAAAAGATTGCTGATATGCCTGTTAAAACAGTTATTGTAAGCCACGAGCATGATGACCACTGGTTAGGTAACAACTACTACAAAGAGACACAGGGTGCCACTATATATGGTCCAGCGTCAATTAATGTAAATTACCTTGGTTATGATGAGCATACTGGTAAGCCAAATGAAAACACTAGAAAGGTTCCACCTCAAACTAGAATGATTAGAGCGCTTTACCAAAATGCAATTAGAGGTACTAAACTAGCTGCAGTTGATAAATCTTTTGAAGATACAACTGAATTTACACTTCATGGTGTTAAAATGGAATATGTAAAAGTTGGTTATGCTCACTCAGAAGAAGATTGGTTTTTATATCTTCCAGATGATAAAGTTGTACTTGTTGCTGATGTTGTAATGAATGGTAGAGTAACATCAAATCGTGATGGTATTGTTATCGGTCAACTTAATGCACTTAAAGCTATTAAGGCAAGAGACTGGGATCACCTAGTTCCTGGTCATGGTTTTATTACAGACAAAAGTGCTGCAGATGAAGCTGTTCAATACTTTACTCTTCTAAAAGACAGAGTATTAGAAGGTATTGAAGAAGAAGTTGATCCTGACTATATTACGAAATATGTAACTCTTGAAGAGTTTAGAAATAAAGAGTTATATTATCTTCTAAGCCCAGGTAATGTTTTTAGATCTTATGAAGAACTAGAAATGTATGATGGTGATGATGAAGACGAAGACGAAGAAGATGAGGAATAGTAATCTCTAAAGATTATTAAAATCCTTGTTACATCTGTTTTTACTATCAGTAGTGCTTTTTGCACTACCTGATAGACTAAAAATAAAAATCAAAAAACTTTCTTTTTGTTCTATAAAAGATTTAAATAAAGTGAGTGAAATAGTATGTCGTTACTGCAAGTTGGAAAGATTTTAGAACTATTTTATTCTACTAGTAATGGTAGAGTGAATACTACTGAGTTAACTCTTGATAACAAGGGTGTTGTAGAAGATAAATATTATAATAAAAACATAGAAAGATCAGTTTTAATAACTTCACAAGATAGTTATAAACTAGCTTCTCAAAATGGTATAGATACACCATATAGTTCATTAGGGGAGAATATCCTAATAGACTATAATCCTTACCATTTAAAACAGGGAGCGCAGCTTGTAATTGGTGATCTTACATTAGAGATTTCTCAAAACTGTACTCTTTGTAAAAGTTTAGCAAAAGTGGATGCAAAACTACCAAAATTACTTAAAAATGATAGAGGTATTTTTGCAAAAGTGATTAGCAGTGGAGCTATCCACAAGGGTGATAATATTTATCTTCTAAATAAAAATAAAGATTAAGTCAATTATAAAAGGGGAATAATATGAAGTCAATTATAAAAGGGCTAGTTGCAGTGCTGCTATTAACTGGTATTACTGCAAACGCAGCACAAGATATTCAGATTTATACAACGGACAACTCAAAGGGTAAAATCACAGGAGCTACGATAGAAAAAACTTTTGCAGATGCAGGGTTTCTAATCTCTGGTAATAATGATATGAATATAGCATTCAAGTCAAAATTTCAAAAAACAAACCATAAGATGTATCACCTTTTTACTTTCTATAAAAAGGATATTGTTTTAGAGTTAATTAAAATAACTCCAAAAGCTGCACTATTTACACCATTGAGTATGTCATTCTACATGAATAAGGGTTCAAACGACATCTCTGTATCATCTATATCTCTACAAGGTATGTCCAAAGTTACTGGCATACCAGCTGATAACAAATATATGCTAGCGTATAGTAAGCTAATTAAAGAGACTCTTGCTAAGGCTCTTCCAGGTGGCCACTTTGAAAAAACTTCATATAAAATATTAAAACCTAGAGGTAATTTAATCACTACATTTACTTATGAAATGGAACTTGATGAAGGGAATAGCGCTGATGCAATTGAAGAAGAGCTGGAAGGTTTTCAAGAAGAGCTAGAAAGTTCACTTGAAACTGTTGGATTTGTAATTGCAGGATTCAACAAACTTGCAGATGAATTTAAAGAATCAGGGTATGATAAATATGATTTCTTTGATGCATACTCTATCTGTAAACTGCCGGTTATTTTTGAGGTATCTAAAACTCACCCTGAAGCTGGTGCTTTTGCTCCTTGTACTGTTTATATGTACAAAGAACAAGGTAATAAAACAATTCAAATACAATACCCATCAGTAAATAACTGGATAAGTTCATTAGATATTAAAGATGAACCATCTATAAAAGTGTTAACAGATGCAGAAAATCGTATGATAGAACTAATTAACGAGACAACAGAGTAATAAAACATTTTATACAAAGGACTTAATAATGGCTATATCAAGAAGAAAAGCAATACAACTTTCAGGAATGGCTGTTGCCGCAACAGCTGTTGCTGGATGCACTAGCTCAAATAACCCACAACCAGACACACAATCAACTAAAAAATCAGTATCAAGTGACTACAAAGCACCGGTAGCTGATACAAAGAACCCTAGAGTTGTTATCGTAGGTGGTGGCTGGTCTGGACTCTCAATTGCAAAATATACAAAAATATTTGCTCCAAATACAGATGTAATCTTAGTTGAGCAGAGACATGAGTTTGTATCATGTCCTATGAGTAACTTATGGCTAGTTGATAAGATAGATTTAGAGTATTTAACTCACGATTATCTTCAAGCTGCAAGAGAGAATAACTATACTTACTTTCATGCAACAGCTGTTGGCCTTGATAAAGAAAATCGTATTTTGAAGACTAGTGATGGTGACTTAAGCTTTGATTACTTAGTTTTTGCACCAGGTATTGATTATGATTACTCTCGCTGGACTAATGATATTGCATTTGAAACAAGACTTAGACAAGAGTATCCAGCTGGTTTTATACCAGGCTCAGAACATATTACTCTAAGAAATAAGGTGCAGAACTTCAAGGGTGGTAACTTTATTCTAACAGTACCAAGTGGAAATTACAGATGTCTTCCAGCACCATATGAAAGAGCTTGTATTATTGCAGACTACTTTAAACAAAAAGGTCTTAAGGCAAAAGTTATATTGCTAGATGAAAATAATGCTATTACGATAAAAAAAGAGGGCTTTCAATCAGCTTTTGATGAGCTCTATAGCGATTATATAGAGTATATGCCAAATACTACTATTAAAAGTATTGATTTAGATAATAAGATAGTAGAAACAGGCTTTGATGAGATTGAATTTGAAGAAGCTGCTTTTTATCCTCACGTGAGAGGTGCAAAGATTTTAGAAAGAGCTGGAGTTGCAAAAGATGCAAAGAATATGCTTGAAGGTGATATTAACCCTTTAACATATGAAGTAAATGGCTTAGAAAATGTATTTATTACTGGTGATTCACGCCCAATGGGATTCTCAAAATCAGGTAACACTTCAAACTCTGAAGGTCATTTTGTTGCAAAACTCATAGCTCAAAAAATCAATAAAACTCCTATTTTAAAATGGGAATCACCAACTACTACTTGTTTTTCTGTAGTTGCAATTAAGCCTCAAAGAGCAATATATCTTTATTCTGAATATGCATACAATAAGTCAGATGCCACATTTAGTTTTGCTGATACCACTGCTAGTGAGGATTGGAAAAAAGATGGTAAGGTTAATGGAGAGTCAGTATACAATTGGGCAGATGCTCTTTATGCTGATATGTTTTCCAAATAAACTTTAAAGAGAGTAAAACTACTCTATCCACATTCATCTCTTATCCTTCAATTTAGTATAGTTTCACTAAAAACTATACTAAACTACAGAACAAACCCCTCTTACCTAGATATATACGCATCAAGCTATACTATAATCTCTATAGTGCTCTCATTATACTATTATAAAATTGAGTGTTTTGAAATTTAATTGGTGATTGATTTTTGAGGTATTCCCACCAAGGATGGTGGGATAAAAGAATTTACTCTTCTATTTTTGGAAGTCTTTCATTAACTCCATGTTCAGCATAATAAGCAATAAGTGCTTTATCAGCTTCTGTTTGATTATCATAACCAGCAGCTTTCATTGGAATCTCTTGCATTGCAGTCATAACATCTTTCATCTGTTCAAATAGTGCAGGGTCAATTGGTTTTGCATCAGTTCCACCATAAAGAGCAAGAGTCATATCCATAGATACTAGGTATCTTCTTCCATCACCATACTCAACGTATATAACACGACATGGCATGAATCCACCGAAAAAGCGAGAGTGATTTAACATTTTTTTAGCAATACTTAATGAACAAAATTCAGCAATATGTGCATGTACAACTTTCTCAGGTGTTGGATTTTCAGCTTCTATAAGTCTAAACATATCTTTTTCACCAACAAATCTCATGTTGTACTCACCAGCTAAATCTTTCATCTCATCAAAGATATCTTCTTCAGTTAAGTCATCATCAGTAATTAGCCATTCTTTCATCATTGCTTGAGCTGGATCACCAGTCTCATTAACAACATCCATCATACCAGCATACGCTTTTTGCGTATCATCATCAAATCCCATAAACGTTACACCCAAGTTCATTGCGGTACAACCACTCATTATAAATGTAGTCATTAAGGCTACAATACTCTTTAATACTATTTTTTTCATTATTTCTCCTAAATTTTTCAGATTGTATCATAAATAATTTTATATATCATAATTAATAAGATAAAAGTGATATAAATTTGATAAAATGCTTACATTCACAACAGTAGCGCCCTTAAAGCATCTTATGTTATAATAATTATTTATATTTTATATATAAAGTTGGAGGATTATTCCTCCTCTTCACTCTCTTCTTCTACGGGTTTATTACCATAAATCTCATCAACTTTTTGAGAAATCATGCTAATATCATCAAGAGCATCTTCATATATCTCTAATTTTGCTTCATCTTCTTCTGCTTCTTCAGCATCATTATATGCATCTTTAAGACTATCTTCAATCATATATGCTTTAAATGGCATACCATAGTTGTAAACAATCTCTCCACCATCTTTGCCTTGAGCAAATGTAACAGCAGTAGCTCCAAGTAGTAATACAACAGCTAAGGCTTCTATTGCAAAATTTCTCATTTTACATCCTGCAATTTTAATAACTGCAATAATACCCATAGCAATAGCTAAGTAGAGACCTAATGCTTTATGTTCCATAAGTTCATGCTTTCCAGCTTCACTCAGATAATCATATATTTGAGGACCAGCTTGATTTCCGGTATACCATACTCCTATCATCGCTAACGCTGCAATCAGTGTTGCACGTGATGATATTTTCGACATCAACTCATCTCTTTTAAAAAGATAAATAAGTCCAAAAACTGAAGCGACTACTGGTAGTACCATTGCGAAGTGAACTGTTGCGGGGTGTAACATCATATTAAATTCCTTATATTACTTAATTTTATCACAAAATTATATACTAAGATTACTAATACTTTTTAAGAGTATTATAATAATATATAATCTTAAGTTACTTTTTATCTATTGCATCTTTAGCTGTCTTTATCGCACTTCCAAGTGCTACTTTTGCTACACCCCAAGCCTCTTTACCCATTCTTTTTGCTTCTTCTGCCTTAGCAGATTTAAGTGCTGTGTCTGCTTTTTTAACCGCATTTTTAGCGAATGAAGAAAATTTATCTTTCATCACTTCTGCCGTTTCCTTAGAGATATAGACTAACTCTTCAAGGTCATAACGCATTTCTCTATTAATCTCTTCTAAAATCTTCTTTATACTTTGTGAACTTTGCGAAGCTTGAGTCATAACAACTTGAGAGAAAAGAGTATCTGTCTGATTTAAATCCTCAATAATAGTGTCATAGTCCTCTATCAATATATGCTTAGCCTCTAATGGCATATATGCCAGTCTCTTTTTAAATCTATCAATGGAGTGTATAAGCCCACTTCTCATTCCCTTAAGAGTTGAGTTAAGTATCTCACCTGCTCTATTTGGTGTAGCTTCTGCTATATCTATTGCAGAGATTAGAATAGTTGAGAGAATCTTTCTAACTCTAATAGTATTGAGAGAACCCTCTTTAATAGCTTCATATGTAATATCTTTTACTACTTCTATTGTAGTTTCACTAATATCACCATCCTTGTCTTTCTCTAGAGCTGTAATAATTGCAGACTCTACCATCTCACTTAAAATGTCATATAAATCAATAGATTGAAGTTTAACTTGATGTAGTTTTGAAAGAGCAGACTCATCTGAACTTAATTTCTCTTCCAAAGCATTAAAAACAGCATATTTTAACTCTTGAAGGTCATTTTGTTTTTTCTCTAAACTTCTTTCTATAGCCTCTTTTTGTGCTAAAAGTAACTCAACATCGCTCTGTAAAACTTGCGTTTCCAAATCAAGAAGAGTTGTTGAGATTGTCTTTATTTCAGCCAACTCTAGTTCATTTATAGCATCTATATTCTCTATAGAAGTAGAGACTCTTTTCTCGACACTTTTAAATCTACGGTTATATGACTCTTCAACTTTAGCAGTTAATTTTTCTAAATCCATTTCATAGCCTTTAATTTTATTTTACAGTACCATCTTAATATTTTGGTGAGCTTTAAGTGCTTCATATATGAAATTTCTATCATCTTCATTATGCACAAGAAGTTCAAGGTTCATACTAATATACTTACCGCCTTTTGAGTTCTTTGAATGTGTCAACTTATACCCCAAGGCAGCCTCTCTGGCTTCGCCATTCACCTTCTGCTCTCTCTCAAGTATGACTTCATGTATAGCTTCTTCTAAAGCCTCTTTTTCTCCGGCTATAAGTTTATATGCCCATTGGCAAGGATACGTAAGTTCTACTTTTTTATCACTAGCGTTTATAATCTCCATTCTTGCCTCCTGATTTCTCTTCAAGCTGTACATTATGAATAACCATGCCTTTATCTATCGCTTTAACCATATCATAGATAGTTAAAAGGCCTATACTTGTACCAGTTAGAGCTTCCATCTCAACACCTGTTTGACCTGTGAGTTTTGCAGTAACAGTTAGTTTAAATCCTGGCAGGGAAGGCAGTTCATCCACATCACAATTGATTCCACTTAAATTTAGTGGATGACACATTGGGATAAGTGTACTTGTTTGCTTAACACCCATGATTGCAGCGATCACAGCAGTTTGAAGTACTGGACCTTTTTTATTACTCTCACTTACAACATTATCATAAGCCGCTTGACTCATCTCTATGCTTCCACTTGCAACAGCAACTCTAGTTGTTTGATTTTTATCACTAACATCAACCATTTTAGGTCTTTGATTCTCGTCTAAGTGCGTTAATTCCATAATTTCTCTTTCAAATATTTAATTGTTTGAGTATATTATAGCGAAGAGGTATTAAATAAGTTTGAGTGCTTCTTGATATTCGTGAGGATGGTTAAGATTTAAAAATGGTTTTTCATCTTTAAAGTGGATATATTTAGTCTTTGAGTTTTTAAGCAAGAAGCCAAGTTTATGATTGTCATTTTTAAGCATATCATTAAATGCAGTTTGTAGTGAACGGTGATATACGCCACACATAGGATGTATACCAAAGTCTGTTTTTGCAATAACTGCATCTAACTCATCACTATCAGCTTCTAAAATTTTGTTTATCTCAGCTTCACTTACAAATGGAGAATCAACACTCAGAGCAAAAAACTTATCATCTTTTATCTGCTCAAATATTGCTACAAATCCAGCTGTCGGAGCAAAGATATTATCTTTTTTTATATCTTCTATAAACGCAGCATCAAAGTTGAATTTACTTATTTCTTTTGTTGAGATATATACAGTTTTAAAGATTTTATTTAAACGTGAGAGTTGATACTCTGTAAGAGTATCAAAAGAGGAGAAGGGAAGAAGAGATTTATCCTCTCCCATTCTAGAACTTTTGCCGCCTGTAAAGATGACGCAAGGTATATCTAGCATTTAGTTTCTAGTTAACTCTGCTTCGATACGTCTGTTTTGAGCACGACCTTCACTTGTTGCATTATCAGCAACAGGGTTTGCTTCACCTTTACCTGATGCACTAAGCTGTTTAGGGTTAACACCTTTTTCAACTAAAGCATTCATAATAGAGTTTGCTCTTTTCTCAGACAGTTTTTGATTGTACGATTCACTACCTCTGCTGTCTGTATATCCTACAATTTTTGCACTGTAATTAGTATTTACGTTTAAGAAGTCTGCATATTTTTGTACTAAATCAAAAGATTCTGATTTAATCTCTGCAGAGTTATTTTCAAATTGAGCATGAAGAGTTACTTTCTTAGGACAACCATCACTATTTACTGCTTCACCAAGTGGAGTGTTAGGACAGATATCTTTAGCATTTTCTACACCATCTTTATCTGTATCATTATCAACAACAACTACTGGAGCCGCTACAGGAAGAGCACAACCTAACGTATCTACTTTTGTGTTTTCTGGAGTAGAAAGACAACTATCTTTCGAATTTAAAACACCATCATTATCATCGTCACCGTCAACTACGGCTGCCTCAACTGGAGCAACTGCAACAGGAGCAGCTTTTTGAGCTTTTGCACCAAATGCAATATTTAAGCCAGCAGTTACAATTAAATTATTATCATATCTTGCATCATTATACTTAAGCATATAAACAGCTTCAAGTTTTAGAGCCAACATATCATTAAAAGGAATCTTGGCTCCAACACCAGCATCAATAAATGCACTATCAGTGTTACCAGTACTACCTGTATAGCTACTACTGTCCATGCTCTCATAACCTAAACCTGCTTTTGCAAGTGGAATTACTGAACCAACCTTATCATACTCATACACACCATTTAAAGCAAAACGCCATACATCTGTATCTGCACTATTAGCTAGTTTATTAGTATTGTAGTCTGCTTGAGAGTAAAGAAGAGAAAATTCAGGTTTGATCACAGAATCTAAACCGTTATATTGAAACTCACCGCCAAACACTGCATAATCATCAACATCAATGTTACCCTCTGCAATGTTGTAACCTATCAGAGGAGTAATCTCGTAGTTGTAATCTGTAGCCATTGCTACTGTTCCAAACATTAAAGCTGGAATTAAAAGTAATCTTTTCATTTTTATCCTTAAAATAATTTTTGAAATAATATCATAAAATACTTATTTCTGTTATTTTTTATCTTGGATCTGTGATATATCCAGTAATTGCCGAAATTGCTGCAACTGCAGAGTTCGCCAAATAAACTTTAGAACTACGTGAGCCCATACGACCAACGAAGTTACGGTTAGTTGTTGAAACTGCAACCTCTTCATCTCCAAGAATTCCCATATATCCACCAAGACAAGCTCCACACGTAGGATTACTCACAACACCGCCTGCATCAATAATAATATCCATATATCCAAGCTTATATGCTTCTTTTAGGATTTTTTGAGTTCCCGGTGTTACGATTAAACGAACATCAGGATGAACTTTTTGACCTTTTAATATTTCAGCAGCCGTTTTTAAATCACCTAAACGGCCATTTGTACAAGAACCGATGAAAGCTTGGTCTATTTTAATTTTATCACTTACAGCTTGAGTTATTGAGTGACCATTTGACGGTAAAAATGGATAAGCAATAACAGGCTCTAGTTCTGCTACATTAATATCTAAAACCATATCGTATTTAGCATCTTCATCTGAGTAATGAATACGAGGTTCACGTGCTAAATCTTTATCAGCTAAAAACTCTTTTGTTACATCATCGTAAGCTACTATTCCACTCTTTGCACCAGCTTCAATAGCCATGTTACACATTGAGAATCTGTCATCCATGTTCAGGTGAGGAATTGTGCTGCCTGTAAACTCTAAAGTTTTATAAAGCGCACCGTCAACACCAATCATGCGAATA
>Ga0209633_10006126_pt1 | contig 10341 bp, 8 predicted proteins | sample Cruoilmetagenom1_FD_187290 | JGI IMG/M metagenome (GOLD analysis project Ga0209633, IMG submission 187290) | Oil polluted marine microbial communities from Coal Oil Point, Santa Barbara, California, USA - Sample 1 (SPAdes) (version 2) | ecosystem: Environmental > Aquatic > Marine > Oil seeps ... | reverse complement strand
ACTTTAAGAAGATTCTCCATGGACTCACCGTGATGTTCCAGGGTAACCCCGTAGGGAGCCAGGATGGCCTCGGGATCGTCGTCGAAAGTCTCTTCAGCCCCGGCTAATGGAGTGAAAAGCCTGTCGTAGCTTCGTTCCAGAAGTTTCAGAGCGGCCAGGAACACCTTCCAGCCGGCTACGGCCCGGTAGCGTTTCTCCTTGAACAGACGTTTGAAGTGGGTGTTGGATATCATTTTCGCATACCGGGTGTAGGGCATTGTAACCACTTCACCCCCGGCGGCTTCGATATAGCGGATGAGATTCTGGTTCATCACATCGTTGTCCCGCACATAGACATCACCGAAAATGGCCACTTTCGGGCGCTGGGTATGAGTGGTCGGGATAGCCTCGAATCGAGCGACAATATCCTTCACAGCATCCATTTTTTCGCCCCGGCCCATGAATACTTTTGAAAGCCGGTCTCGAGCCATGGTGAGTACACGATCGGTTTCTCCGGGGTTGTCTTCATACGGACGGATACGGCAGGCGATACGTTTGAGTAGGCCGCCGAACATGTAGGCATAATAGGTATTCACAAGGGAGAGGGGCGTTGTTGATGTGAGTCCGATGTTGTCGATGTGAATCTGAACATGCTCTAATCCACCGCCCTGCTGTTTGAGCAGAAACATGATGTGCCGGGGATAAAGAGGAATATTGCAGGTCCAGTTGCTTTTAAGCATCCAGAGAACGGTCTTCCGGGGGTCCAGTTTATGCTTGGCGACGTATTGGGCCACCTCCCTGGCGATGATACTCAACGGCAGGCATTGACCCGCGGAATCCCGGCTTCCCTGGCGTATGGTCTCGTCAGTTTCCTCCAGCAGTCTGGCATCAACCCCTTCCCTGCGGAGGTTGGCGGTTACCAGGGTCATTACATCAGAATCCCAGTTGGGAATGAGCATCACCTTTCCTCTGATATCTGCGGCACTGCCCTGTTTGAACTCGGGAATTACGTGGTTACTATCCTCCGGTTGTTTACTTTCCCTGCTGTAAAAATGGTTTCTGAATGAGCGGACCCCGGCTTCCACCCGGGTGCCGTAACCCACACTGGAACCATGACCGTCCAGTTCCAGGATGAGGTAGGGCTTTCCCCTTTTCTCCCAAAGTTCCCGGACATAGGGGATAACAAAAGAATCCGGTGAACACATAAAGCTGCTCACAAGGACGGGATAAGTTCCCTCTATATCGGCGATGCGTTCGGCGTGTTTCATAATTTGTGAAGCGTAGCTCCAGGGCAGATCGTCGATTCCTTCGGCGTCCAGCATTTCCATATCGAACACTCTGGCTCCGGTTTCAGAAAACAGCCGGGGGATGTCTTTGTTCATCTTTGAATCAGCAACAACATACGGTCGTCCCAGTAAAACGACATTGATATCATCTTCCCGGGCTCTGTCCGCATGAAATCGGCTCAGCTCTTTTCGTTTTTCATCAAACCATTCCCGGGCTTCTCTCCAGGCTTGTTCGAGTTTTTTGGTGTCAGGGGTAGTGCCGGGTAGGCCCTTCAGGGCCTTGAATACTTCTGTCTTTCCTCTGAAATCCTTATATGCAGTTTTTACCAGGGGGGTGATTACCTTTCCTTCGGGAGCCAGTTGTTTTACCAGGGTGGGGGCAAACTGACTGTAGTAGCAGTAGCTGTGTTTATCCCCATCCGGTCCTTTCTCATCCAGGTAGAAAGGAATAAATACGTAGTCGGCTTTTTCCGCAAGTCTGGCCACCCGGCCGTGAAGGGCTGTCATCGGGGCGCAGAACTCAGCCCCGGTGAGGGCCTTGCCGCTTTCGATGGGATCGACGTTACAGTCAGTAATCGTAGGAATACCCAACAGAGCGAAGAACTTCTCCCAGAAGGGTAATTCTGCGGCCATGTAGAGGGCGGCAGGAAGTCCCAGGGTGTAGGGTACAACAGGCTTCCTCTTCCCGCCGGGCTTCTGAACCCGGAATAATCTGACCTGCTCGTCCATGGGCTCGGTGCCTTCCCCGGCCACCGCCACGTACTTATCCGTATTGTAATCCCGGCCGCAGAGAAATCCGTAAGCAACAGTTTCCCCTTCCACTTCGGCCAGGGTGAGTTTGCAGGCATTCTTGCAGAGTTTACACACCTCAGTTCGAACAGGAATATCCTGTTTCCACAAAGCGGTTCCCCGGAATTTTCCGGTCGCAATCTCATCATCAATCAGCTGGAGGGCCGCTCCCAGGGCGCCTGTATGGCTGCAGAAGCGGGATACGAGGATGGGCTTGTCCAGGGCCTGCTCGAAGGCGGCCACCAGAGTTCTGATTCTGGCCGTGGCCCCCTGAAAGAATATCTTTTTCCCGATCCGTGGTCTAACCGCCACCTTGTTCAGGTAGTTTTCCCGGACACTGTGCAGCGCCGCCGCCAGCACCTCCTCCACCGAGTAACCTTCACTCATCAGGTGGTTCAGATCCCGCTGCATGAAGACCGTACAGCGGTCGCTGGTAACCGGGGCCGAGACCCCTTCGGTGCGCTCCGCGTAGTCGGTTACTACACATCCCAGCCTGGTCGCCTGTTCTTCCAGAAAGCTGCCGGTTCCAGCAGCGCAGACATTGTTCATCACCGATCCGGTTACCCGGCCGTCTTTGAGGGTGGTGAACTTGGCGTCCTGACCCCCTATCTCAATGATGGTGTCCACCTCTTCATCCAGGTGGACTGCCGCTCTGGCGTGGGCGGTAATTTCATCCAGTATCAGGTCGGCCCCAAGAATCTCTCCCACCAGTTTCCGTCCGGACCCCGTGGTGGCACAGGCGAGCACGTTGATTTCCGGTCCGTGTTTTTCAAGGGCTTCTTCCAGGGCCATCAGCAGGCCTTTCATTGCTTCAACCGGCCGTCCGGCTGTCCGGGTGTAGAGTCCCAGCAGCACTTTTCCGCCTTCATTTACCAGAACGGCTTTAGTACTGGTAGACCCGATGTCAATTCCCAATGTGGCATTCCCTGCGGCAGGGAGCTTCTCGAAAATCTCAACCTCAACCGGGTAGCGTCCCTTGCGGCCTTCCACCGGGACTTCCCAGGAGTCGTAGCAGGAAAAATCAGGGTATAAGGATTTTTTCAGGGTGAGTGGTGGATACCGGAATCCTTTTTCGAGATTGACCTCCGATTGCGCCCCGATTATTTCTGAGGCTTCAGTTCGGATTCGGGTGTTTTCTTTGAGGGAGTCTTCCTGCTCCAGGGAAGCCCAGGCAGCTCCCATAGCCCCGTAAATGGGAGCCGAATCATCCACCACCGGATTTGTCCTGGTGAGATCGGCAATGTGTTTCACCACCGCTTTATTCAGAGCCACTCCTCCGCAGATGATAAAAGGCTCTTCCGGCGGCTTGCCATCGAGAAGCACATCCAGCAGATTCCCTGCCAGTCCCCGGCTTAAACCGTCGGCGATGGAATCCAGGGAGAAACCCTCCTGCTGGGCATGGGTGAGATCGGTCTTGGCGAAAACCGCACAGCGGGTGGCAATTTTCGGAGCTTCCTTCACGTTGGAATCCGCCAGAGAGGAGAGTTCGGCGGCGGAGGATAGACCCAGGCGTTCGGCCTGCTGGTCCAGAAACCCTCCGGTACCGGCTGCACAGGATGTATTGCCCTTGAAGCTTCGGTACTCTCCCTCTCCCGACCAGGAAAACAGGCCGAATTTTTCTCCGCCTATGGAAAGTAGAGAACCGATACGGCCGTGGAGGCGTTTTGCAGCGGTCATTACCGCCACATGATCGTCGGTTATCAAATCAGGTGAAAGTACAAAGGGGGCGGCTGAACGGGCTGCGGCGATGTGGGTCCATCCCGGGATTTCAGTGCCGGGGGCAGACCATTCATTGAGAACCTTCTGAAGTGCCTCCCGGGGATGTCCGTTATGAAAGCGGTACTCTTTGCGGAGTATCGTTCCTTCTGCGTCGGTTTCCACAACTGAGACGGTTACCGAGCCGGCATCTATTCCAAGGATTCTTTTTGAGTCATTCACCATAATCCCTCCTCGGATAAATGAGCATTAATCTTACCCCCGGTGGAGCTGGGGTTCAAGGCAGATCTTTTCATCTCGGGGTATAAAGAGGTTACAGTTTTGTAGGGATAATATCCCGATTTTTCTTGTCTTCGAGGTCAACAATATAAATATTATAAAAATAGTAATATATAATGGAGAAACATTATGTCTTCTAAAGTAATAGCAGTATCCGGAGCCACCGGCCAACAGGGCGGAAGTGTCGCTCGTGAACTTAAGAAAAAAGGTTATAAGGTAAGAGCCCTAACCCGAAATGCGGATTCATCGGCCGCAAGGGTTCTGGCGGAATCCGGAGCGGAAGTGGTAAAGACGGAGTTTTCAAATCCGGTTTCCCTTGAGTCTGTATTAACAGGTGTGGATGCCTTTTTTCTGGTAACTTCACCATTTGAAGCTGGACCTGAGGCAGAGACAGTTCAGGGTACCGCAGCTGTGAAAGCAGCGGTAAAAGCAGGTGTACCCTACCTTGTATTCTCATCCGCCTGTGATGCTGAAAATAATACAGGGGTTCCCCACTTCGACAGTAAGTATGAAATTGAAAAAGTTCTAAGCTCGTCGGGAATCCCCTTTTCCATAATCGCACCGGCGTACTTTTATGAGAATATGCTTTCACCTTTTACTCTTCCCGGGATTAAAGATGGTGTTTTTGCACAGGCCATGCCCGAGGAGCGTAAACTTCAAATGGTTTCTCTTCGAACAATAGGTTCTGTTGCAGCTCTTGCATTAACAGACCGGGGGCGGTTTGAGGGTAAACGGATAAATCTTTCCGGTGATGAACTCAGCGGGAAAGAAGTAACAAAGATTTTGGGTGATGCCATAGGGAAACCTATAAGCTACAGTGAAATCCCCCTGGACGCTGTAATGAGTCAAAGCGAAGATATGGGATTGATGTACAAGTGGTTTGCTGAAATTGGATACTCTACTGATATTAAAAGCTTGAAATCGGCGTATCCTGAAGCCGACTGGTTGAGCTTCAAGGATTGGGCAGAAAGTGTGGACTGGGCTGCTGTTTTTTAGCACACATTAATAAACAGAAGTAGTCTGCCGGCGGATTCCTGCCGGCAGGTTCTCTCTTAGAGTATCCGCTTACCCATTACTCCGGAGGAAACCCCTTTATTCTGGGTATACCCCTTCTTCCCATAACTGATGGCTTGTACCGGGCAGTAGGAGAAACAACGCAGGCAGTAAATGCATTCGTCCTTTGTCCAGAGCATCATGTTCTGTTCCCTGTCAAATCGCCAGCTTTGAGTCGGACAGTTCCTCTCGCAGAGCCTGCATCGGGTCCAGGGCTCTGCCCTGGTACTACTGATACCATTCATTGGCCCTTTTACGCCGCCGGAATAGATCATCTTGGTATCTACCATGAAAACTTCCATATCTCGGATTCCCAGTTTACCAGGGGAAGGAAGTCTCTTGATGAAATCCCAAACCAGAGGGAAGGTTCCCTGCTCCGCCACAGGGAAAGCCAACCCGAGTGTTCGGCTTAAATCAATCCGGGAAGCATCTGATTTTTCCATTGCTTTGAGATTTACCTTGAATCCGCTGGTTGTAAGAAAAATTTCAAGGGTTTGTGCAATGAGCAGGGTGTTGCCTGTACCTGAAAACCAGTAGATATCAACTTCTTTTCCTTTATCAATCATTCTTTTCTCCCGGTTTTCTTGATTTATCAGGTTTGTAATCTATAATGAATTTATGGTTCATCCCCACTTTCTTCTTCATCTGGCAATCATTCTTATTCTATCAAAGTATGTTGCAGCATTGTCAATCAAGTTCAAGATGCCGCCGGTTCTGGGGATGATTATTATGGGTATTCTCCTTGGTCCCTCAGTTCTTGATATCGTGAAAACCGACATTGTTATTCAGTGGCTGGCAAAGCTTGGGGTGATACTCCTTCTCTTTACTGCCGGGCTGGATACGGATATTGCCCAGATGAAATCTCAAGGCAAGGCTTCTCTGATGACTGCTGCCGGTGGTGTGCTTGTTCCTTTTGCTCTTGGTTTTTTTACTTCCCGTTTTTTCGGTCTGGATGTTTTCTCTGCAACTCTGATCGGTACGGTCCTGATGGCCACCAGTGTGAGTGTTACAGTGATGACTTTAATTGACCTCAAAAAACTCCATTCCTCTGAGGGTACCACAATACTCGGTGCAGCAATTATTGACGATGTTATCGGCATTCTGATGCTCACATTTGTATTCGGGCTTCACGGTGGGGAAAACAACATTCTGATATCAATGGCGAAAATCCTCGGATATTTTGTAGCGTCTTTCATTGTGGGGTTCTTCCTGTTCAAACCGATTATTCGTTTTACCAGAAAGCTGGAGGTGGAAGCCGGTGTAGTAGCCGTAGCTTTATCCCTTTGTTTCTTCTTTGCCTGGGCAGCTGAGAAGGCGGGAATGGCGGAAATAACAGGAGCATATATCGCCGGTTTATTTGTAGGCCAGACCAGATCTAAAAGAACCGTGAGTGAAGGTGTGGAAACCCTGGGTCAGTCCTTTTTTGTCGCTATTTTCTTTATCAATATCGGGTTGGAAACACAGCTTCGGGACATCTCCGGGAACCCCGGTTTTATCATTTTTGTTATTCTCTTTGCCATTACCGGTAAAATCCTTGGTTCGGGAGCTGGAGCAAAAATCGGAGGGTTCAGTCTGCAGCAGTCAACCAGAATAGGCATCGGGATGGTTCCCCGGGGGGAAGTGGCCCTTATTATTTCAGCCATGGCATTAACCCGGGGTATCTTTACCCAGACCGAATATTCCACAACTGTATTAATTGTAATCTTATCGGCCATTCTCACTCCGCCTCTGCTCAAGTGGGCATTTAAAGAAAAGGATGATGTATGAAAGAATCCAAAGTTGGTGAAATCCGAAGACTCATAACCGTTAAACCGGCCATTGTATTGGAGGATGAACAGGTTGAGAATGTGATTAAAATGTTTATTGACAACCCTGTTATCAGAGCAGTGTATGTTATTGATGATGAGGAACGGCTTGTGGGTATTATTACAATGCAGGATATTCTTAAAAAAATCAGTATAGACTTCTCATCAATGGCCTCGATTTATTCAGAATCTAACTTCTCAGGGTACAAGATTGCCTCAACCAGGAATAAAACTACAGCCCGGGACCTGATGGATCCTGAAATTTACTATGTACTTGATACCGATCCTATAGAGAAAGCCTTTAATCTCCTGTTCACCAATAAAGCGGGGGAGATTCCTGTTGTTGATAATAAAGAGAGATTGATTGGCGATCTGAATATCGTCGAGCTACTCGTCCTCTGGCATCAGAACCATACCCGGGAAGGGGGAGACTGAAAATGTATATTATTGATTATCTGAAATCTGAAGGTATTCATATTAAGTCAGAAGGGAAGAATAAGAAGACAATTATTTCAAACCTTCTGGTGCAGGCTGCTAAAGGTAAGATAATTCCCGAAGATAAGGTTGAAGCTCTGTTTTCAGCGGTAATGGAAAGGGAGCAGCAGAGTACAACAGGCATAGGGAATGGAATAGCCATACCTCATTGTAAAACCAACCTCGTATCCAAGGGTGTTATTCTAGCGGCGACAATGCCCAGCGGAATTAAGTACAATTCGATTGATAATAAGCCGGTAAATATACTTCTACTCTTTATCTTTCCCGGGAATGAAAACAAGGAATACCTTCAGGTTCTGGCAAAAGCGGCCCGGCTTTTCAGCGATGAAAACATCCGGAATAAACTCATCCTTTCAGAATCCAGTGAGGAGTTCCGGGCTGAAATTGCGAAAAATGATATCATCCCCATTCAGAAGGGGAACAATGGAGAATACCTCTTTGTTCTGGCTTTATCCGATCAGAAGAAAATGCAGACGGTTATTTCCATCCTGGTGGAAATCGGTGCCCAGACTTCCCTGATACTGGACAGTGAAACTTTGGAAAAGAAGATGGCCTACGATATCCCCATGTTTGCAGGGCTTTCTCATTACAAGGGAAAATCACCGTATTCAAAAACCTTTATCGGTATTATGGATAACTCAAATCAGATTGATTATCTGAACAAGCTGCTGATAAAAGAAGGTATCGATCTGAACGCTCCGGGTGCCGGTTTTCTGTTAACCATTAAAGCTGAAAAGATTGTCGGTGGTATTCCCGAGGAAATAGATGTCTGAGCACCGATTTCTACCCCTTGGCGATAAAGGTCAATAAAAAAAGAATAATAATAGTTTAAAAGTCTTGACTATCTTCAGAAAAGGTTTATCTTATGAATAGTACTATACAATGAATAGTACTAGACAATGTATAATTTAGCTGTGAACAGTTAAGGAGGAAAGGGTGAACAATCAATTCAAGAAAGGGGTGTTGGAGCTCTGTGTTCTTGATCTGGTACGCCGCAAAGATTTTTACGGGTATGAGCTGGTTCAGGAAATTTCCAGGGATATCGACATTTCGGAAGGGGCGCTGTATCCGATTCTGCGACGGCTTTCCAAGGAAGGAATTTTTGAAACTTACCTTGAAGAGTCAGACGGCGGCCCCCCGCGTAAGTACTACCGGATTACCGGAGAGGGGAAAACGCGTGCTGAGGCCGTACGCCTGGAATGGGAAGATTTTCAAGAGAGGATAGGCCGGATATTAAGTGAGAGCCGGGAGGTGAAGGTTTGAAGGAAAGGAAAACTGAAAAACAATATTTGAAAGCCTTGAGGAGGGAACTTCGCGGACTTTCTACAGAAGACCGTCAGGCTGTAATGGATGATTATCGGGAGCATTTCTTAGTGAGCCGGGAAGAGGGAAAAAGCGAAGAAGAGATATCCGGAGCTCTGGGGAGTCCTGTGGATCTTGCCGCTGAAGCCATGGAAGAGCTTGGTACAGAGAAGTTCCGGGAGACAACTGCAGGGAATGTGATGCGGGTTTCCATGTCGAGTCTGAGCCTGCTGCTCTTTAACGCCATTGTTGTAGTGGGTCCCTATGCGGGTCTGGTTGGTGCTATTGCAGGGCTCTGGGCTGCTGCGATTTCAATACTTGTATCCGGTGCGGCTGTAGTCCTTTTTGTGCCCCTGGAGCCGCTGCTCAGAATATGGTTGCCCATTGAACATATTGCCGGTGTGATGCCCAGGATTGCCGTGTTCTTCGGTGGGATTTCTTTGGCTGCTCTTGGGGCATTGGCGGTAATCGGCATGATTTATCTGAGCCGGTTGTTTGTGATTGGTACTGTGAAATACGTCAGGATGACCAGGAGAATGATAAAATGAAGATATTTGGAATGGAAACAAAAAAACAAGTACAGTGGTTGGTTCTGATATTTGTTGCTGCGGCTTTAATAGCAGGGATTTTTCTACTGACCTCCGGTCTGCCCCGGAGTATACGGAACGGTGAAGAGTGGCCCTCGACGTGGGAGTATTCAGGGAATGGGATTACCATCGATGAGTTCTGGGAATACCCGGCAGAAGAAATTGATATGGTTGATATTCAGCTCAGTTTTGAGGATGCAGTAATATCATCTATCAGCGGGAATGTTGTTACCCTCCGGTACCATGGGAGTGCAAATACAGCACGGAAGACGGAAGAGGTTTTCTTTACTGAACTGTCCGGAGGTCTTCTCACCATGGAGAGTCAGTGGGGAAATATCCCTGTACAAAACAGCCGGATAACACTGGAGCTTGGAATCCCCTCCGGGACTCTGGAGAAACTTACAGTTGATGGATCCTCCGGGAAGTACTCGGTATCCGGGCTGAATCTTGATTCTCTGGATATCAAAGGATCTTCGGGAAACATTGAAGTCCGGAACATCTCTGCAGGTTCTGCAGTTGTTAAAGTCTCTTCAGGATCGATCGCCTCTGAGGGGTGGAGTATAGGAAGTGGAGAGATAAAGGCTGTGTCCGGTAATCTTGATCTGAAATCTGTTACCGCTGAGGGAACTCTGGATTTAAGTGTCTCATCGGGAAGTATAAACGGTGAAGATATTACTGCTTCAGATATATCGGGCCGGGTTGTGAGCGGGCGAATCAGGCTGAAAAGTGTTTCGGGAAATCTCAATATGAAAAGCTCATCAGGCGGCATTGACGTTGAGTTCCAAAATCCCGGGGATCAGATATCCCTCAAGGCATCATCCGGGCAGCTTTCCGTCGGCTTTCCCCGGGGGACGGTTTTCCATTTGAATGCTTCTGCGTCATCCGGGAATATCCGCAGTGATTTTGCCGTAACTGTTGCCGGTTCCATGAGTAACAAACATCTTGAAGGTATGGCAGGTAATGCAGGAAGCGGAGAGAAGCGATCTGTGGAACTGAGCAGTTCTTCAGGAAATATTGTGATAAAAGAACTCATAACTGAATAGGCTTGAA
>Ga0209633_10006122_pt1 | contig 10343 bp, 2 predicted proteins | sample Cruoilmetagenom1_FD_187290 | JGI IMG/M metagenome (GOLD analysis project Ga0209633, IMG submission 187290) | Oil polluted marine microbial communities from Coal Oil Point, Santa Barbara, California, USA - Sample 1 (SPAdes) (version 2) | ecosystem: Environmental > Aquatic > Marine > Oil seeps ... | reverse complement strand
CGATCTGCGACACCGATTTGGGATTCAATGGTTCCGCCATTTAATGCATGTAAGGCGAATACGTCTTCCAGTGTCTGTGCTGCGCCGTTATGGAAATAGGGTGCGTGGTAACCTACCCCCAAGAGAGATGGCACATTAAACCCAAGTCCACCGAACGCGGTTTTACCGATCGCCCCCCCTGTTCCTCGGAGTTCAATCGGGTTGTTGATATCGAAGGTTCCGATATCTTCAAGAAATGTCAGGGTCTTACCCAATTTTGCGTAAGAAACGATCTGAGGTCCGGCGCCCACAATACCAGGGTCGATAAACGGGCCGGCTGCGCCGGCAAATGCCGGATTATCGATATGAAAAACCTGACTCTTAGTCCATTTCGCACCGCCATGGCAAGATGAACAATTGGTTTCAAAGGTTTCGCGTCCGGCGGCGACCTTGGTGCTGTCGCCTGCCGGCATATTGAGAGCGCGGATCGTTTCTACCCATACCGTTTCAAAGTCCAGAGCTTCGCTTCCTCCCTGGGTAATGCCGTGATTGGGAAGTATATTGGGGTTACGCGGATCGCCCCCGAAACCCTTTCCACCTTGAATATTAATGGAATTGAACGTGAAATCATGAGTTGGGCTTCCTCTCAACGCACTCCAGTTGCTGATTCGTTGATCGCTGGCGCTGTTTGGACCATAGAAAGCGTCGAGTGGGATTGCCTGCCGCGGGCCGGTTGGAAAAAACCAGGTAACGCCGTCGGCCAGTCCACCATCATGGCATGACCCGCAACCGCTCCAGGCGTCAAGTGACGCTTTGCCGCGAAATAATACAGGATCGATATCGCGGATAGGCAGCTTGGCCAAACCGTTATCCGGTGTGCCTAGCGCAGTGAAAAATACCAGTTTGCCCACCAATGCGCGGTGCGCGAAACTGCCGGGTTCAGGCGGCGTGCCGGAGGGAATATCACGGGCCAGTACGGTATTATTCTGTAGATCGAGGACAGAGACCGAAACATTGACTTCATTATTCACGTAGGCACGCTGACCGTTTCTGTCAATGACTACGCCGGTCGGAATATTCCCAGTTTGGAAGCGAACGACATTATCGGGTGCGTTGATATTAATCGAGCCATCCTCGGCGATTTTAACCCGCAAGGCGTAATTGCCGCCGCGGCTAATGACTAAACAATCTGTCCCTGCACGATTACAGTCGATTGCAACAAGATCGTTTCCGAAGGCTCGCTGCAGGCTCCCGATAGGATCGATCGGCTGATCCTCAGTTTTAATTTGGGCATTCAGATTGACATGCAGTTCCTCACGTTCAATTAGTGCTCCTGCGTCAACCACATGAACCAAGGCTTGCACATTAACATTAAATTTGACTGGCGGTTCCGGTCCCGCTCCAATATTCGGTAGGTACAAATGTCCACGGCGGATAATCGCCGACTTGAATTGATTGGGATACGCGCCTTGCGGATCGTCAATGATTATTGCATCTCCCGGAGCTGCGTCAGGATCCGGACAGAAAATCTCATCGTGAACGTCTGGATTGGTACTTGCGCAAAATTGACTGCGGTCGGCTGTAAATCCTATATCATCAAGGGGAGACAGCGCGATACGCGAAATTGCTGTGGGATCTTTTACTGGAAAAGTGAAGACTACACCTTGTTTACCGTCGTCAAAGCCCTCCCCAGGCCCATCTGGAATGAGTTGGGCAAAAAATTGCGTGACAAAAACTGTCTCGTCCTCGTCACGTCGCGCATCACTCGTAATAGCGATCGCGGTTGGGTTGCCGGCGAGACGTACTGTATCGACAACATCCTTTGATCGGGTGTCGATAACGGATACTGTGCTGTCCGTATGGTTGGCGACATAGAGTAAATTTCCTCTCGGTGTAAGCGCACATCCTCGCGGTTCATTACCGACCTTTATCTCTTTCTTTACAGTAGTCCCCGCCGCTCTCAGCAGCGAAATAACGGATACGGTGCCACTGGCGGAATTAGTGATATAGGCTTCGAATCGAAAAGGATGAATCGCGACACAGCTAGGGTCTCTTCCTACGGGTATCTCGGCAATTTTTTCGAGCGGTTGCTCATTGCTTGCTGACACCGTGAATATCGATACACTGTTGGTTTCGTGGTTAACATTGACCAGAGTTCGGCCTGAACGGCTAAGCGCAATATTGGTCGATCGACTAGGGTCACCAAAACCAAAAGCCGCCCACGCCGGATTGGCCAGCCAACAGAGTGACTGGATAAGGAAAATTTTTAAAAAAAGTTGAAAAAAACGATTATTCTCTACGTTATATTGATGCCGTCGAGTAAACATCTGAAACCTCCTTGAATTAGGGTAAGAGTTCTAGACTCGCCTAGGGTAAAAGCTCTAGACTTGGCGATATCTTAACCAGCCTCTATGTTCACAATCGATATCAAAAACCGCTCATTTTTGTTCACAAGCGGAAAAAATTTCTATATTCTTCTCTCAATTTCAACTGCTGTCGTTTTTCTCCGGTTTTTTGTGGCACTGCTCTGTTTGCCACAGTTCCGCTGTTAACCACGAGCGAGATTTGGCAAGATGGCGGCGGAAGGTGCTATAGCTGAGTCCTAGCGAGTCTGCCGCCAATTCCTGGGAGCGGGCAGGTTGATAGTAGGTGCGGTGAAGAATTCGGGCATAGATTTCGGTTTTAGGATGCTTGGAAAGGGTTGTCGTGGCTTCCATAATCAGTGCCCGCAAACATTCGATACGTTCACCGATGTTGGCTTCCGTGCCGATTTTGGCATTGATTGAATTACTAAATAGCAAAGGACTTTGTTGTAGACTGTCAGTTTCGACATAATGCTGCAGCGTTGTTTTAACGGCTTTTTCAAACTCATCTTGGGACAAGTCCTGGGGGCTACCATATTTTTTAGAGTCTCCGGGTAAGTGAGCGTCGGTCTCGTCCTGGATCAATTTCACATTTCCAGTTAATTTCCCGTTAACAGCAACGGGTCTAGGTAGGATTTTGGAACGGAGACTGCCAATTAGATCGTTGCTCGTCTGTGTCATTTTCGGTTTAGTTATCTGCGCCTGGTGATTGAATGTACTCTCATCTATTTCCAGCACTGAGCCTTCAGATAAAATCAGCGCTCTCTCAATAACATTTTCGAGCTCACGTATATTACCTGGCCAACGGTAGTCGATAAGCCTTGATAAGGAATTTTCATCTATCCTGGTCACTTGGCTGCCCAATTTCATTCGATATTCGTTATAGAAATAATCTACCAAAAGTGGAATATCGGCCTTGCGTTCGCGCAGTGGCGGAACGTGCAGTGGAATCACATTTAGCCAGTAGAAGAGGTCTTCTCTGACTGCCCCCTCTTCAACCGCTTTCCAAAGATCCCGCTTAGTAGAAGCAATAATCCGAATTCCAAGGTTTTGCCTGGAGGTATCGCTCACTGACTGGCTTTCCTGATCGTGGAAGGTGCGGAGTAACATCGATTGAAAAGCTAAAGGCAGTTCAGAGATCTCGTTGAGAAATAAGGTTCCGCCTTTGGCAAGCTCGAGATAACCAATGGTCTTTAGAGTGTTGGTTTCAAGGGCCGCCGATTCAACACCAAAAAATTCATTTTCAGTCAGATCGTTACGAAGGCTCGCACAATCGACTTTGACCAGAGGCTGCCCGTTTCGCTTGCTGCCAATGTGTATGGCATGGGCAAGCAATTGTTTTCCACAACCGGTCTCACCTTCTATGAGTACAGTGCTATCGGTTGCAGAAACACGTTTAACAATTTTTAGCGCGTTTTGCATTGCCGTGCTTTTGGCAAAGATCTTCCCAACGGGCTGTTGGGTTTTAAGTGCGTTATTTAGATAACTGACCGTGGCCTGGGCTCTTCGATGCGCTTCGATTTCTTGACGCAGAACTCTATTCTGCTCTTCCAACGACCCTTGGAGACGCTGGATGGTCAAATGCGTATTGACCCGGGCGAGTACTTCTTCGTGTTGCAATGGCTTGGTAATATAGTCGACACCCCCTGCTTCGAAGCCCTCCACCTTGCTTTGAGTACCGCCTAGTGCGGTTAGAAAAATCACCGGGATGTTTCGAGTCGCTTCTATTTGTTTTAACCGCCGACAAGTCTCAAACCCATCGACGCCCGGCATCATAATGTCAAGAAGAATCAGATCCGGATGAACATACTGCACCTGTTCTAGCGCTGTTTCACCAGCTTCTGCTACCAGCACTTTAAAACCAGCATCATTGAGACAAGCGAACAATACCTTGAGGTTGCTGGGTGTGTCATCGACAACAAGAATTGTACTACCTGCCAGACTTTGTGGGTTCATTTGGCATCCCCTTTCGATGACGAACGATCCAGAAATTGCCGGATTTTGAGCAACTCGAATTCCTCAGCAAGGGATTGCAATTTAGCGGCGAAGGGTTTGAGCGAAATGTCAAGTTGCTCCAGTGTTGAACTTTTATCGATCAGCCCTTGCACATCGCCTCTGAGCACAAGTTCCCGTAGCTCATCGCGATCTGTTGTCGACGGCATGACAAGGAGTTGATCCGATTCGACTGGCGTTGGCGTATCACTCTGCTCGAAACGCCATTGAAGTGCCAGTAATTTTTTAAATTTTTCAAGAAGACTATCGATTTGGATCGGTTTGGAGAGAAAGTCATCACAGCCCGCTGAAAGCGCCTGTTGCTTGTTATAGTCATAGCTGCTTGCGGAAATCGCAAGGATTTTTATCTTGTCGACGCCAGGTTGGGATCTGAGCCTGATTGTCGTGGTTAGCCCATCCAGTTTTGGCATCACGAGATCCATGAGGATGATATCCGGTCGGTCTTTCTGGACTTTGTTGATCGCTTCAATGCCATTCTCCGCTTCTGATACCCCAAAACCTAGGGGGCCAAGCATATCAGCCAGCATCTGGCGGTTTACCGATTTATCGTCGACCACTAAAACTTTGCAGCGTTGGCCATGATAGCCGATGATTTGACGAGAGGTTTGACCTGATTCTGTTTCGGTCGAAGCGATCTCAGGAAGTTCGAAATGAATACGAAACAAGGTACCTTTACCACTAGTGCTCTCGATCTCCAACCTTCCATCCATCGCATCAATTAATTCTTTAGCGATCGCTAAACCAAGACCTGTACCTTCGACGATCTTTTGATCGATATTATAAAACGGTTCGAAAACCTTTGGAATCTGGTGTTGGGGAATACCAATACCGGTATCTTCAACTTCAATTCGAACCGCATCATCTTTATAAAGAATTCTGAAATAAACACCGCCTTCACGCGTAAATTTAATCGCATTGCCAAGCAAATTTACCAAGATTTGGCAAATTCGGTTTTCGTCCCCTTTGACTGATTTGGGCAAAGGTGTTTGACGTTCGTAGCAGAAAAACAAGCCTTTCTTTTCTGCACGAATCCTGATCATTTCGCAGATTGTATCCAGACATTCCGGAAACTGGAAAGCCTCGGGTTGTAATTCCAGTTTCCCCGCTTCGATTTTAGAAAGATCGAGAATATCGTTAATCAGCGTTAACAGGTGGTTTCCACACTGTTCGATGGTTTGGGCGGCTTTTTTGACTTTATCCGAGAGATTGTCAGCTTTATTCAATATCTGCGCATAGCCCAGGATGCCGTTCAATGGCGTGCGAAGCTCATGGCTCATCCGTGCCAGGAAGGCGCTTTTAGCTTGATTGGCTACCTCAGCTTCCCTGCGGGCTTGTTCGGCATTGGTAGTGGCTTCCCGTAACTGCTGGGTGCGCCGTTCTACCTGTTTTTCCAAATCACCATAAAGCCGGGCATTTTCAATGGAAATAGCCGCTTGCCCTGAGAGGAGTTGTAGAATTTGTAACCGTTCCACTGAGAAAGCGCCGTGGGTCAGGTTGTTTTCCAGATAAAGGATGCCGCTTAGTTTACCCTGGTAGATAATCGGTTCACAAAGCAGAGATTTCGGCTGGGCGCTAATCAAATAGGGATCCGCTGCGAAGCGTTCTTCACTTGCAACATCGTTCAAGAGCAGGCTTTCCTGGGTTCGCGCCACGTAATTAATCAGGGTTAGGGGCAATAACGGTGTTGCGGAATCGGCTTGGGATTCCAGTGGGATTGCCTGGAGTAGGGTGATCTGGTCGGATTCGATGCTGCGTTCGGCTTCGATTTGGAGTTGTCCGTTATTATCAAGAATAAGATAGGCTTTCTGCGCACCCCCGATCTCGATCAGGATCGTCATTAGATCAGCCAGCAACGTTTCAAAGACGATATTGCCTGAAATAGCCTGGGAGGCCTTCATGATGGCGTCTAAATCAAGGGCAGCCAAGGTTGAACCATTGGTGTTGAGATTAGATGGCGCTGCGGAAGTCAATAGAGAGGGATACTTTATTTTTAAAGTCTCTAATTTTGATTCAGCCCCCCAGAACTTATAGGCGTTAAAAGCATCGGTTAAATAGACTCTGGCGACTTTATGCTTATCCCTTTTCAGCCAGAATTTGCCAGTCAGCTCGAAAGCAAGAGCCTGGTGATGTAAGGTAGTATTGGCGCTTGCTGTCTCGATAGCTTTGTCGTAGTACTCGATAGCCTTGATAGGGTCGTGACGCAAACGGGCAAGCTCTGCTTCAAGCAGCAGATACATATCGAGAAAATTATCTGGACATTGATCCGCCCATCTTTGCAATCGTCTTCGGCTAGAATCAAGTTGTTCGAGAGCGGATTGCCGCTCAGTTTTGGGTATCTCCTCAAATAAGGCAGTAAGGCTCAGGGCGTGGTAAAACAGGTGCACGGCTGTCGCATACATTCCACCGATAAAGGGAAGCAGTGTTCGCGAAGATTCCGCTATGGCGAGCGCTTCACGGTATTGGTCATTGAGATAGAGTGTCTGGGTTTTGAGGATCTGATACAGACAGATTGCGATAAACCCTTTATTTCCCTGGCAACTTTCAAGATAATCTTGCTCACTGAGGTTAGCGGTTGAAAAATCGTCTGAATCGTTGCTCTGAGCGGTTAAATTTAGCAAAATAATCTCCAGGCCAGTAGCAGAGCCAATGGCCCATTGATTGTCAGTCCTTTTGCTGAAATCCAGCACATCGGGCACCGCTGATAGTATCTCAGGCAAGTTTTTACCTTGATAAAAAGCGTTGAACAGCATTTTGGCGCGCATATTACCTACATATTGCAAATTGGCCGATTCCATTCCAGCTTGGCAGCCTTGTTTGTTCAGGTCATCGGAGGAACTGAGGGGCTTAACCCATGGTAATACGAAATTCGCAGCGACAAATGACGTTTGGCATTGCTGCGCCGGATCATTGAACTTTTTAGCAAGTTTTAAGGCAAGATCACAAGACTCATAGGCGAGAGTGTATTCTTCCCACTGAGAGACCAGGGTCGTTCCATATATGGCATAGCCAAACGGCGACTCAGGTGCGTTGCCGTACTTCATGGAGAGATTCACCATTTTGGTTGCTATATAGGCGAACAAGGGCTTATTGGACCGATAAGCTACAGCGGCCATACTGCTCAGCACAATCATAGCAGCCTTTACTGATGGATCTGTCATCTCCTTAGTCGCTATCCATTTCTCAAAATTCTGGTTTGCAAGGGCTTTCATAGCTTTGTTATGTTCTTTTTTCAGCGCGGGATCCAGGTGCTCGTTATCGGGCAGGTCGATATCCAGCATAGATAGCGCTTTGGCGCCGGCGTCAATAGCAGCCCGATGCTTGATCTGCAATGTATTCCACCAAATTAAAAGACCGTAGAGCGAGGCTTTATCTTGCATCGATCTGGCATTTTCAAGGAGCCGATTAATCGAGCGCAGCGATTGCTCGGAATGGCCATTAAGAAATTCGGCTTCCGCCAGTTCGCGGCGCAGATTAAACGTTAAGTCATAGTGGCTGTTCCAGCTTTCCTCAGAGATCCATTGACTACCCTTGGTAAAGTAATGTAATGCGCCTGATTGGGCGCGCGCATCTTTTGCTTTCTTACCGGCATCCAGGTTAAGTCCTGCAAATTCCAACCTTTCAGAAGTTTCTGTGATTTGGGATTGACACAAATTCAGATGATCCGCGATTTCAAATATTCTTTTCTTTTTTTCCTGTTCAGATAGACTCGTCCACAGTAACCGGCCAATTTTCAAGTGTGCGGATTGGCGTTGTTCTGAGCTTTGCAACTGAAGCGCAACATGGTGAACCCGATCATGCGAAAATCGGTATCGGGTGATGATGGGCGCTGTGTTTTCAGAATCACTCGCGGTAATTTCTAAATCCGATATCGGGATAATCAGGCCTTCTTGCACGGCTGGACGAAGGTCTTGAGAAACATCAGCGGGTGTTTTGTTTTGGATCAGGGCAAGCACGTCAATATCGAACCGATTGCCTATACAGGCGGCGAAGCATAGCGCCTGTCGGGTAGTATCCGATAGTTTTTTGATCTTTAAGATCATCAATTCGGCAACATTGTCGGTGATGTTAAGCGCTTTAATATTGGCTAGATCCCATTGCCAGCCAACGTTGTGATCGTTAGTCGTTCGCTCGCTAAAGGTCAGTAAGTTGGTATCGGAAAGGGAGTTCATGAATTCATGGATGAAATAGGGATTCCCCTGAGTTTTTTCATACACAAGTTCCACGAGGGGTGCGACTGAGTCGGAGTCACTTTGGAGAATATCAGCCACTAATTGAGTCACCTCAAAGGTGTTCAGAGGGACCAAACTAAGGTGATTGACGATCACCAAATTGTCTCGTAAACGTTCGAGAGTTTGGGGTAAAGGATGGTTGGAGTTGACTTCGTTATCCCGATACGCGCCAATCAGAAGCAACGAATGCATTTCTTCATCGGTCAAAATCAATTCGATCAACTTCAAACTGGCGGGATCTGCCCATTGTAAATCGTCCAGAAATATCACCAAAGGGCGTTCCCGATTATTGAACACTCGGATAAAATTCTGGAAGACGAAATTGAAGCGCTGTTCCGATGCTGTTGGGTCAAGTCTCTGTGGGGTTGGGTGCTTGCCTATAATGAGCTCGAGTTGCGGGATCATGTTGATAATGATCTGCGCATTGGAACCTAAAGCTTTAGAGATCGCGTTTCGCCAATAAATCAGTCTGAATTCACTTTCAGTTAATAACTGTTGTACCAAATCAGAGAAGGCATCGACCATCGCCGAATAGGGGATGTCACGTTTGAATTTTTCAAATTTTCCGTCGATCAGATAAATGCCGCTACCAGCCAACGGCTTGTAGACTTCCTTCACCAGCGTTGATTTGCCGATGCCGGATTGACCTGTTACCAACATGAGTTCGGTATTTCCTTTGGCTACGCGTTGGAAGGTGGCGAGCAAAAGTTGCAGCTCCTTTTCTCTGCCATAAAGCTTTTGCTGGATTTGCAGCTGTTTTGATCTATCGTGCGAGCCTATGGGAAAATTATGAATGGTTGCGCCGTGTTGTAGCTGCTCTGTACATTTTTTTAGATCGGCCTGGATTCCCCACGGGCTTTGGTATCTTAATTCCGCCGATTTTTCCATTAACTTCATGATGATGGCGGAAACGACTTTTGGTATTGCTGGATTGATCCGGTCGGGTGGTTCTGGCGGCTTAGCGATATGGCAATGGAGTAATTCCGATGTATTGCCGGTCTCAAATGGGAGCTGACCGGTGAACAGCTCATACAAGGTCGTTCCAAATGAATAATAATCGCTTCGATAGTCTAGAGTCCGATTCAGTCTGCCCGTTTGTTCCGGTGAAATATAAGCCAACGTACCTTCCAAAATATCCGGATTTTTGATAGTCGGATATTCACGGGAAAGCCGGGTTGCGATACCAAAATCTATGATCTTCGGTCTAAGGGATTTCGGGTCGATCAAAATATTCGCTGGATTAATATCTTTATGAATAATTTGGGCGGCATGAATGTCACTTAATGCTTCAGCGATCGACACAGCGATTTTGAGTTTATCTTGCAAAGACAAGTGGGTGTCGGAAATGACTCTACTTAGCGGTGATGCCTCGACATAGTCAAAAACCAAAACCAGGGTATCCACCATTTTGTCCAGGCGTTTTACCGATACGACCCTATCCAAGTTCAGGTTGTGGGTTATTTCGAATTCCTGATGGTATCGAGTAGGTTCAGCGGTTACCAGATAATCTTTCTTAAGGATCTTGAGCAGATCGGTGCTGCCATTGTTTCTTCTGAAAGCCTTATAGATTAATGAGTTATCGCTCTCATAAATCTTCACTGAGTGTTGGTAGCCGGGTACGTCTATCATAATAGATTTACCATAATCCGATGAAACAGTGTAACTAGTGCTCTGCCCAAGTCATATTTTGGGATAGAGTGAGTTGAGAAGTGGTCAGCTGCTAGGCGCACGAGCGCAGGACTAGCAGGGCTAATTCAAG
>Ga0209633_10006121_pt1 | contig 10344 bp, 11 predicted proteins | sample Cruoilmetagenom1_FD_187290 | JGI IMG/M metagenome (GOLD analysis project Ga0209633, IMG submission 187290) | Oil polluted marine microbial communities from Coal Oil Point, Santa Barbara, California, USA - Sample 1 (SPAdes) (version 2) | ecosystem: Environmental > Aquatic > Marine > Oil seeps ... | reverse complement strand
TAACGGTCTGGAGGATGTTGATCGGTTAAATCTAACCAGCCGCATGCTTCGACAGAAAAAAGCTTTGGAGGCTCAATATACGGCATCCATCCTTCAATCTTTGAGTAATGTATTTACCCCGTCCAGAGTTGATATCGTTAATTTTGATATCGATCTTGAGTTTGTGAAGAAGGAAATAGCAACCCAGGAACATTTTCCTATAACCATGCAGCAAGACGATCCAAATACCCCTTACAGTGAACTGGAAGTTGTTCCTTCTATTGTACGCAGCAAAGAAAATAGCAGTGAGAACTTTGAGGGTACAGGTTTTAATCCTGAGGGCCCCCCAGGGCAGGAAGGACAGACACCTCCGGCGTATCAGGATTTATCAAACCTGGTAGGCCATTACGAGTCAAATAAAAATATTGAAAATTATGAAATCAATGTTCGGAATATTACCGAAGAAAAAAGCCCCTATGTAATAAACCGTATCAGTCTGGGTATGGTAATAGACGGTACCTGGGAGCTTAAGTTTGATGATAAAGGTGAGCCTGTTGTTCTGCCGGGGGATATGAGAGAACGTGTGTACGAACCGGTTTCCCAGGATGTGCTGTCCCAGGCTCTGGAGGTTGTTAAAGGAGCTGTTGGTTATTCAAGAGCCCGGGGTGATGTTGTTACCGTAGAAAATATACCCTTCGACCGAAATGAACAGTTCCGTCTGGACGATGAAGCATGGATGAAAAAACGGCAGATGCAGCGTGTGGTACTCTGGAGTATTATCGGGGTAACAGCTGTAATCTTCCTGTTCGTTGTAGCCAGACTTATCAGTCGTCAGCTTGAAAAACGACGCAGGGAACGTGAAGAAGAACTGGCCAGACAGCATCAGGCCATGCGTGAGCAGGCCTTGAGGAATGCTGAAGAAGATGGAATCGAAGTCGAAATGTCCGTCCATGAGCGGGCGCGGATCGAGATGCAGGAGAATGCCAAAAATATGGCAAGAGAGCATCCCGAAGACGTAGCACAGCTCATTCGGACATGGCTTGCAGAGGAGTAGTGTATGGCAAAAACGAATGCCGCAGCCGCAGGTGGAGATGCCAATATCTCTGCACCTTCAGGGACTAAAGGTTCTCAGCATAAAGAAGAACTCAGCGGGAAACAGAAATCAGCTATCTTTCTTGTTACCCTTGGTTCAGATATCTCTTCTGAAATTTTTAAGCATTTAAGAGAAGATGAAATAGAAACTCTTACATGGGAAATAGCTCGTCTTGAAAACATAGAGCCTGAGGATCGTGATATGGTTCTTCAGGAGTTCCAGGAACTTATGATGGCCCAGGATTTTATCACTACCGGGGGTATCGATTACGCCCGGGAACTTCTTGAAAAATCCCTTGGAAACCAGAAAGCGGTTGATATTATAAACCGTCTGACAAGTTCTCTTAAAACCAGACCCTTTGATTTTATCCGTCGTACAGATCCGGCAAATCTCCTTAATCTTATTCAGCAGGAGCATCCGCAAACCATTGCTCTTATTCTGGCTTATCTGGAACCTCCCAAGGCTTCGATGATACTGGCTCAACTGCCCCAGGAAAAACAGTCTGATGTGGCTAAAAGAATTGCCACAATGGATAGGACCAGCCCGGAGATTCTCAGGGAGGTGGAACGGGTTCTTGATAAAAAACTCTCATCTCTTTCTCATGAAGACTACACCGCTGCAGGTGGAGTGGAAAGCATCGTTGATATACTCAATCTTGTAGACAGAACCACAGAAAAATCAATTATCGAATCTCTGGAGGAAGAAGATCCAGAACTTGCTGAAGAGATAAAGAAGCGGATGTTTGTTTTCGAAGATATTGTTATGCTGGATGACAGGGCAATACAGAGAGTTCTCCGGGAAGTTGATACCAGCGAACTTGCCAAGGCCCTTAAAGCGGTTGATTCTGATGTGCAGGAAAAAATCTTCCGAAATATGTCAAAACGTGCTGCAGCCCTACTCAAGGAAGATATGGATTTTATGGGACCCACACGGCGGAAGGATGTAGAGGAATCTCAGCAGAAAATTGTCTCGGTTATTCGGAAGTTGGAAGAACAGGGCGATATTGTTATTGCACGTTCCGGCGAAGAAGACGTCTTAGTCTAGGAGCTTATACATGGGTAAAAATGTTTTTAATCCGGTTGAGATTGTCGATCTCACCGCCCAGAAGATAAAAGTAGAGGCCCCGATATTCATTTCAGATGAACCGGAGCCCCTGAATCTCTATGAGGGGCCAACCGCAGACGATCTCCGCCGGGAAGCTGAGGCCTTTAAAGAATCCTGGGTGCAGGAACGGGAACGTCTTATACAGGAAGCTCATGAAGAAGCTGATGGCATCATCAAAGAAGCTGAAAAGACCGCTTTTGAAGAGGTTAAAGGGAAAACTGATGCAGCTATCAGAGATAAAAGAATTGCCGAGGATGAGTCTGAAAGAATAAAAAGTGAAGCTGAGCAGGAAGGCGAGAAGATTCGGCAGCAGGCCGAGGATGAGCGGGATAAAGTCTTTGATGAAGCCCGGAGTAACGCTTACGGGGAAGGCCGGGAAGAAGGCTGGAAAGAAGGCAGAGCTGAAGCGGAGCGACTCATAGAACGTCTTCATAAGATTCTTGATGCTTCTATTGAAAAGCGGCAGGAAATTATAGATGAAGCTGAAACTCAGCTTATTGACCTTGTTTTACTTGTTTCAAGAAAGGTGGTTAAAGTTATAAGTGAGAATCAGAAGAATGTTGTTATCAACAATATTGTTCAGGCCTTGCGAAAACTTAAAAGCCGGGGAGATGTTGCCATTCGTGTGAACCTGGCAGATCTTGATCTAACAACTGAACATATCAAGGATTTCATGCGGATGGCTGAAAATGTCAAGTCAATTACTGTCCTTGAGGATTCTTCTGTTGATAAGGGTGGAGCTGTTATTGAAACCGATTTCGGACAGATCGATGCCCGGATTTCCAGCCAGTTGAGAGAAATTGAAGAAAAGATACTGGAGCTGGTACCCATTCGGACAACCGGGGAGGGCTGAACATGGTTCTCGAAAAGTATCTGGATGCAGTATCTGATATAGATCCTGTTAAGTATCTTGGAAAGGTGAGACGGGTTCAGGGTATATTGGTTGAAAGTATCGGTCCCCGGGCCTCTGTAGGCGAGATGTGCCACATCCTGCCGGAGAATGGAAAACCACTTCTCGCTGAAGTGGTTGCGGTAAGGGATGAGGTTGTCCAACTGATGAGTTATGAACCACTCATCGGTCTTGAAACCGGTGATTCAGTTGTTGCCTCAGGAAGTGCTCTGAATGTAGCTGTTGGTCCGGATATGCTGGGTAGGGTTCTCGATTCCCTTGGCCGTCCCATGGATTCCAAAGGGCCGATATCGGTTAAAACTCATTACCCCATGTTTAATACTCCCCCCTCCCCCATGGAGCGAGATCCCATCTCCAGGAGAATTGATACAGGGATAAGAGCTGTTGATGCTGTTATGCCTCTGGGCCGGGGGCAGCGGATGGGTATTTTTGCTGGCTCTGGTGTGGGAAAATCCACATTGCTTGGAATGGTGGCCAGGAACACATCTGCCGATGTTAATGTAATTGCATTGATTGGAGAGCGTGGTAGAGAAGTTCGGGAATTTATTGAGTCTGATTTAGGTGAGGAAGGCTTAAAACGCTCTGTCATCATTGTTTCAACTTCGGATACACCGGCTCTGGCCAGAGTAAGAGGCGCTTTTACCGCTACTGCAGTCGCTGAGTATTTCAGGGATCAGGGTAACGATGTGATGCTGCTCTTTGATTCGGTAACCAGATTTGCAATGAGTCAGAGGGAGATTGGACTGGCCATTGGTGAACCACCGACAACCAGAAGCTACACCCCATCTGTTTTTTCCCTCATGCCGAGGCTGCTTGAACGGCCAGGAGTATCATCTAAAGGCACTATCACCGGGCTTTACACTGTGCTCGTTGAAGGGGACGACCTTGATGAGCCGGTTGCTGATGCAGTCAGGGGGTATCTGGATGGACATATTGTCCTCTCAAGGCGTCTGGCGGATCGTAATCATTACCCTGCCATAGATATTCTGGCGTCCATCAGCAGGGTTGCTCCCAGATTGATGAATCCGCGTACCGCTGAGGCTTCAGGGAAAATTCGCCGCCTGATATCATCTTATAGAGAAAAAGAAGATTTGATAGATGTGGGTGCTTATGTAAAAGGAACCGATCCTGAAGTGGATGAGGCTATCGATAAAAAAGATGTATTAAATGATTTTCTGATTCAGGGAATAACTGAACATGAAGAACCTTCTGTTATATATTCCAGAGCTGCGGAGATTGCAGGTTTGGAAGCAGAAGACGAAGAGGGAACGGGAGATGAAGAGATTTCAGTTTTCGCTTGAAACTCTGCTTTCTCTTCGTAGAGAGCGGGAGCAGGAATGCGAAATTGTTCTGGCATCGGCTGTTGGATCTATAGTTTCTATTGATAAGCGTATTGAAGCTGCCCGGGATGCCGGAGAAAAAGCTTTTCTTACTCAGGGTTTTTCAATAGAAGAATTAAGGGCCAGAGACAACCTGTGGATGAAATCCCTTGGAGACCGTAAAGCCCTGGAACAGCCTCGAAAAGAGGCATCAAAGAGGGTTGATGAAGCCCGAAAGGTATATACCGAAGCTCATTCAAAGAGGGCGGCTCTGGATAAGCTCAAGGATAAACGTAAGAAACAGTGGAAATTCCGTGCTAAACAGGAAGAAATAAAAAGGCTGGATGAAACAGCCAAAGGTGCAGCGGTAAGACGCCGACTGACTGGAGGGGAAGAGTGAAAAGCTACAGCCGGGGCGGAGGAATTGCAAAAATATTCTTTCTCCTTGTATTGATACTTGCTTTGATAATCGGCGGATTAATCTGGCTTGATTTCCTGGGAATTATTGATGTTAAGAAACAACTTTCACCGATTACATCCATCTTTGGCATTGAACCGACTAGTGAGGTTGATCAGCCTTTCTCTCCTTTGCTCCTTGATGCCGACCGTCTTACCAAAGAACGGCAGGCCATTGCTATAGAGCGCAGTGAGCTTGAAAATACCACTAATGAGCTGGATTTGAGGGAAGCAGAGGTCCGTCAGCTGGAGAGTGAAGTTAATGAAAAAGAAAGTTCTTTGGAAGAAAGACAGAATTCTCTAATAGAGGCCATCCGTCAATACGACAATAAAGTAGCGAACCTTGAACAAACGGCCAGGTATATGATGGGAATGCCACCAGCAGATGCCGTAGCCATCATGGATGAATACGACTTGAGAGATCTTGTCGATTTGCTCCGGACCAGTGAACGTCTTTCCCGGGAAGCGGGAGAAGCTTCATTGGTAGCCTACTGGTTGTCCCTGATGCCCGACAGAGAACGGGCAGCTGAAATCCAGAGACTGATGGTTGAGAAACCGGGACCTAATCTAGACGGGTAAGCTGAAGGAATGGCAAATGGCGCATGTCCCGGCAGCAGCTACAGCAGTAAAATCAAACAGCCCACCCTCCGGTAAACAAGCGGGGATGAAACCGGTTAATAAAAAAACCGGAGCCGAAGGAACTGGGACAATTGGAAAATATAAAGGTGAAAAGAAGACCTTTTCAAATGTCCTGAAAAAAGTTGAAAAAAGCGGATTGAAACATTCCGCTAAAAACAACGGCAGCCGTTCAATGTCAAAAACCCGGAATACCGTAATAATAGCGGAACCGGAAAAACTGCTAATTGAAGAATCTGCTGCTGATGCAGCTGTTAAGAGTCTGGATACCGCACAAAACCAGACAGCTTCTGTCGACTTGACATCTGTTCAAAGAAATACCGCAGTAAAAAACATCAGATCTTCCAGAACGGCAAGAGTATCAAAAAGAACAAAATCAACAAAATTACAGAATACTGGAATTTCTACAGGAATACAGCGTCATAAAACGACTGGAAATTCTGAAGCAGTCCGAAACACTGAAATAAGCAGTTCTGCTCCCAGAGTTGAAGTGATAGATAACAGAGAGTTTACTTATGAAACTGAAAATAAAAATTTTGAGAATGAGCCTGGAAATCGGAAAAGCCGCCGGTTGGGCAACACTCCGAGTCAGAAATTATCAACAGAATCTGTAAGGTTGGACCATAATTCTGCTGTTGCAGAAACTGATATAGAAATATCAAACAGAGGTGAGGGCAAAACTTTTCAGAAATCAGCTGCGGCAGAACTGGCACAGAAACTCGATGCTCAAGCGGGGAATGATATCGTCAGGCAGGTGAAAGTTATTCTGAATCAGGCTAATTCAGGTGAAGTTCGTATAAACCTTCGTCCGGATAATCTCGGCCAGGTGAAAATCAGAATCCAAATGGAAGATAACAGACTTACCGGACGTATTTTTGTTGAATCAGCCGCAGCTAGGGAAGCCTTTAGAAATGCACTTGACGGATTACAGACCAGATTGGTAGATAGCGGATTCGGTGCCGCAGATCTGGAAATGGCCTGGGACGATTCTCCCCGGGGATTTATGCAGAACGGCGATCAGCAGCAGGGACAGAAAGGCAATGTTAATAAGGCTATACAGGAATTTGACAATATCACCCCGGCGGTATTCGCCGACGATTCGGCAGAAGGCCGAGTAAATATGGTTATATAGGAGCGTAATGCAATGGATATATCTTCAACGTTATCAGCCCCGGACAGAGCAGGCCTGGATATGCAGGTTGATGCTTTCAATAAGAGTTTGAATGGAACCAGTGTTGCACACAAGGATCTGGACAAGGATGATTTTCTTCAGATTCTCGTTACCCAGCTGAAATATCAGGATCCCACCAAACCTATGGAAGATAAAGAATTTATCGCTCAGATGGCCCAGTTCTCATCCCTGGAGCAGATGACAAATATGAGCAGTGAATTTTCCGAACTTTCGGCAACACTCAAAGGTGCACAGGCGATGAACCTGATAGGGCGGGACGTTGAAATTGTTAAAGGTGACTCTTTTATACAAGGGCCTGTTGAAGCGGTAACAAGTGGCAGTTTTCCTCAGGTAATGGTTAACGGTGCTTATTATGATTACGACGATATTTCAAAAGTTACAGAATAAAGGAGAGACAAGATTATGATGCGATCACTTTACTCCGGTGTATCCGGCCTTCAGAATCATCAGATTCGTATGGACGTCATCGGTAACAACATTTCCAATGTCAACACAATCGGTTTTAAAAAGGGCCGGGTGAACTTCCAGGATCTTATCTCTCAGAGTATGAGCGGTGCGGCCAGACCTTCTGAGGAAGTCGGTGGTGTTAATCCTAAGCAGATCGGACTTGGAATGACTGTAGCTACCATTGATACTGTTCATACTCAGGGCTCTCTGCAGACCACCGGAGTTATTTCCGACCTGGCCATTCAGGGGAATGGATTCTACGTGATGCGGACCGGTGATAAAGAACTCTTTACCCGGGCAGGAGCCTTTGGACTGGATGCTCAAGGTTATCTTGTCAATCCGGCAAACGGCCTGAGACTTCAGGGGTGGGTACCGGAACAGCTGGCAGACGGAACTACAGGTCCTATAAAATCCGCTGCCGATGTAACCGATCTGATTATTCCTGTGGGTTCAAAGGATCCGGCAAAACAAACCACTCTTGTGGAATTAGCCTGTAATCTGGACAAGCGGACCGCCGTTATACCCCCTGGTGCCGGACCTGCCACGGTGAGTGAAGGAACCTGGAGCCTTGATAAAAAGGTTTATGACTCCTTCGGTGATACCCATGTGATGCGCATGAACTTCACAAGGACTCCGGCGGTGAACAATTCATGGGATGTTGTCGTTCAAGTCGACCCTGAACGTCCTGTAGATGCCGATGTTCCGCCGAATGTCACTCTGGGTTTTGATCCGGCGACAGCTGCAGGAAACGTAGCAGGTGAAGGTGCCTTTACAATAACTTTTGATAATCTCGGTGCGATAGCCACCGTTACCGATGCTCAGGGCAATATTTCAGATACGGGTAAAATCCAGGTTCCTGTCACTTTTGATGTTGAGAATGATGCCACTGGAGCGGTTCTTACTCAGAACTTTCTGATTGATGTGGGTGAAGTGGGAAGTTATACAAATTCCACAACCCAGTTTGCCGAAACTTCCAGTACTAAGGCTTTTCGGCAGGACGGTTACTCCATGGGATATCTGGAAACCTATAAAATCGATCAGAAAGGTGTTATTACCGCCGTTTATTCTAATGGAACCGAACGAGATCTGGGTCAGGTTGCAATGGCGACATTCACCAACCCCGGGGGCCTTGAGAAAATGGGTGAAACCCTGTTCTCTGAGAGTATCAACTCCGGTGAAGCACTTCTAGGACCTTCCGGTATTGCTGGTAAGGGTAAGATTATTTCAGGAACTCTGGAAATGAGTAATGTTGACCTTGCAGAGCAGTTTACAGATATGATTGTTACCCAGAGGGGTTTTCAGGCCAACAGCAAGACTATTCAGACATCAGATCAGATGCTGCAGGAATTGCTTACACTGAAACGGTAATGAGAGGATAACTGGATGATTAAAGTCAGTCTGCCGGGTAAAACCGGACGAACAGTTCTTCTGAACCCCCACCTCATTGAATACGCTGAAGAGGTGGGAGAAGGCAGAACCGCATTGATTCTGACTACCGGTAAGAGATTTGTCGTAACGGAATCATCCGAAGAAGTGCGAGATATGATTATTGCTTATAGGCGGGAAATTGGTTTTCCCGGCCAGGAGGATTAGGACGTGGATATTGCAACAATAGGAGGATTTGCCGGGGGTTTAATTATCATTGTGGCCGCTTTCCTTATCGGTGGAAATAGCATTGGTGGTTTGTGGAATGCCCCGTCCGTTGTTGTTGTTATTTTCGGATCCTTTGCCGGAGTTATGGCTGCCAGCCCGCTGAACAGGGTTTTAGGATTTTCAAAATATTTGAATATTGCCATGAAAGTTCCTGTTTTTCAGAACAAGATGGAACTGATCAGCCAGTTGGTATCATTTGCAGATAATGCTCGAAAAGAAGGACTTCTATCCCTTGATGATACACTGAATGAGGTTGAAGATGATTTTCTCCGTGGGGGCTTGAGGCTTGTGGTTGACGGTACCGATCCGGATGTTATCAAAAGAATCCTTTATACCAACCTGGATCAGGTGGAAAGCCGTCATGAAGATGGTATCGCTATTTTTTCCCAGTGGGCTAAGCTCGCCCCGGCTTTCGGTATGATCGGTACCCTGCTGGGCCTTATCGGTATGATGGCGAATCTTGAAGATACAGCTTCCATAGGTCCAAATATGGCCGTTGCCCTGGTTACCACACTGTACGGATCTGTTTTTGCCAACCTTATACTCTCTCCTATTCAGTTCAAATTGGAAGGCCGGCATAAAGAAGAGATGCAGATAAAAGAAATTATGGTACAGGGTATACTCTCCATACAGAGCGGTGATAATCCAAGGATACTCGAGGATAAACTGTTAACTTTCCTGCCGCCGACTGAGCGGCCGGCTCAGAGCGCTTCCGGGGATTAAAAAATGGCTGATGAAGAACGTGCAAAAAAGAAAGATAAAGGCAGTGGCGGAGCCGATGACTGGCTCACTACTTACGCCGACATGGTTACCCTCCTCCTTACCTTCTTTGTTCTCCTGATGAACCCCGATAACCCCATAGACAGTCAACGGATTGAACTGATTATGCAGGCTTTCCAGGGGCTTGGACCTTTAAGAGGCGGCAATACCCTGTCTGAAGGAATACTTGCCGAACTAGGCAACAATGTTTCTTCCATGCCTTCAGTTTCCCGGGGCAGCCGTCTTAATGAGGCCAGGAAGAAAGCAATCAGTGAATTTCAGCCGGAAGTTCAAAATAGATTTGTCAAGATAAAGGAAGATGAGCGGGGACTGATAATCAGTCTGGCCGGGGATATTCTATTCAAGAGAGCCAGTGCTGAAATAGACCTCGAAAGATCGAGAAATGCATTGCAGAAACTGGCTGGATTTCTGGATTACAATGAGATTGCTGATAGAAAAATCCGTATAGAAGGACATTCAGATTCCTCTCCCACCGACCCCGATGGTCCCTGGCCGACGAATTGGGAACTCTCATCAGCTCGCGCTGCTGCTGTTCTTCATTACATGGTGGATTATGGTGCTGAAGAATCAAGATTTCAGGTAGCTGGTTTTGCCGATACGGTAAAACTCAAGGATCCTGAGAACACAGAAGAAGACCGGGCGGTGAACCGGAGGGTCGACATTGTGATACTCAAGGAGGGACTCGAATGATTCCCAAGCGAATGTCGGGATCGTTCCTCGCTACGCTGCGGTACGACCCTAAGTATGAGCGGAGTGAACTTGTTCATTCCCGAAT
>Ga0209633_10006120_pt1 | contig 10346 bp, 10 predicted proteins | sample Cruoilmetagenom1_FD_187290 | JGI IMG/M metagenome (GOLD analysis project Ga0209633, IMG submission 187290) | Oil polluted marine microbial communities from Coal Oil Point, Santa Barbara, California, USA - Sample 1 (SPAdes) (version 2) | ecosystem: Environmental > Aquatic > Marine > Oil seeps ... | reverse complement strand
GATCGAGAAGGTGTGCAGTATGGTCGAGCGGTGCGAATAGAGCGCGCCCTTGGGATTGCCGGTGGTGCCGGAGGTGTAGCAAAGCGACGACGCCGTGCGCTCGTCGAACTCGGGCCAGGCAAATTCGGGTTTCTCGGCGTCGATGAACTCCTCGTAGCACATCACGTTGGCAAGCTCGGTCTCCGGCATGTGCGCCCGGTCGGTCATGAAGACGATGCCCTCGACGGGCTTCATTTTGCCGATGAGCCCTTCCAGGATCGGCGCGAACATGGCGTCGGCGAAGATCAGCCGGTCGCCAGCGTGGTTGATGATGTATTCGAGTTGGTCGGCGAAGAGGCGCGGGTTGAGGGTGTGGCAGACGGCGCCGATGCCGGAGATGCCGAAATAGAGCTCGAAATGGCGGTGCGTGTTCCAGGCCAGCGTCGCCACCCGGTCGCCGAGCTTGATGCCATAGCGCGTCAGCGCATTGGCGAGCTGTTGCACCCGCACATGGGCATCGGCATAGCCGTAGCGGTGGATCGGCCCCTCGACCGTTCGGGTGACGATCTCGGTAGCGCCGTGGTATCGCGCGGAAAACTCGATCAGCTGCGAAATCAGCAGCGGCCGGTCCATCATGTGACCCAGCATGAACGCCTCCCTCGTGGCGGCCGCATTGTCGCGACGCGGCCTTTATTCTCTCCCCATCGCCGCGCGACCCGGCGCGGCGGCGCGGATACTACCCGTCTTGCTGGAATAAGGGAATTGGCCAGCCGAAACGGCAAACAGAACAGAGCCGTACGATTGCTTCCTCTCGAAGAGGGGAGATACGCCTCAAATCCGCGCCTTGTCACCCACCAGCGCGGCGGCGCGGTCGCGCAGCTTTGCCTTGAGGATCTTGCCCGTGGGCGCCGCCGGCAACGTCTCGACGATCTCGATCCGCGCCGGCCGCTTGTAAGGCGCCAGATGCTCCCGCGCCCAGCTGTGCAGCGCCACCTCGTCGGCGCCGCCGCCGGCGGTGACCTCGACGAAGGCGACAACCTCCTCGTTCCCCGCAACCGGCGCGCCGACAACCGCCGACTGCACCACTCCGGCATGCGCGTTCAGCGCTTCCTCGACCTCCACCGGGCTGACATTGAAGCCCGAACGGATAATGATTTCCTTGGCGCGGTCGACGAGCTTGATCCGCCCGTCGTCGAGCAGCACACCGATATCGCCTGTTTTCAGCCAACCGTCCGGGGTCAGCGCCGTCGCGCTCGCATCCCGATCGCGGTAGTAGCCGAGCATCAGATTGGGGCCGCGCACCCAGATCTCGCCTGCCTCGCCCTGCGCCACGTCGCGGCCATCGGAGCCAACCGCGCGCACCTCGACGCCGGTGATCGGCGCACCGGAGCTGTCGGGATCGCCGGCCATGCTCCGCGACACCGTCGGCCCGGCCTCGGTGAGCCCATAGCCGTTGATCACCCCGCGCCCGAAAAGCGCCCCGACGCGCCGCGCCAGGTCCGGGTCGACCGGCGCGCCGCCAGCCGTCACCGCGCGCACGTGCGGTGCGTCGAGGCCGCCGCCGGTCTTCTCCAGATGCTCCAGCAGGCGCGCATACATCGCCGGCACGCCGTTACAGACGGTAACGCCGGAAGCAAGGGCGATCAGCATGCCTTGCGCGGAAAACCGCGCCTGCAGCAATGATTTCGCGCCGTGAAAGATCGCCCGCAGGAAGGTCGAGCAGAGCCCATAGGCGTGCGAGATCGGCAACGCCCCATAGGAGCAGTCATCGGGCGTCAGCGGCGCCGGCGAGCCGGGCCCGGAGGCCACGTAGACAATACTGCGGTGGCTCAGCACCACGCCCTTGGAACGCCCCGTGGTGCCGGTCGTGTAAAGCAGCACCGCGACGTCGCGCGCGGGATCGCCCGTAACCGGTTCGGGTTTTGCGTCACCGAGTGGGCCAATCGTCACCGCCCCCGCGCCCGTCCAGGCAAACGGCGTGGCCTCATAGCGCGCGCCATGCGCGGCGGCATCGGGGGAAGCATCGGCAGTGAAGAGCACCCGGCGCGCGCCGGCATGCTCGGCGATATGGTCGATCTCGTCATTGGCGAGCCGCGCATTGACCGGCACTGCCCAGGCTCCGGCCGCACTGGCCGCAAAAAGCAACGTCGCCGCCGCGAGCCCGTTTTCGTGGACGAACATGACCCGGTCGCCCGGCCGCACTCCAACATCCACGAGCGCTGCTGCAGCCGTCTTGATCTCATCGGCGAAGCGCTTCCAGCGCCATACCGTATCGCCCTCGATCAGCGCCTCGCCCTCGGGCAGGCGTTCGGCCCAGCCATACGGCATGTCGTGGAGATACCGCGGCAGGCCCGCAAGGTAGGCTTCGAGTTCCGGCGTCATAGGTGGCGTCATGGGTGGCGTCATGGGTGGCGTCATGGGCGGCGTCATATACGCGTCAATCCGCTTCGCGCAGCATGCTGCGCGCGATCACCAGTTGCTGAATCTGCGAGGTGCCCTCGTAGATACGGAACAGCCGCACGTCGCGATAGAAGCGCTCGATGCCGTATTCGGTCATGTAGCCGGCGCCGCCATGGATCTGCACCGCGCGGTCGGCGACGCGGCCCACCATCTCCGAGGCGTAGTACTTGCAGCACGCAGCTTCGGTGGCGACGTTTTCGCCGGCATCGCGCCGCCGGGCGGCGTCCAGCAGCATGGTGCGCGCGGCATAGGCTTCGGTGCGCGAATCGGCGAGCATCGCCTGGATAAGTTGGAACTCGGCTAGCGGCTTCTTGAACTGCGTGCGCTCGCGGGCATAGGCCAGCGAATCGGCGATCAGCCGCTCGGCCATGCCGACGCAGATCGACGAGATATGCAGCCGGCCGCGGTCGAGCACCTTCATCGCCGTCTTGAAGCCCTGGCCCTCGACGCCGCCGATGATCGCCTCGGCCGGAACCCGCGCATCCTCGAAGATCACATCGGCCGTGTGCGCGCCCTGCTGGCCCATCTTCTTGTCCCAGGGGCCGACGCTGAGCCCCGGGGTCGTGGCCTCAACCGCGAAGGCGGTGACGCCGCCCGCCCCCGATCCTGGCTCGCCGGTCCGCGCCATCACGGTGAAGAGATCGGCCTCCGGCGCGTTGGTGATGAAGCGCTTGGTGCCGTTGAGGACGTAGTGCTCGCCATCCTTGCGCGCTGTCGTGCGCAGGCTGGCGGCGTCGGAGCCCGCTTCCGGCTCGGTGAGCGCGAAGCTGGTGATGATCTCGCCCGTCGCGATGCGCGGCAGATACATCTGCTTCTGCGCCTCGGTGCCGTCCATCACCAGACCCTGGCTGCCGATCCCGACATTGGTGCCGAACACCGAGCGAAAGGCGGGCGAGGTGCGGCCGAGCTCCATGACGACGCGCACTTCTTCTTCCATGGTGAGGCCGAGCCCGCCGTATTCCTGCGGGATCGAGAGCCCGAAGAGGCCGAGCGCGCGCATCTCGTCCACGATCTCGGCCGGCACCGCATCGTCCTCGGCGACCTTGGCTTCCAGCGGAACCAGCCGCTCGCGCACGAAACGCGCCACCGTCTCAAGAAGCTGGGCGAAGGTCTCGGCGTCGAGGCTCGCGCTGTCATCGCGGTCATATGTGTCAGGCATTTTGCAGCTCGGCTTGGATTGTGTCCGCGATATGGACGAGATGCGGGCCAACCTCGCGGGTCAGCTTGGCACGGCCGATCACAAAGGACGGCGCCCCGCAGGTCAAGACCACCAGGCCGAGGCCGCCCGGCGCCAGGATAGGCGCACCGACCGCCGCCACCTCGCGCTGCCACTCGCCCGCGGCCAAACAAAACCCCCGATCCTCGTAATGCGCCACCGCCGCCTCGATGGCATCACGGATGCCGGGCCACCGCGCCCGGTGCAGCGTCTCCAGATGCTTCATCAGATAGGCGCGCTCGCCGGATGGCAGCGCCGCCAGATAAGTGCGTCCCATCGCCGTGGCGCCGATCGGCAGCCGCGCGCCGACATCCAGGCGTAACGCGGTCGCCGATTTGCCGAGGATATTCTCGAAATAGACCATCTCCAGCCGGTCACGCGTGCCGAGCGCGACGCTGGCGCCGGAATGCTCGCACAATTCCTGCATGTAGGGGCGTGCGACGCGCAGGAGCGTAGTGTTGGCGAGCGTCGACTGTCCCAGGGCCAGCACGCCCGGACCGGTCCGGTATTTGGCCAGCCGCTCGTCATGCACGATGTAGCCAAGCTGCTTCAGCGTATGCGTGAGCCGCGAGACGGTCGGCTTGGGCAGGCCGGTGCGCCGGGCGATCTCCTGGTTACCCAGGGGGCCGCCTTCCTGAAAGGCGCGCAGGACTTCCAGCCCGCGCGCCAATGCGGTGACGAACTGACGATCCTTGGCGCCCGCCGCGTCCTTGCCCGTATCGGTGGTCTTTGCGCCGATGATCTTTGCGAATGACGCGGGCGCGCCGCTGCGATCGCCGGTCTTTGACGCACGTGTCGCCATGCCGCTTCTCTCCAGCACGAAAAACCGAACCAACAGCCGTTCGCGCGACTCTGGCGTGCCGGCAGGGAAGCGTCAAGTTTGCGAAACTGAATTTCGCGGATCGAAATAGAGGCCCAAAAGGCCACGACTTCAGCGGACTTCGCCGTGGTCGTGCGAGGGCCTGCTCAGTCCGGCACCGCCACGCCTTCGGCCTTGAACACTTCGGAGGCCAGCTTGAAGGCGTTCACGCCAGCGGGCACGCCGATATACACCGTCACCTGGATCAGCGTCTCGGAGATCTCGTCGACCGAACAACCATTGTTGATGGCGCCCCGCACATGCGCCTTGAATTCTTCCGGCCGGTTGAGCGCGGAGAGGATGCAGAGGTTGTTGAGGCTGCGCTGTTTGCGGTCGAGCACCGGCTGGCTCCAGACACCGCCCCAGCAATATTCGGTCATGAACTCCTGAAAGCGCCGGGTGAACGCATCCAGGTTCGCGGTCGCGCGATCGACATGCTCGGCGCCCAGCACCTCGCGCCTGATCTGGTGGCCGGTTTCCAGCAGGGCCTTGTCCATTGGTTTTCCTCCCTCGGGGTCAGGTTGATTTAATGAGTGGATTGCTCCGGCCATCATGGCGGGCGGCACAGGCAAGGGAAAGAGGCGCTAGTGTGATGGTTCCGAAGTTCGTCGCATCAATGTGACGAACTTCGGGGGGCTGAATCACACTAGACTCAAATATTCGGTGGCCTGCTGGTCCCTGAAATTCGTGTGACGGATCTCAGAGGCAGGACACTAGGGTCAGGACTCATAACCAAAAGATGACCGTTGCTGCGATGCAGATTGCCGAGAGGAACAGTTCACCACACCGATCATGGCGTGTCGCGATGCGACGCCAATCCTACAACCTTGCGAACAGGTTTTCGAATTGCACGTTGGCGGCATAAAGCCAGCGTTGCACGAACTCCTCCCCGAAAAATTCAGGGTTTGTTTGGCATTGGTTCCGCACCTTCGAACAATGCAGCACTTTTCTTGATCTCGCGCTGCATATGTTCGCGAAACAGGGTTACACGTTTGGTGTTGCGCAGATCGCGGTGATAGAGCAGCCAGAGCCCAATATCGTGCTGCTTTTCCGGTTCGCGAAATCTTGCCAGTTCCGGGTCGCTGTCGCCCATGAAGCAGGGCAGATAGCCAACACCGAGCCCCTCCTTTATCGCCGCAACTGTTAACGAAGTGTCGTCTACCCAGAATGCGTGATCCGCTTGTGGGTGTGCCTGTTTGGTCCAGGCTTTGTGGAAACTGCAGCATTCAACGCCGATCCATTTTTCTTTGGCGCGACCTGCTTCAACTGCAACTCGATATCCGACCGAACTGTAGACAGCCGATGCAATTGCTGTCAGCCGCGTACCGATCAATGTCTCCAGAGGCGAATTTGTCTGTCGTATGGCGATGTCGGCGTCGCGTTCGGCCAAATGCACGGAATCGTTCGTTGCCTGCACACGCAATTCGATATTGGGATAGGCCTCACTGAACCGTGCTAAAATGGGCATCAGCACTGTTGAGGCCATATTGGCGATTGCCGTCACACGCAGCTCACCAGCCACATCATTACTTTGTCCGCCGCTTGCCGCTTCAAAAGACAAAAGTTCATTTTCAATGCGACAGGCGGAAAGCCTCAACTCTTCACCCGCCTCGGTCAGGACATAACCATTAACGCTGCGCTCGACCAACGGCGTCGCGAGTTTTTGTTCCAGCGCGTGTATGCGGCGCGAAATCGTGGAATGCTGCACGCCCAACCGCTTGGCAGCAGCGCTAAAAGAGCCTTCGCGGGCGAAGGCAAGGAATATTCGCGCATCGTCCCATTGCATTCGGCATCTCCAGCATTGTGCAATTTTGCAAAACGGGTGTCGATTTTTCCCGAATTCCTAAAACCGTGCGCGAGTGCGATCGAATTGGCAACCCAAAACAAAACTCACGGAACTCACCAAAACGGAGGCACGCATGAACAAAATCGCCACAAAGACAGGGATTGAGAATATGCCAGTTTCACTTTACGACCGCCTCGGCGGCTACGATGGGCTCGCAATGTTTGCAACGACCGTAGTGGGCCTGGCACGAAAGGACGATCTTCTCGGACGTTTCTGGACCAACCGGGGTGAAGACAGAAACGCGCGCGAACTCCAGCTTTTGATTGACTATTTCGTCAAGGAGACCGGTGGACAAATGTACTATCGGGGTCGTGACATGGCGCTTTCCCATCAGGGAATGGGGATCACCGAGGCAGACTGGACACGGTTCATTGAGATCGTGGTCAGCGTTGCCGGCGATATGGGCGTTGGTCCTGATGAAGGTGGCGAGGTGATGGCTTTCCTGGATGGGCTTAAGGACGACATTGTTTCCGTGTAGCTCAGCATTGGTGTCACGCCAACAAATAGAGAGGATTGCCGCAAGAGCCTGATGGATTATTCAATGTCCTCATAGCGCGGTCCGTCCGGGCAAATTTGAGATTAGTGCCAAAGATAGGGAATGCTCTATGACCGACAAATTCGAAAAATGCGAAGGGTGCTGCACCTGCGGGCAGATCCGCTACGAAGTAAAGGCAACACCACTCATCGTCCATGCCTGCCACTGCCGGTGGTGCCAGAGGCAAACCGGCGGGCCGCACGTCATAAACGCACTCTATGAGGCCGAAATGATCGAAGTGACCGATGGCGAAGTCGAAAACATTACGGTTCCGTCGCCAAGCGGCAAAGGTCAAATAATCGCCAGATGTCCGGCATGCAGGATTGCTATCTGGAGCAACTACGACTTTTACGGGATGCGTGAACGGGTGCGGTTTTTGCGGGTCGGCACGCTGGATGATCCGGATTTGATGCCACCGGACGTGCATATCCATACCACGAGCAAGATGCCCTGGTATGTGATCCCGCAAGATCACTATGCGGTCGACAAATACTACGATCCGGGCACGACCTGGTCGAAAGAAAGCCAGGCACGGTACAAGGCCTGGAAAGAAGCGACAGATTGAACTTACGTGAATTGCGCTGTTCCCGGTCACTCGCGATCGACATGGCGTCTAATCAATGCCTGCATTGGCCGCGCTGACGACAAATGGCAGGTTAGCGGGCCGATGGCGGCTTTGTCCGCACTCCCGACCTTGGCTACCATCCGGCCGATGTCTGCAAACCCGGGCAAGCGGTCGCCGCATTCGCTAGCCGTTTATAGGTCCTGACCCTAGCGGTCTATCAGCATTCCGCGCCCGCACGTTGGGAACGGCCGCGCCTCAGGCGTGTGCGAGCTCGTCGAGCGGCCAGCGCGGGCGCGGCTTGAAATCGAGCGGATCAGTGAGCCCAAGTGCCAGACGTTCGATCCCGGCCCAGGCAATCATCGCCGCGTTGTCGGTGCAAAGGGCGGTTGGAGGCGCCACGAAACGGAAACCGTTTTCGCCCGCCAGCGTTTCGAGCCGCGCGCGCACCGCCTTGTTCGCCGCAACCCCGCCGGCGACCACGAAGGCCGGCACGCCACCATCGGTGCGCTTGAATGTGTCCATTGCCGCGGCGCTGCGATCGGCGAGCACGTCGACCACCGCGGCCTGGAAACTCGCCGCGAGATCGGCCAGATCGCCGGCCTTGAAGTCTCCCGCCGGCAGGCCCTCGGCGGCCTGCCGCACCGCGGTCTTGAGGCCGGAGAAGGAAAAGTCGCAGCCCGGCCGCCCGGCCATCGGCCGCGGTAAACCAAAGCGCGCCGGATCGCCGTCCCTGGCCGCCCGCTCCAGCGCCGGGCCGCCCGGATATCCCAGGCCCAGCATCTTGGCCACCTTGTCGAAGGACTCGCCCACCGCATCGTCGAGGGTGCCGCCAAGCCGCCGGTAGCGTCCGACGCCCTCAACGGCAAGCAGCTGGCAATGCCCGCCCGAGACCAGCAGCAACAGATAGGGGAACGCCGTCTCGGCATCGACCAGCCGCACCGACAGCGCATGGCCTTCCAGGTGGTTCACCGCCAGGAACGGCAGATCATGAACCGCCGCGATCGCCTTGGCCGTGGTCACGCCGACCATGACCCCGCCAATCAGCCCCGGCCCGCCGGTCGCCGCGATCGCGTCGAGCTCGCCAAAGCCGATACCCGCCGCCGTCATCGCCGACTTAATCAGACCGTCGAGATGGCTGAGATGCGCGCGCGCCGCGATCTCCGGCACGACGCCGCCATACGGCGCGTGCTCATCCAGCTGGGTCAGCAGCCGTTCGGCCAGGATCGTGCGGTCGCCGCGCACCACGGCGGCGCCGGTCTCATCGCAGCTCGTCTCGATGCCGAGCACCGTAAGCGGTTTGGCCATGCTCATGATCCTAGTTCAATCAGTCCTCGTCCTTCGCCGCGCCCCGCGCGGCGTTCCGCTCGGCGCGCTTCGATTTCGCGCGATCGTAGACCTTGCGGCTCTTGGCGCGCTTTTCGCCGAGCATGCGGCGCAGCCGCCAGAAAGGGTCGCGCGGCTTGGGCAGTTTGCGCTTGCGTTTCTTGTCCCGACGCGTGGCCATCGCCGCCTTCCCCTAATCCCTTTCCATTCGGCCCACAAGCCGCTAAGAGCAGGCCCCATGCCTGACATCCCGCCAGACACGCCTCCCGACACCCCGACAAACACCTCCGCCCGCCTGACAATCGGCACCCGCGGCAGCGATCTCGCGCTGGCCCAGACCAAAATGGTCGCAGCCCGCCTGCGCGCCGCCCATCCCGGTCTCGCGGGCCCCGATGCGATCCAGATCACCGTCATCAAGACGACCGGTGACCGGGTGCAGGACCGCCCGCTCGCCGAGCTCGGCGGCAAGGGGCTTTTCACCAAGGAGATCGAGGAGGCGCTGCTCGACGGCCGCATCGACCTTGCGGTGCATTCGATGAAGGACCTCGAAACGCATTTGCCCGACGGCCTCGTCATCGCCGCCACCCTGGAGCGCGAAGACCCGCGCGACGTCCTTCTGGCCGGGCAGGCAACGCGTATCGCCGAACTGCCGAAGGGCGCCGTTGTCGGCACCGCCTCGCTGCGCCGTGGGGCCCAGATCCTCGCTGGCCGGCCCGACCTCAAGGTGGTGCCGTTTCGCGGCAATGTGAATACCCGGATCGCCAAGCTCGAAGCCGGCGATGTCGATGCGACGATTCTGGCGCTGGCCGGTCTGCGCCGGCTCGGCATGACCAAATATGAGACCCGCGCGATCCCGATCGCGGAGATGCTGCCCGCCGTGGCGCAAGGCGCCATCGGTCTGGAATGCCGCGCGGCGGACGAGGCGACGCGTGGATATCTGGCCGCGCTCGACCACGCCCCGACGGCCCGCGCCGTCGCGGCGGAACGCGCCGTGCTGGCCGCGCTCGACGGCTCGTGCCGCACCCCGATCGCCGCGCTCGCCACCGTTGCGGGCGAGGCGCTGTCGCTCGAGGCGCTGATCGCCTTGCCCGATGGCAGCACGCTGCATCGCGATCGCCGGGCCGGACGGACCCAGGACGCCGTGGCCATCGGCACGGCGGCCGGCGCGGCATTGCGGGCGGCGGGCGGCCCCGGTTTTTTCGACGCCGACGAGTGAGGCGGAGACCGCATGCGCCTCCTGGTCACCCGGCCGCGCGAGGACGCCGATGCCCTCGCCCGGGCGCTCCGCCAGATCGGCGCCGTGCCCGTGCTGGCCCCGGTGATGACGATCGAGCCCGACGCGGGCGTCAGCGTCGATCTCACCGGCATCCAGGCGCTCCTCTTCACCAGCGCGAACGGCGTCCGCGCCTTCGCCAGCCTATCGCCGGAACGCGATCTTCCGGTCCTCGCCGTCGGGGACGCCACCGCGCGGGCAGCGACGCAGGCTGGCTTCACCGACATCCAGAGCGCCGACGGCGATACCGACGACCTTGCGGCGCTGGCGACCCGGCGGCTCGACCCAAA
>Ga0209633_10006119_pt1 | contig 10347 bp, 10 predicted proteins | sample Cruoilmetagenom1_FD_187290 | JGI IMG/M metagenome (GOLD analysis project Ga0209633, IMG submission 187290) | Oil polluted marine microbial communities from Coal Oil Point, Santa Barbara, California, USA - Sample 1 (SPAdes) (version 2) | ecosystem: Environmental > Aquatic > Marine > Oil seeps ... | reverse complement strand
ATTGGACACATTGAACATTGTGCGTAATTGACTTTGGCCTGAAGCCGGGAGATAAGGATTGCGGGCGACCGGAGTGAATCTTAATGTCTGAGCGGGAGACTGGGATCTGATCATCAACGGGCCTAGTCCCTGGAGCACTTCCGATTGGTCGCTAACGTTACTGACTACAGCAAACACGTCTCCTTGGGTGCATGCCAAAAAAATAACGATAATCGCATATACTCGCAATAACATCACTGAAATAAGTTACTGTGCACAACACCATTTTGTTTGCAGACAGCAACCGCCTGATCAATTCGCTATCCCGAGCCAAACCCATGATGTCAACGTTCTAGCAACAAAGTACCGCATGCAATTGCTGATTACGCCATGTGGTTGCCGTATAACATCGCGCGCAACGTATGAACGGTGTCTACGTTGAAGTCATTAAACATCAGACCGACTCCATCATTAGCAACTCGTATCACCTGAGCAGGCAAGCGATGATGGCTCGCACCCGCTTCGGTCTCTAAAGTGAATGCCACGTGTATAGGAATATCGCGTTGCAACATCGGTTTTTTGGTTTCAACGAACATACCCCCAATACTGAAATCCCTGGTCTTTCCCGCCAAAACAGTTTGATCATGTTTTAGCAGGCTCACATCAACGTGTAGCGGCCGTCGCAAACTCCATCTATGGTCTATCTGCTCTTCCTGAGTCATCTTTTCTCCCCTCACGGATTTTTCCCTTGTCATTAGTCGTAAGCATCAGCAGTCCGGAGATTCCCACCGTGTTACCAACCTCCTGAGCCAGTGCGCATAGTTAATAAGTGTTCTATCTTTATTTGGCGCCACAGTTCGACCTTATGTAATTGCATCGGTCTTATTTGATGATCTACTGGAATTTCTTTATCATCATCCTTAAGTAGAAATATCAATAGCAACTTTACTACGCCTATACTAAGGTTCTCGAACTTCAATCCGACACCGTCTTCCGTCGAACGTATTATCAATGCCTGGAATTGCAGTATCTGTGTGACACCTTCATTCTCTATAGCCAATGTGATATTCACTTTGCTGTTATTCGTTAGTGATGTCGTAACCGTTTTAATAAACATACCACTTATGCTGATATCAATAATACGACCGTGTAATAACCGCTGTTGGTTATGACTTAACATAACTTTACAGCTAATCGATTTCCGGGCGCCCCATCGATGTTCCACAGTATTCATCCTATACCTGCTTGTCTTAAGTTAAGAAAATATGTCATCAGTATTATCTGCATGTCTGAGTTTCTTGATAATTAGCCGATGTCATGTACTGTATTGCAATGTAATACATTGTTGATAATGTTCTCAGCTACTACTATTAATATCTAATGCAAAATTATCATGATATTAATAACTCGAAGTTATAACTACGTTCCATCGCTATTGCGTATCCTTGAGTACTTGGAGAACAAATTATATTCAATGATTAATTATTAACTTTACAAAGAAATTCCTCTGATCTTGTGATATATATGTGATACATAGCGGGAGAAGACGAGCATCATGTTCTGATGCTCATAGAAGACTATGACGTTCGGTTTAGCTAACGAAGTCTAATTGACAGTCTTGACGGTCAGTTATCGACTATATGAGTTGGCGCGTTTTGCGGAGCTATAGCTTTTTAATATCACTAACTCGCGCTCTAAGATCAATATCACTCAGTCTTGTTCCCATAATATCTTGGGCCGTTCTAAAAGCCAGAAGATAGAGGCCAAATAGCAGCACAAACATTCCGAGAAGTATCCCGAGCGCTACGCCAGGCCAACTAGAGGCAAACAGACTGATACTTAGGACAAAGACCCCGCATATTACAAAGGTAAACCAGTAGTCCAAGATAAATGTATTCATCGTAGCCTCCTGCACATTACGCTCATCGAAAGTGATTAAAGTCTACATAATCAAACGTAAAAAAATAATTGCATCTACCTCTCTGTAGATCCAATACATTATTCTCATTAGACCAATAACTTATGGGAATGTATTAAAATATGTATTGTTTCGACACTAACCTTGAATTGCTTTCAAGCGTAATGGAATAAGGAAGTGATGCCACGATACCGGAAGTTATAAGTTTGATAACTGTGCATTATTAATGCAATAACAATATTGCATTGGAGATTCGTAACGAGAGATGAAAATATTTCGATAAGTATTGATGTTCTGCAAGACAAATCATCAAGCGAAAATATTTAACGGAATATGGAGATAGCACCATGCATGAACTATTTGTTGTCTTTGTTAATAATGAAACGAGAGCTGACGGTATTAGAGCAGATCTGACAGGAAAGGGTCGAGGTGATCTTATCAGTATCGAAGACTATGCAATTGTCACAATGACAAAGGACAGGAGAATTAAGCTGGAGCAAGGTGAGCGGCCTGGTGTGAAACGTATGATGAATAACACGGCCTATAGTGGATTCTGGGGTTGGCTGATAATTGATCTTTTAGTGTTTAATCCGCTTGTAAGTATAAAAAAACGTAATAATATACCCTCAATCTCGGGTCCCCTTTCCGGCATTGGGATTAAAGATGATTTTATTGAAGAAGTTGGAAGGAGATTACAGCCTGGTGTATATGCGCTGTTTCTCTTGGTAAAAGCGGTTGGTGCGGATCATATACTACAAGCACTCAGGGAGTATAAAGAAAAAATATTGCAGAACTCGTTGTCAACGCCGTACGAAGACAGACTACAGACTATATTAACGGCGTGATGCTGATCGGTGCATACCACATTGTTCCAAATTGAAGTACTAGTGCGCCATTAGAATCATAGGAGAGAAATAGTTATGTTAAGTAGAAACGATTTTTTGGAAATGGCAAAAAATAAAATGAAAAGATGGAATTCTGATATTGATGTACTGGAGCATAGAATACAACATTATCATTATAAAGAAATTTCGAAAGCGAACTATGAACAGATTCTTAGTAATATTCGGCAGAAACAAACTGAAGCTATTAATAAAATAAATGAAATTAAAAGTGAAGGAGAGGAACATTGGCATAGCCTGAATGAGCAGGCAGATAGATTAATGAATGCGCTTGATAAGTCTATCAAGCGTTTTAAATCAAAAATCAAATAAAAAGTTTTTTAAAAAAATCACTTATGTCATCTTGGTAAATATGAGATCGTAATATAATCACAATTGAAATTTTACATATCAATATCCCGAAACGAAAAAGGCAGATCTCCGAGACGATTCCACAGCCCCTATAGTCTTTCAATTGGTTGTGGCTTCCCGGCGCCGAATCCCTGGTAGAAATCGACCCCAATCTCTCGTAATTTCTTGATAATGATATCGCTCTCAGCAAATTCAGCGATAGTCTTTTTTCCCATGACATGTCCGATGTCATTAATGGCTTTTACCATTGCGAAGTCTAAAGGATCATTGGCGATATCCTTTACAAACGCGCCATCTATTTTTAGATAATCCACGGGAAAGTTTTTGAGATAGGTAAGCGATGACAAACCGCTTCCGAAGTCATCAAGTGAGAATTGACAACCGACTCCCTTTAGAACGTGGATAAAGTTCATCGCGCTGGTTAGATTGGTAATGGCCGCTGTCTCTGTAATTTCGAAACATATTCGATCAGGAGGAACATTCGTTTCCCTGAACCGTTCAATGACGTATTCTAGGAACGAATCATCGGCCAGTGTGCAGCCTGACAGGTTTATGAAGCATAGAAACAGAATTTTTATATTTTCGGGATTTCTGTTGAGCCAGTCAAAAGCGGTTTCCACTACCCATTGATCCAGTCTTGTTGCCAGGCCGTAGCGCTCGGCGGCGGGCATAAATGTGTCGGATGACACTATATTTTTGTTTTCATCTTCGAAACGCAGCAAGAGTTCAAAGTATTTCCCTATTTTATCGTCACTAGCAATAGACACAATGGGTTGAAAGTATAGATGAAATCGATTCTCTGTGATCGCAAGGTTGATCCGATTCACCCACTCCATCTGACTGTGCCGCAGCTCAATTTCTACATCATCTTCGTAGCAGACATGGATTCGATTCCTGCCCTTGTCTTTCGCGATATAACAGGCCGCATCCGCAGCGCTGAGCGTTGTTGTAATACTACCGCTGGTCTCCGTAACTGGTACGACACCGATACTCACTCCTATTTGGAAATTCTTGCCTTTCCATGGAAACTGGTAGTCCTGGATCGCCTTGCATAGAGACTGGCTTGTCGTTTCAGCTTGATCTAACGAGTAGTTCTCCATTAACACACCAAACTCGTCTCCACCTAAACGTGCCAATGTATCCTGGTCTCGAATTTGCGTTTGCAGCAGCTTGGTAAGTTGACGCAATAATTCGTCACCGGCGCTATGGCCACAGACGTCGTTGATGACCTTGAACTGGTCCAGATCAAGATAACAGAGCGCATGGTCGATTTTATCCTCCTTGGCTGTTTCAAGCATATTCCGTAAACGACGTTCAAATTCACGTCGGTTTACCAGGCCGGTCAGTGAATCGTGTGTCGCCTGATACGATAGCTCTTCAGAGAGCTCGCGAGTTTCAGTGATATCGTCAGAGACAAGTAGGATGATGGGATCATCATCTCTGTTCCTGGATAGCCTCGCGGTGTTGCTCGTCCATATTATGTCCCCATTATTCTTTAACCCTCTAAGTTGAACATGGTGTAATTTATTATGTATCTTCATAATATTCTGTAAGTATGTTCTTGCGGTTTGCCTGTCATCGGGGTGGATATAATCGATTATGGAAGTGCCCACCAGTTCATCCCGGTCATATCCGATATAGTTGGCCCCGAAAGCATTCATCGACAAAATCGTACCATCTGGGCTAAGCGTTGTAAGTCTTGCTGGATTATCATCATAAAGAGCATGATATCGTTCTTCACTCTCCTGCAAGGCTTGCTCGGCTTGTTTGCGTTTGGTTGTGTCAATAACGGTTGCCATAATACGAACAATCCTTCCATTGATATCAAAAATTGGCGCCAGGAAATGGTTTGTCCACCGTGTTCCAGTGGGAGTATCCATTGAATCCTCAAACACTACGTTTGAGCGGTATTTCACGCAACGTTGAAAATGTTGATTCATTTTAGAGGCGACCATCGGCGTCATAGTTTCTTCAGGCCGCTTGCCGACGATGATATTGGCGTTGTTCAGTATGTCTTCTTCCACCAGACGATTGAAAGCAAAAAATCTAAAAGTGCCATCTTCCAGGACGTCGACCAGGTACACATATGCCCCGATTGAGTTGATAATCGGAACAACAGTCTTTCTGTCATAGCTATTCAACATTAAACAAGATATCCTTTTATAATTATCGTAATGTTATTATTCGCTCCCCTAGGCGCAGCAACACAAGTCTTTCTGAAGATAGTCATTTAGTTATAAATATTGTCACTAATTCTTATAACGGCTATGCCAAACGTCAGATACCGGTATATCATGGCTTCTCATGAAACGGCGGTCTTGTCTACTGGCAGAAACTCAATTTTTTGTGCATTGTCAGGCGCTGAAAATGAAAAGAAATCATCTTGGAAACGTGACGAAACGTTCCAATCGGACAGCAGGCCTGTGAATTGGGGGGCGCCAGCTATATTTTTCTGCGTAATAATGATTTTTCGGGGAAGTGGCGCGTTTCCATTGTCTACCCATATCTGCCAATCAATATCGTGCTGGCGAAACGCCAGATGATGACATTCGGTACCGCGAATCTCATGCAATCCAACGTGGAAACCACATTTGACATCTTTCATTAAAATATCATAGGTATTATTATAAAGCAGGTCGGATAATGGCGGTTTGAGGGAGAATGATTCGATCACCTGATTCAGAGCGGCGTCGATATTCTGGGGTGCATCCAAGGTCGCATAATAGTTCAAGTCTGTATCCAATAACGTAACTTTCTTACCGTCGTAAAATATTTGTTGATTGTTAAAATCGCCCGTTATTTCGGCTCTGTATCGATCGGGGCGATGAACGAATACGCTGGCGGTGCTTCCGAACTGTATCTTATGATTGGAAGAGAGAACTTCGTCAAAGGTATTCTCGACGTGGAATGTGAATTGTCCGAGACTATTTATATATTCGCTCATTCTCCGTAGTAATGTGGCCGCCTGGGATCCAACTATGGGGGCCCTAGCTGTTTGGCTGCTTGATCCCGGTAAGTTCATCAGGCCGATCCATGGCATACATAGAGATGAAACGGTTTGGTATACCATCTTCGATCCTCCTTGTGGTACACAGATAGCACATAGAGCGTACTCTGTTCAGGATGCCGTGCCTGGCGAGTCAGATTTCGACCATTTTATGATATGTAAGGTCGACTATGTAGATTTCGTATATCAGATCTAAGTCAGTATACAGTCCAGGTACTGCATGTGTAAGAGTCACAATTTAATGTGATAATTTCCAATCGTAAATATTCATTGGTTTGATAACCCCTGGTTATTTGAATCATGCACCAGGTGTTTACGTTTCTCGCAATTGATGGAAGGTCGAAGTTGGATAGATGTGTGACAACGCGACGCCAGCCAGCAGAGTCACAGTATAGCGAATAGCTTCTCAAGCTCTTGTATCAAGAGTTGAATAGTTTCCCGGGCCTGCTTGTCGCGCTCTGTAGGTGTGTCGAATATTAATTTGTTGCGTGCACCACTGATTGTGAATCCGTCAATATACAGAAGCTGGCGGATATGGCGGATCAGGGCCAGCTCATGTCGCCTGTAATAACGGCGATTTCCACGTCTTTTTATCGGATTCAGTTGCGGGAACTGCTGCTCCCAGTAACGTAATATGTGCGGCTTTATGTCGCACAGCTTTGATACCTCGCTGATTGTAAAATAGCGCTTAGCGGGAATGGGTGGCAATTCGGAGTTGTGGGCGGAATTCAACATGTAATATGGCCTATCCTTTCAATTTGTCCCTATGGTTGTATGTATTTTTTTCTATCCGGTCTCTTAATTTTGGGCTGGGGCGAAATATGACTACCCTTCTTGCCGATATGGGTACTGTCTCACCGGTATGGAGGTTGCGCCCCGGGCGTTGATTCTTGTTGCGCAGGATGAAGCTGCCGAACCCAACGAGTTTGACTGATTTTCCAGTAGCCAGGTTTGATCGGATGCTTTCAAAAAACAGATCAACGAATTCTCTCGCCTCCCGCTTGTTCAATCCCAGCTCTGAGTATAGGTGTTCTGTCATATTGTCCTTGGTGTATGTCATCTTTCCTGGTCCAGTTTATCAACCGCTCGCTAATCGCTGCTGGCTTTATAATCGCAGCACTGTTTTTTCATATCTAATGCAAGATATTCATTGAATTAATAACTGTTAGTTATCCGTATTATGCTAAGGAGACGCGTCCCAGTTTAGCGAAACATCTACACACATAATTTATTTCCATGAATAAGAATTCCTGCTAGTTATCACCGGGATAAGAAATTGGTATTGGAATAAGAAACAAGAAGTGACGATCATACGCGCGCTTGGCAGAGCAATTCCTTTCTCAAGTAGTCGAAGAAAGGTAAGACAGACGACTTTCATGCATGCGGACCATCTGACTCAATGGTCCGTTATTCTTATCGCCAGCTTTGCCGTGGCATTGGTCGGAATTTTATTAATGCTTGTCGCACAGGTGGTTCCGTACCGCATCCGGTTCATAACTCTAACGAATCGTTCTAATGAGAAACTTGCATTAGACCTGTGTACAGGTAATTGCAAAGATCTGTCCTTGTCTGTCCCAATGAATGCGAGGCGTCGAGCACCCGTTATCCGAATTCCATCCATTTTCGCCAAACGACGCTGAAAGCAAATTTGGGCATTAATGTGAGGTGTATGATGAAGAATGTAAATATCTGCATTTTGTCTTTCGTGATATTGACTCCCGCTATTGGTTGGGCGGCGCAGGAGCGGACCGAATATGGTTGTTCCTTTGATGATGCAGGCTTTAAAGAGGTGAAAGAGAAATCCGAGACATCGCAACAGGGAACGCTTCGTCTAAACCGCAAACAATATCGTTTCAATGGAAAGGAATACGTTAAGGAGTATACAATAATTAAGGTAGATCCGATAAAGATCTGGTACCAACCGAAATCAGGTTCGACTGGGATTCACGCCGGGCAGTTAAAGGCGGTCACCGACTACATTCGGCAAGCCCTCGTGGAAAAACTGAAAGAGGGCTATCCCAAAGACGCGCGCCCGGGCGCCGGCCAGTTGCACCTTCGTATCGCCATTACCGGAATTGCGCACAAAGGGGTCGCGCCCAGCAAATCACACCGAAGAAATCAAGACCGCGGGATACCGGAACGCAATGCTCCGAAGCGACCGCCTGCGGCAGTGCTGATCAAAGGAGAGGCGAGAGAGACGCCTTAGCGTGTGACCTCTGAATAAATCGGTGCTGCCAGGCTGGTGCGGCGCACCGCTCTGCCCTTGACGAGGTTGATCACGGATTTGCAGATGTTACCGGCCCGTTGACCGATGCGTTGCAGGGCGCGAACTGTACCGATGATATCGAGCGCCCTGGCAATGGACCGTTGATCCTCCAGGATATAGGTAATCAACTGGCGCGTGATGCCCTCGCACTCCTTCTCAATTCTAAGCTCTTGTTGCCATATCTGCATTGCCTCTTCATGGTTCGAGTCCATAAAGGCGTGCATCGCATCGTGCAACATTCCGCGCACATGATTGCCCAATTGCTCAACTTGAACATAACAGCGGTTGATGCCGGCTTTGGCAGTGCGGCTCAGTACCATGTAGCCGAGACCGATGGCTTCGTCATTGATGCGCCCGAGATCATTGATGGTTTTGATGACTGCCATAATAAGGCGTAGATCGTTGGTAGGCGGATGTTGATGTATCAGAAACTCAATACACTGTTGCTCGGTCGCAAGCTCTAGCCCGTTGACCTTATAGTCATTGCCGACCACCAGGTTGGCCAGGCGAGTATCGTCCTCAACCATGGCGGTCACAGCATCCGCGATCTGTTGCTCCACCAGTTCGCCTATGCCCTGAATCTGGTTACGGATCTCCTCGAGCCCTGCGTTAGAGGGCTGGGGAATCGGCTGGTCAACATTGATCTGTTCCATATTTTTTCCCTACTGCATTGATCAAGAGTTCAGGCTGGCGCGCTTTTAGCGCCCTTGCCTTTGGTCACAGAGTCCGACAGCGACTGGATCTCCTGCAAGTATTTGCCGTAGTCCGGTGCATCCTCGCGCGCGTAGTTCAGGTTCTTGAAAAGACCCGTCAAACGCGTGAAGTAGTCCCTCGCGGCGTCCTTGTCCGTGAAACTGTACTCCCGGTTGGCCAGTTCCAGGACCAGGCCGAACATTTTCTGCTGTCGTTCCAGTGATGTACTGGCATCGACTTCATCAAATGCGTCTTGTTGCAGATAAACCATGTCCAGGAACAAGGATTTTTGATAGGTGATAAAATCATCCAGGGTCACGCCCTCCTCGCCCGTCACCTGCATCATTTGTCGCACGCCGTCACCCCGTTTCAGCAGATCGAGCATGGCGCGGACGCGATCTATCCAATCGGGCGAGACCTCGCGTTCAAACCATGGGGAAAGCTGGTTAAAATAACGCGACCAGGAGATCAGGGGGTCGACGGCCGGGTAGAAACGCTTGTACGCCCGCTCGGCGCTCAAGCCCAAAAAGGTCTTGACCGTGCTCAGCGTCGACTGGGTGACCGGTTCCTCGAAATTGCCGCCGGCCGGAGAGACGGTGCCGATTAAGGTGAGGCTGCCCACGCTGCCGTCGTTGGTCCGAATCACGCCGGCGCGCTCGTAGACGCCCTTAATGGATGAATCCAGGTAAGCGGGAAAGGACTCCTCGCCGGGAATCTCTTCCATGCGCCCGGAGGTCTCGCGCATGGCCTGCGCCCAGCGTGAGGTCGAGTCGGCGATCATTAACACGTCGTACCCCATCTGGCGGTAGTACTCGCCCAGGGTAATGCCGGTATAAATAGACGCCTCGCGGGCGGCCACCGGCATGGAGGACGTGTTGCAGATGATAATCGTGCGCTCCATCAACGAACCCCCGGTCTTGGGATCGTTCAGTTTGGGAAACTCGGTAATGGTCTCCACGACCTCGCCCGCCCGCTCGCCACAGGCCACGACTATCACGATGTCCACGTCGGAATGACGCGCGATCAGATTCTGCAACACGGTTTTGCCGGCACCGAAAGGTCCGGGAATGCAAGCGGTGCCGCCCCGAGCGATGGGGAAAAAGGTATCGATCAGGCGCTGGGTCGTGATCATAGGCTCCTGCGGATAGAGCCGCTCGGAAAAGCGCCGCTGCAACAGCGACGCCGGCAAGGGCCGGCGTACCGGCCATTGCTGGGTCATGGTCAGGGGATG
>Ga0209633_10006118_pt1 | contig 10348 bp, 11 predicted proteins | sample Cruoilmetagenom1_FD_187290 | JGI IMG/M metagenome (GOLD analysis project Ga0209633, IMG submission 187290) | Oil polluted marine microbial communities from Coal Oil Point, Santa Barbara, California, USA - Sample 1 (SPAdes) (version 2) | ecosystem: Environmental > Aquatic > Marine > Oil seeps ... | reverse complement strand
TATTCCTAAAGAAATACCAAATTATATAAGTCAAGGCAAAAAAGATATCAGTAATTTCTTAGGGAATAAGGTGTCTATAAAACTTACCGGTAACAATAACGGTAAAATTGTCATTCCTTTTCATTCCGAAGAAGATTTTAATCGCATAAAGAAATTATTAGAGTAAATGCTGAAAAGATATAGCTATATTATATTTTTTTTTGTTTTTTGTGCTAAAATTGTTGCACAAGATACACCGGCCGACTTAAAAATTGATAAAATAGATTCAATATTTGTGACTGATGAGATCAATATTTTAGCACCTTCGAAGGCTGCGTTTTATGCTGCAGTTTTACCTGGATTAGGCCAAATATATAATAAGAAATACTGGAAAGCACCTATAGTTTGGGGAGCTATTGGAACTGGTGTTTTTTTTTATGTAGATAATAGCAATAATTACAATAAATATAGAGCAGCTTTTAAGCTTGAATTAGCAGGAAGACCTCATGAGTTTGACGGATCCGGTGAAAAACCAGAATTAACTCGGGAAGGTCTAGAAAGTGCTCAAAATTTTTACAAAAAAAACAGGGATTTATCCTTGTTTATCACCATTGGTTTGTATATTTTAAATATTGTAGAAGCCAATGTTGATGCTCATTTACCGGATAAGGCCTTGAATACAAACATATCATTTAATCCTACTATTTTTACAGTTCCAGTTACTCAACAAACCGGATTTGGAGTTACCATTAGTTTTAATTTTTAATAGATTATGAATATTGCATTGTTTGGTTATGGTAAAATGGGTAAAACTATTGAAAGAATTGCTTTAAGTAGAGGACATGTTATTGTTGCAAAAATTGATATAAACACAAAATCATTTGATCCGTCTAAAGCAGATGTAGCCATTGATTTTAGTATACCCACAGAAGCTTATAATAATATAAAGTTATGCTTTAATAATAATATTCCAATTATTTCAGGAACAACAGGTTGGTTAGATAGATATGATGATGCTGTAACGCTTTGTAAAGCCAAAAATGGTGCTTTTATTTATGCGTCAAATTATAGTTTAGGTGTCAATTTATTTTTTGAATTGAATAATAAATTGTCAAAAATAATTCAAAAATTTGATGCATATAATGTTGAAATTGAAGAAATTCATCATACACAGAAATTAGATGCCCCAAGCGGAACCGCCATTACATTGGCCGAAGGTATTATTGAACAATCTGATAAATTAAATTGGAGCCTTGATGTAACAAATAATGAAAAGACTATACCAATTGTTGCGAAGCGTATAGAGCATGTGCATGGAACCCATACTGTAGCTTATGATTCTGAAGTTGATAAAATTGAAATTAAACATACCGCTAAAAATAGAGATGGATTTGCATTAGGTGCTGTTGTAGCTGCGGAATGGTTACAAGGTAAAAAAGGTATTTTTACAATGAAAGATGTATTGGGGATTTAAAAGTATAATTATAAGTATTTATATAAGTAATTCTGGCAAAAACATATCGCGCGTAAAACTGGCGAAATAATAACGTTAAACAGTAAAAAAATGACATTAACACATTGGTTTATATTTCTTTTAATAATACAAATTATTCATTTTTTAGGAACATGGAAACTTTACGTAAAGGCGGGAAGACAAGCATGGGAAGCAGCAATTCCTATCTATAATGCTCTGGTATTAATGAAAATTATCAATAGACCAAAATGGTGGGTAATATTGTTATTTATTCCTATTGTTAATTTATTTATGTTCCCAATAATTTGGGTAGAAACCATTAGAAGTTTCGGTAGAAATTCAAGAGCAGATACAATATTAGTAATTATTACTTTTGGGTTATATATTTACTATGTTAATTATCTACTTGATGTTAAATATGTAGAAGAAAGGAGTATAAAACCTAGAAGTGCTGCCGGTGAATGGATAAGTTCAATAGTATTTGCCATTATCGCGGCTACTTTGGTTCATACTTATTTCATGCAACCTTATACAATTCCCTCTTCCTCTTTAGAAAAAACTTTATTAATTGGTGACTTTTTATTTGTAAGTAAGTTTCATTATGGAGCTAGAGTACCTATGACCACTATTGCTGCTCCTATGGTGCATGATACTATTCCACTATTAAAGAAAAAATCATATCTGTTTGATGATGATATTAGCAAAAAGAAAACATCATGGTTAAATAAATTACAATTGCCCTATCTCAGAATTCCCGGTTTTCAAAAAATAGAACGGAATAGCATCGTTGTATTCAATCAACCAGCAGATACTTTATTGGATATGAATGATTTTCAACCTGATCGGAATTATTATAAGCCCATTGATAAAAAAACCAATTTGGTAAAGCGTTGTGTGGCTGTGGCTGGTGATTCTCTAGAAATTCGAGATGGATATATTTATATTAATGGAGAACGCACAAAATACAATGACAGAGCGAAGATACAGTATAACTTTTTTGTTAATACTGGAGGTAAAGGTATAAACCCAACATCACTTAGAAATAGGTATAATGTCAGAGAAGGTGGCGTAATGCCAGATGGTACTTATAGATTGACTTTAACAGATACTGAGGCGGCTAAAATTGCTAAAAACCCTGCTGTTATTAATATTACTAAGTCAATGCAGCCCAAAGGTGTTGATAGTGGTGTATTCCCTCAAATACCATCTTTAGGTTGGAATACTGACAATTTCGGACCTATTTATATTCCTAAAAAAGGAGCTACCGTAAGATTAACTAAAGAAAGTTTGCCGTTTTATAAAAGGATAATTAGAGAGTATGAAGGTAATGATTTGATTATCAAAGGAAATGATATTTTAATTAATGGTAAAGATGTAAATAGTTATACCTTTAAGCAAGATTATTATTGGATGATGGGAGATAACCGTCAGAATTCTTTGGATGCACGTGCTTGGGGATATGTTCCTTTTGATCATGTAGTAGGTAAACCGGTATTGATATGGTTTAGCTGGGAAACGAATGAAAAAGGGATAAAAAAGGTAAGATGGGATCGTTTATTTACAACCGTTGGCGGAAATGGTGAACCGGTTTCATATTTTAAATTTTTTATAGGTGCATTGCTGTTATGGTTTATCATTGATTTTTTTAGAAAAAGAAAAAAGAATAGCTAAATGTAGTTTGTTCCAAATGAGGAATAAAAGTATAGATAGCATCAATAATAATAAACTTTTATAAGTCATCGTACTCTACCCTACATATTTTTCACCTATAATACATTATGTTGCTTTAGCTAAAGCGGATAAAGTGTTGTTGGAGGTGGAGGATAATTATCAAAAACAGACTTATAGAACACGTTGCTATATCTATAGTCCGAATGGTAAACAATTATTGAATATACCCGTTAAAAACGCTAATAGTACTCAAAAAACCAAAGATGTATTGATAGATTATAGTTTTGCTTGGCAAAAACAACATCTTAAATCATTTGCTATAGCCTATAGATCTTCGCCGTATTACGAATTTTACGAAGAAGAATTTAATGCTCTTTTTGAAGATAAGCCTAAATTTTTACTTGATTTTAATTTACATTGTCAAGAAGTTATATTAGACTTTTTAACCTTAGAGGTCAAGTTATCTAGGACTGAAAAGTATCTAAATAACTACAACAATGAAATTGATTTCAGGTATTTAGCCAATGCAAAAACTAAACATATTTTTGATTTTACTGAGTATACGCAGGGCTTTTCCGACAAACATGGTTTTATTTCTAATTTAAGTATTTTAGATTTACTTTTTATGGAAGGGACAAATGCATTGATCTATTTAGAAAAGCAACAATTTGATTTACTCTAATGGAAGTACTCAGGTTTGCCATGCATTATGGATTGCATTTTTTACTCCCTGGTATGATTGCCTGGTTTTTCTTTCGTGAATATTGGCAAAAAGCATGGATTATATTACTACTAACAATGTTGATAGATCTAGATCATTTATTGACAAATCCTGTTTTTGATCCAAATAGATGTAGTATAAATTTTCATCCATTACATGGTTATATTGCTGGTTTCGGCTATCTAATATTACTATTTTTTGAGAAAACCAGAATAATAGGAATCGGGTTAGTCTTGCATTTACTAACTGATGCAATTGATTGTTTGTGGCTGTAACCTATAAATAGAAACTACTTTTTTAATGCATATAAGGCCCAAGCAATGATAAAAAAACCAACGCCTGTAATAATGGGTGGTAATATCACTTTAGGGGCATAAAACCCACCAATAAATATCATGGCAACGCCCAATAGAATTAATAATACAGCTGCTGTTGTTAATACTATATTTCTCTTCATAAAAATAGATATTTAGATTAATGCTTTAAACAGTATTTGTACGGGGTGATATGATATTTTCTTAGTACCATCAAAAATTTGATGTCTGCAACTTGTGCCGGCCGCTGAAATTTCTGTTACATTATCATATTTCCTTATTTTAGTAAAAAGAGATTGCTCACCAACTTGCATACTTAGTGAATAATGTTCTTTTTCATAACCAAAAGAACCGGCCATACCACAACAACCTGAATTGATAATAGTCACCTTATGATTTACAGGTAAATTGAGTATAGTAAAGGTAGCTTCAGTACTAGAAAGTGCTTTTTGATGACAATGACCATGAATTTTAATATCTTTAAAATCGTTATTAAATTGTTGACTGGTTATATTGCCTTTATCAATCTCCTTTTTAATAAATTCTTCAACTGTAAAAGTGTGATTGGCAATTTGTTGGGCTATTTTTTTGTCATTGGCTAATCTTAAATATTCGTCTCTAAAGGATAAAATTGCGGAAGGCTCAATACCAATTAAAGGGTTATTTTCATCAATTATGTCTTTAAAAATAGCTATATTTTTATTCGCCAAAACTTTAGCTTCATCTAAGAATCCTTTAGAAATATGACTTCTACCACTTTCTACATGATTTATAATTGAAACTTGATAACCTGATTTTGTAAGTAATCTAATAGCATCAATGCCTACTTGCACATCATAATAATTGGTAAATTCATCACAAAACAATGTTAATTTCCCTTTTACAGGTTCCTTTGTTTGTAACCCAGTTTTATTTTTTTTAAACCACTTTCTTAAAGTTTGAGCTGAGAGTTTAGGAATACTTCTTTCTACAGCTATTCCCATTATTTTCTTTGATAATGTCGTATTTAATACTGTATTGGTGAGGTTGGGTATTAAACTGCCTAATTTATTATATTTTACATTATTGGCAAAAAGCTTTGTTCTTAAAGAAGGCGGATTTTCTTTTTGGTATTGATATAAAAACTCAGCTTTTAAACTGGCAACATCAACATTACTGGGGCATTCACTTGCACAAGCCTTACAACTCAAACATAGATCGAATACTTCTTTTAGTTCTTTATGGTTGAATCTGTTTGTCTGATCTTTCCCGATAGCTATCGGGATGGTTAAAAATTCCCGTAAAGCGTTAGCTCTAGCTCTTGTGCTATCTTTTTCATTTAGTGTTGCTCTATAGCTAGGACACATGGTGCCACCGGCATTACTTAATTTACGGCAATCACCAGAGCCATTACATTTTTCTGCAGCCCTAACAATACCAAGTGAATCAGAGAAATCAAGCAAGGTGTCTACTTTAGGTTCTATTCTGTCAATTTGATAGCGTAAGGACTCATCCATTGGATAAGCATCAATAATTTTACCTTTATTGAATATATTATTAGGATCGAATCCATGTTTTATTCGCTTTAACAGTTGATAATTATTATCACCAATCATCAAGGGTAAAAATTCACCTCTTACTATTCCATCACCATGTTCACCACTAAACGAACCTTTATATTTTTTAACCAATTTGGCCGTTTTTGTGGTTATGATTTTAAATAATTTTACATCATTAGAGGTTTTTAAATTAAGTATAGGACGAAGATGTAATTCTCCAGCTCCAGCATGTGCATAATAGACTGCCTCTTGTCCATATTCATCCATCATAGCAGTGAATTCTTCAATATAATTTGGTAAATCCTCTAAATCGACAGCAGTATCTTCTATACAAGCAACAGCTTTATCATCGCCAACAATATTACCTAGTAATCCAAGTCCAGCTTTACGTAAATCAGAAGACTTATCGCCATCTTCATTATATAGTTTTGGATATGCATATCCAAATTGATGTTGTTTAAGATCTTGAATTAATGTATTTGCTAATTTTTCTGTTTCCTCATCAGTGTAAGCCTTTACTTCTAGCAACAATACTGCTTTTGGATCTCCTTCTATAAAAAACCTATTTTTAAGCTGTTGTCTATTATTTTTGGTACAATCTAAAATGGTTTTATCCATTAATTCACAAGTATATAAATTGTGTTTCATGGCAATAACAGTAGCTTCTAAGCTTTCTTCTATACTATTAAAATGTACAGCTACCACAATTTTTTTTGGTGGAGGTAGCTCATCTAATTGTAAAGTAATTGCTGTAGTAAACCCCAAAGTACCTTCACTACCACATAATAATTTTCCCAAATTTATATTTTCTTGACTATCAATAAATGCCGAGGTATTGAGCAAGGCATCAACTGCATAACCTGTGTTTCTTCTATGGATGGAAGCTTTAGGAAATTCTTTTATAATTTCTTTTCTGTTTTCTTCCTTCGAAAGTTCTGAATTTATTGTTCTGTAAATCTGATTTTCTAAGGTGTTTCCAATTAATTTATCCTCAAATTGTTTTTTGCTTAATGATTTAAATAAAACTTCTGTACCATCTGATAATAAGGTGTTTAACTCAATTATTTTATCTCGTGTAACCCCATATTGTATTGAGGTTGTACCAGAGGAATTATTACCCACCATACCACCAAGCATACAGCGATTACTTGTTGAAGTATTTGGACCAAAAAATAGTCCATATGGTTTTAAAAAATAATTCAATTCATCTCGAATTACACCAGGTTGTACCGTTATTGTTTTTTCTTGCTCATTAAAAGCTATAATTTCAGTAAAATGCTTTGAAATATCAACCACAATACCATCACCCACGCATTGACCTGCAAGTGAAGTGCCTGCTGCTCTGGGAATTAAAGTAATTTTGTGCTCTTGAGCAATATTGATCAATATTTTTAAGTCGGCTATGTTTTTAGGAAGAGCTACGGCCAAAGGTATTTTTCTATATACTGATGCATCTGTAGCATAAATACTTTTATGTAGATCATCAAAAAAAAGCTCTCCAACTAATTGAGTGGAAAGCTCTTGCATATGCCTTTTGGATAGTGATTTTAGCATATTTAATTGACTTGAGTTCCGTTGGCAACTTTAGAAGTTGCTTGTAATAAGACAATTTCTTCTTGAGCATTAGCAACGCCCAAAACCAAGCATTCGCTCATAAAATCAGCTATTTGTTTCGGTTTAAAATTGACAATGGCTGTAACTTGTTTATGTAAAAGATCTTCTTGTGAATATAAATTTGTGATTTGAGCACTAGATTGCTTAATACCTAAAGTACCAAAATCAATTTTTAACCGATAGGCAGACTTTTTTGCTTTTTCAAAATCATTTACTTCTACGATTGTTCCTATTCTGATATCGACTTTTGTAAAATCTTCAAAAGAAATTATGTTTGACATTTTTTTAGTAATTTTAAAGTATAAATTTACAAATAAAAATTAAAAAATGGCGAGAACTCCATCTAATATGATTCCCTTAGGAACAAAAGCACCGGAATTTAATTTGTTAGATACGATTAGCGATGAAAAGATAGCTTTGTCCCAAATTAAGGGAGCTTTAGGAACTGTATTATTTTTTATCTGTAATCACTGCCCCTTTGTGATTCATGTAAATGATACCTTGGTTGCTTTAGCAAGAGATTATAGATCGAAAGGATTCTCATTTATTGCCATTTCATCTAATGATGTAGAAAAGTATCCACAAGATGCACCTCATTTGATGAAAAAAACAGCCAAAGAAAATAACTACCCATTTCCATATCTTTATGATAAAACTCAAGAAGTAGCAAAGGCCTATAATGCAGCTTGTACACCCGATAGTTACGTATTTGATGCAAATTTAAGATTAGTATATCGCGGACAGCTAGACGATTCCAGACCAGGAAATGGAATTGGACTAAGTGGAAATGATTTACGAAATGCCTTGGATTGTTTATTCGAAGAAAAAGAAAATACTGAAGTTCAAAAACCAAGTATTGGTTGCGGAATTAAGTGGAGGTATTAGTTTTAAGTCTTCGGTCATCAGTTGGTAGTAGACTGTTTTAATGTAAACTACCAACTAATTATTTCCATCCCATTCTCTTTATTAAATTATTTATATGAGCATAGTGATGCATACTATGCCAAGCATAAATTCCGATATTTTCTGCTAAAGTCACTTCTTCATTCCCATCAGGATGAATAAAAACATGCTGTAATTCGATAAATGAAAGCCCCTTTAAAAAATATACCCATTTGGCATGCAAAGCTGTTAAACTATGTAAAGAAAGTAAAATAGGAGCAGACTTACTATCTGATAACTCAGCCCATCTGTCTTCATAATAGGCTTTAATAATGGGTTTTTCTTCTGTCAATGCCCATTTAAATCGGGTATAACTGTTATGATGACTATCAGCCAAATGATGAATAACTTGTCTAACTGTCCAGCCTCCGGGTCTATATGAGGTAGCTAATTGTTCATCATTTAAATGAATTACCAAATCGTTTAATTTTTCAGGAAATTCTTCTAAAACTTTAATCCACTCAGAAATATGAGTTGTTGAAATAGTTGAAGGTATATTGGTTTTACCAATAGGGTATTTTAACGTTTCTAACATTGTTGCTTCCATGCTTTTTTATATTAAAATAAAATTTAATTTGAAATTATTGAGAATAGAATTTTCAAAATTGCAGTACCAAACCTAAACCTTTTATAGAGGGCTCTATTGTAAATGTTGTTTTTTTATCCATATCTTCATTAAACTTTAAAATAGCTTTTTTTTCTTGATGTTTAGCTAAATAATGAAACACAAGTAGACCCACAAAAGAGCTTAATCCTCCTATAACTTGAGTATTAGCATTTTTATGATTGGCCAGATTGACAATTTCCCAGGTTAAAAAACCTAACTCTCCACCTAAGAAAACAAATTCCATCGAATGGTTAAAATTTGATTTTTTCCATAATTTTTGAGCCTCTTTATTATTTTTGAATAATGTAACCACTTCTTTTCTTTCTATGAGTTGATTATCCTGATAATATTTATTCTTCCAAAATCCGGATTCCCTGGCAATTTTTTGTGCAGATAAACCTACTATTGAAATGTAAGTTATTATTACAGTTATGATCAGTTTTAATTTCATTTTTTTACTTTATAAAGTAAAAATAACAATTCATCCATAAAAAAGCACAGTTCAGTTATTAGAATTTTTAAACACCTTCCTTTTTATAGACTTTTGATCTATAAATTAAAAATATAAAAATCATGATCAGACTTGTATTAACACTCGTAATTTACTTGACAACTCAAGTAACACAATCACAAACAAATTTTGACCTAAGTATGCAAGAGGCCTTTCTTTTAATGAAAGAAAACAAATTAGAAGAAGCTGCTAATGCATTTGAACGTATAGGTAATACCGAAACAACAAATTGGTTACCCTATTATAATCTAGCTTTACTAAAAACTAGAGTTACCTTTGAATTGATAGATAAGACTAAAGTAGCACAACAGCTTAAAATAGCCTCTAATTTTGCAAATAAGGCAGATGCCATCTCTCCTAATAATTCAGAAATTTATGTATTAAAAGCCTTAATTAATGTGGTAAAAATAGTTTCAGATCCTATGATTTATGGGGCTAGTTTAACTGGAGAAACTACTGCATTATATCAAAAAGCCATTGCCTTAGATCAAAATAACCCAAGAGCGAAAAGTGGATTGGCGGAATTTGAAATGGGTAGTGCAGCTTATTTTAAACAAGACTTATCATCTTATTGCGACAGACTGCAAGAAACGATAACTCTGTATGATAGTTTTAAACCTATATCTAAGTTTCATCCGAATTGGGGAAAAGAAAGAGTGTTAGAAATAATACAAAGCTGTGGAGAAAATGATAATACAGAAAGTAATACTGTCACTATAAAAGTGAATGTTCCAAATATTACTAGTGACCAAGGGACTGTAGAATTTGCCTTGTATGATAAGGACACTTTTATGTATTCACCATTAGAAAGTCAAACCGGAAAAATAAGTGATGGAAGAACTGAGGTTCAGTTTAAAAGTGTAAAACCAGGTGATTATGCCATTATATGTTATCACGATAGCAATGAAAATAATAAAATGGATTTTGATGAAGGTATGATGCCAATAGAAGACTATGGTATGTCTAATAATCCTATA
>Ga0209633_10006117_pt1 | contig 10348 bp, 5 predicted proteins | sample Cruoilmetagenom1_FD_187290 | JGI IMG/M metagenome (GOLD analysis project Ga0209633, IMG submission 187290) | Oil polluted marine microbial communities from Coal Oil Point, Santa Barbara, California, USA - Sample 1 (SPAdes) (version 2) | ecosystem: Environmental > Aquatic > Marine > Oil seeps ... | reverse complement strand
CGAGTGTAGCCAACCAGTTCAGCGAGGGTAAAGGTTTCCGGGCCACACAGATCCAGGCGCTCACCACCGGTTGCGTCACCAATTGACCGGCACATGGCTTCGACAACGTCGGTGACGCAGACGGGTGCAAAGCGGCTGTCGGGACAGGCGAGCGGAAACACCGGTCCGGCAATTTTCAGCAGGGTGGCAAAGCGGTTAAAAAAGCTGTCGCCGTTACCGAAGATGACCGAGGGACGAAAACTGGTGACCACCAGGCCCTGGTCTGCAGCGCCATGTACAAGATCCTCACCCTCACCCCTGGTTTTCAGGTACAGGCTGTTTGGTTCCCCGGCCGCTGCGTTGAGTGCGCTCATGTGCAACAGCCGGGAGACGCCGCTGGCGGTCGCTGCGGCAACTATTTTTTCTGGTAATTCGACGTGTGCCTGTCTGAAACCAGCGCCTTTATTGCCGGTTTCATTGAGGATGCCAACCAGGTTGATCACCACATCGGCTCCTTCGAATTGCTGGCGCAGGGCGTCGGCATTATGCACGTTGGTTTCTACCAGGGTGACATCCGGGTTGACGATTAATTCGCGATGGCGTTCACGCCGGCGGGTCAGGATTCGTACCTTGTAGCCGTGTTGTGTCAAGCGGTTTGCAAGGTGCTGGCCGACAAAGCCGGTACCGCCGGTTATACAGATAGTCTCATGGTGCATTTGATATCCCTGGTAATTATGGCTGTGTTTGATTTCACTGCTGTCCCCTCACCCCAACCCTCTCCCGTAGGGAGAGGGAGTTAACGGCACAGCAGTGGTTTGATTTACTTGCTGCCTGCATAAGAGCCTGCGGGTTTTATGACAGGCATGTGTTGCTGTAAGGGTGTTTCAGGCTGCTCCATGCGCCAGTCATAAATCGCCATATAGGCGAGTATGCGCTGCACATATTTGCGCGTCTCACTGTAGGGTATCAGTGCAATCCAGCTGTCGGCTGTCTGTTCCTCATCTTTGGGAAGCCAGCGCTCTACCCGGTGTGGCCCGGCATTATAGGCCGCTGAGGCAAGGACGATGTTTTTGTCATACTGGTCCATGACCTGTTTCAGATAAGCCGATCCAATGGTGATGTTCTTGTCGGGCTGGTACAGCAGGCGGGTGCTGCCCAGCGGGATATTATATTTTCTTGCTGTCGCGAGTCCGGTTCTCGGCATTAGCTGCATCAGTCCCATGGCGCCTGCGGGCGAGCGGGCATCCTTGTTAAAGGCGCTTTCCTGCCGGATGACGGCATACACATGCGCCGGTTCCAGCTGCTTGTTCTGTGCCACGTGTTTGATGTCGCTTTTATAGTCCAGCGGGAAGCGCAATTTCAGGTCACTGTAGTCCTGCGCGCTGGCAACGGTCATGATGGCGCGATCATGCCAGCCCCATCGATCTGCCAGTACTGCCGCAAGTTTCAGTTCGTCACTGGAAAAATTGCGGGTTGCCGCGGCCCACTCCCGGTGTGCATCTATGAACATGGCCGCCAGGAATAATTCATGGGCGCGCACCAGTCCCGGTTGCCGGCTTAACTGTTCGAGTGCAGCTTCGTCATATGCAAGCGGTTTGTTGCCCATCTGGTAGGGCCATTTCAGGCTGTCGGCGGCCAGGAAGCCATGATAGTCACGCTGTGTCGCCAGCACGGAAAATCTGTTTTCGGCCTGTGTCTGCTGGCCGGTTTTTGCCAGTGCCACGGCCTGCCAGTATTGCCACTCTTCCCGGTTGTTGGCTGCAAAATCAAGCAGGACAGTGGCGTGTTCAAGTACCGCATTCCAGTCCCTGTTTCTCACTGCCGTGCGCACGCGCCATTCGCGCACACTGGCATCGGCGGCATCTTCCGGTACGGCAACCAGCCAGTCGTGCGCGTGCGGAAGCTTTTGCCAGTTTGCTGACATGGCTATCTTTTTTTCAAGTTGACCGGTTTCTTCCGGCGTAAAGCTGTAACGGGGTTTCAGTGAGGTCCATCTTTTATGGGCCTGGTCCGCGTCGGTACGGGCAATGCGACGGATGCTGTAGAGGATTATTTCGCGTGCCTCGGGCGTGTCTTTTTTCAGTTCCGGTGACGCCAGTGTTCTCGCCGGTTTTGCGCGGGCCGCGCGCCACAGGCTAACCCAGGCGGCATCGCTGTCAGGCAGGCGTTTTGCCAGGTAGCGGGCGAGTCCCGGGTTGCCACTGTTCATGGCCATGCGAATACGCTGCCATAACAGGTCCCGGGTGATCTTGTTGTTGTCCTCGAGATAGCGGAAGGCCGGGTCGCAGGCCTTTTCCTGGGATGTTCCAATCATCCAGAGCTTCAGGGCATGCTCCACCAGGCCGGCTGTCTGCCCGGTTTTTATCTGCGCCTGCAGCTTGTAGCACTGTAGTTTAACCGGCTGCTTGCCGTGCCAGGTTTCCAGGTATTGTGGCCAGTCACGTTGTTTTGCCAGAGAATACAGCCACGACTGGCGTAACCGCCAGCCAAGCGGATCGTCCTTGTGTCGTTCGATGAATGCAGTGATTTCATCGGGGTTAGCCCGTTTCAGACGCCTGCGCAGGTCCTTGAACTGCAGGTAGGGGTACAGGGGGTAGTCCTGCAGTTGGCCCGCCAGCTGCCGGTAATTGCCTGCCCGGTTTTCATCCAGCGCCTTGTCTGCCTTCAGGAACAGGGCGCGTTCCTTCTTGTAGGGATCGCTGTCGATGGCAGGGGTTGCACCGGTGGTGGCAGTGAGCAGGCAGGTGAGGCCGATAAAGAGTCTGATGATGTCTTGCATGGTCCGCTATAGTTACAGAAAATCAGACGGGCTCATAGAAGGAATTTTCATATGACATTTAAATCGGTTAATCCGGCAGATGGCAGGACGGTCGCGGAGATCGGGGCGTTTACACCAGGCGAGCTTGAATCTGCATTGCATCAGGCGGCACAGGCTGCACCGCACTGGCGCCGGCAGACGCTCGCAGAACGCTGCCGGCTGCTGCAACAGGCGGCAGCCATTTTACGAGAGCGGGCGGAAGGTTTTGCCCGCATGATGACCCTGGAAATGGGCAAGCCGATCAGCGAGGCACGTGCTGAGATCGAAAAAAGTGCCTGGGGCTGTGAATTTTATGCTGCCGAAGGGCCGGGATTTCTGTCTGACGAGGAAATCACCTCGGATGCCGGGCGCAGTCTGGTGGTTTACCAGCCATTGGGTACGGTGCTGGCGGTGATGCCCTGGAATTTTCCCTTCTGGCAGGTATTCCGTTTTGCAGCACCGGCGCTGCTTGCCGGCAACACCGGCCTGTTGAAGCATGCCTCCAATGTGCCGCAGTGCGCGTTGGCCATTGAATCCGTATTTACAGATGCCGGTTTTCCGGCAGGTGTGTTTCGGACCCTCATGATTCCATCGTCGCAGGTGGAGGGCGTCATACAGGACCCGCGGGTACAGGCGGTGACATTGACCGGCAGTGAGCCGGCGGGCCGCCAGGTGGCGGCGACTGCCGGCGCGCAGATCAAAAAGTCCTTGCTGGAACTTGGCGGTTCCGATCCCTTTATCGTACTGGAAGATGCTGACCTGGAACTGGCCGTCGAGCAGGCAGTGGTCTCGCGGTTTCTGAATACCGGCCAGAGTTGCATCGCTGCCAAACGCTTTATTGTGGTCGATGCCATTGCCGAGGCATTTATTGATCGCTTCAGGGTGGCCGTCGAGGCTCTGGTCATGGGCGATCCGCTGGATGATGACACCCGGCTGGGCCCCATGGCCCGTGCTGACCTGCGGGACGAGTTGCATCAGCAGGTGGTAGACAGTATTGCCCAGGGTGCCGTTGCAGTGACCGGCTGTCGCCCTGCAGCTGGCGACGGTGTTTACTATCAGGCCTCGATTCTGGATCACGTCAGGCCCGGTGTGCGTGCCTATACCGAAGAACTGTTTGGACCGGTTGCGAGCATTATTCGGGCTGCCGATGAAAATGAGGCAATTTGTATCGCCAATGACACCGATTTCGGGCTTGGTGGCAGTGTGTGGACCCGTGACAGCGAGCGCGGTGAGCGTATTGCACGGCAGCTGGAGTGTGGTTCTGCCTTTGTGAACGGGCTGGTGAAGAGCGACCCGCGCCTGCCTTTTGGTGGTATCAAACATTCCGGCTATGGCCGGGAACTGTCTCGGCTGGGGATCCATGAGTTTGTGAATGCCAAAACCATTTGGATTCGTTAGTCTTTTTCGAGATTTATTCGCGGATGCGATCCGCTCCTGCGAATCTTTATTATTCGTGTAGGAGCGGCGTCGCCTACATGGATGTAGGTGAGGGGCGTGAGCAGGACGCGGAAGCTTCCTCGCCGCGATTGAATTATCGGTGTCTCTTTTGAATTACAGGGTTTCGTCCTGTCGGACGAGGTACTTTCTCTTGCTTGCCCAAGAGAAAGTACCCAAAGAGAAGGGCACCCGGCGCACTCATCGGCTGGCGCCGATGTCCTGCGTTCCTCGCCAATCCGGGGCCGCGCGCAACTCGGAGTTTTATGGGGCCGGCAAGCCGACCCCATAAAACTTGCCTCAAACAGGGCGCGCGCCTCTTCCCGGATTGGCTGCGGTACTCGGTGAGTGCAACGGGACAGGGGGTTGCTGTACCCCATTTCCGTTGGCGCAGCCGAGCATCGCAGGGATTTTGAGAGCAAGCGAGCCACCCTGTCGAGCTGTATTTGCTAGCCGCAGGCGCGGCAAATGCTGCGAGTTTGGCGAGCACTCAAAATACCGAGAAGCACAGGGAACCCGCGGAGCGGGCAAGCCATCGGGCCGCGTTTCTTTTGGGTACTTTTCTTTGGCGGAGCAAAGAAAAGTACCTCGCCCTTCAGGACGAAACCCTGATACAAAGAATTCACAAAAGCCAACTTTGGAATTCATATTGACTTAAGCCCCCCAAACTCCCACTCTTTGGCCATTCTCCAAAAAACATACCGACAAATATGACACGAATAGCAATAACCGGCGCAGCCGGTCGCATGGGGCGCAGCCTGATAGAAGCATGTCACCAGACTGCCGGGCTGGAGCTCACGGTAGCACTTGAGCATCCGGACAGTTCGCTGCTTGGCAGCGATGCGGGTGAGTTGGCGGGCCTCGGAAAACTGGGCGTACTGCTCGGTGCGGACCTTGCAGCGGTGACCGATGATTTTGATGTGCTGATCGATTTCACCCGGCCGGAACCTACGCTCGCGAATCTGGAGGTCTGCCGGCAGGCGGGTCGCGGTATGGTGATCGGAACCACCGGATTCAGTGATGCACAGAAGGTACAGATCAAGGCGGCTGCGCAGGATATGGGCGTGGTGTTTGCCCCCAACATGAGCGTTGGTGTCAATGTCTGTCTGAAATTGCTGGAGTTGGCCGCCCGGGTGCTGGGTGATGACGTGGATGTCGAGGTGATTGAGGCGCATCACCGCCATAAGGTGGATGCCCCCTCGGGCACGGCGCTGCGTATGGGTGAGGTTGTTGCCGAGGCGTTGGGTCGTGACCTTAAATCCTGCGCCGTCTATGGCCGCGAGGGACATACCGGTGAGCGCGAGCGCCAGACGATTGGTTTCGAGACGATTCGCGCGGGAGATATTGTTGGCGACCACACCGTATTGTTTGCCGGCACCGGTGAGCGCATCGAAATTACCCACAAGGCTTCCAGCCGCATGACCTTCGCCAATGGCGCCATCCGGGCGGCTGGCTGGCTAATGGGGCGGGATGCCGGACTATTCGATATGCAGGACGTGCTGGACCTGCACTAGCCCGCACTTCTCACCGTGGTGAGAAATGCCGGCTAGGCCTTCCCGGATTCCGGGGTAGCCGTTGCCATAGACAGCCCCCACCCCCATCCAGTACAATTCGCGCCATTATTTGATTGTTTTATCCAGTAGTTCAAAAACGGGAAGGTTCCTCGGGAGCCCTCCCGTTTTCTACGTTAGACGTGGAGGTCTCCTTGAGAAAAGCGGCCCTGTTGGCCCTGGCAGACGGAAGTATTTTCCGTGGCGTTGCTATTGGTATTGACGGGAAAATAGCCGGTGAGGTGGTTTTCAATACGGCCATGACTGGCTACCAGGAAATTCTCACGGATCCTTCCTACGCACAACAGATCGTTACCCTGACCTACCCGCATATTGGTAATGTCGGGACGACCCCTGAAGATGAAGAGGCGAGTACTATCCACTGTTCCGGGCTGGTGATCAGGGACCTGCCGCTGCTGGCCAGCAACTGGCGCAGCCAGTCCTCACTTGAAGAATACCTACAGACACGTGGCATTATCGGCATTGCGGATATCGATACTCGCCGGCTGACTCGTCTGCTGCGCGAGCAGGGCGCACAGGCCGGCTGCATTATGGCCGGTGATGCGCTTGATGAGGCGGCTGCATTGTCCATGGCACGTGATTTTCCCGGTCTTAAGGGTATGGATCTTGCGAAGGAAGTAACGACGGCCGAGGCCTATAGCTGGAGCCAGGGCTGCTGGTCACTGGCCAACGGACTGCCTGATGACAGCGCAGCGGATACCTTGCCCTGGCATGTGGTGGCCTACGACTTCGGTGTGAAGCGTAATATTCTGCGGATGCTGGTTGATCGGGGCTGCCGCCTGACGGTGGTGCCGGCAACAACGCCGGCGTCCGAGGTGCTGGCCATGGAGCCGGATGGCGTGTTCCTGTCCAATGGCCCGGGGGATCCCGAACCCTGTGATTATGCCATTACGGCTATCCAGGAGTTGCTGGACAGTGGTCTGCCGATATTTGGTATTTGCCTTGGTCATCAGTTGTTGTCGCTGGCCAGCGGTGCCAGCACCATCAAGATGAAATTCGGTCATCACGGCGCCAACCATCCGGTGCAGGACCTGGAGGGCAAACAGGTCATGATTACCAGTCAGAATCACGGCTTCGCGGTCGACGATGCCAGCCTGCCGGATAAGCTCATTGCGACGCACCGTTCCCTGTTTGATGGTTCGCTGCAGGGAGTGTCGCGCACCGACTGTCCGGCGTTCAGTTTCCAGGGACACCCTGAAGCCAGTCCCGGCCCGCATGATGTTGCACCCTTGTTCGATCAATTTATTGACATGATCAAGGCGAGGACAGCCTGAATTATGCCAAAGCGTACTGATATCAACAGCATTTTAATCATTGGCGCGGGCCCGATTGTGATTGGGCAGGCCTGCGAGTTCGATTATTCCGGTGCCCAGGCCTGCAAGGCCCTGCGCGAGGAAGGCTACCGGGTGGTGCTGGTGAACTCCAACCCGGCCACCATTATGACCGATCCGGACATGGCGGATGCGGTGTATATCGAACCGGTGTACTGGCAAACAGTGGCGCATATTATCGAGAAAGAACGCCCCGATGCCCTGTTGCCCACCATGGGCGGGCAGACCGGGCTGAACTGTGCACTGGACCTGGTGCGCGAGGGCGTACTGGAAAAATTCGGTGTTGAACTCATCGGTGCCAGTCGTGAAGCCATTGACATGGCCGAGGATCGCGGTCTGTTTCGTGATGCCATGACCGAGATCGGCCTGAGTACGCCGCATGCAAAAGTGGTACACAGCATGGAGGAGGCTCACCAGGGGCAGGCCTCGATCGGTTTCCCGGTCATTATCCGGCCGTCCTTTACCATGGGCGGCAGTGGCGGTGGCATTGCCTATAACAGGGAAGAATTTGTTGCCATCTGCGAACATGGCCTTGATCTGTCACCAACCACCGAGGTGTTACTGGAAGAGTCGATCCTTGGCTGGAAAGAATTCGAGATGGAAGTGGTGCGTGACAGGAACGACAACTGCATCATTATTTGCTCCATCGAAAATCTCGATCCCATGGGTGTCCATACCGGCGACTCCATTACCGTGGCGCCGGCACAAACGCTGACAGACAAGGAATACCAGTTGATGCGTAATGCATCGATCGATGTGCTGCGCAAGATTGGTGTAGAGACCGGCGGTTCCAATGTGCAGTTCGCGATTAATCCTGAAGATGGCCGCATGATCGTGATCGAGATGAACCCGCGGGTGTCACGGTCCTCTGCGCTGGCTTCCAAGGCGACCGGTTTCCCGATCGCCAAGGTGGCTGCAAAACTGGCCGTCGGCTTTACCCTGGACGAATTGCAGAACGAGATTACCGGCGGTGCGACACCGGCTTCCTTTGAGCCGGCGATTGACTATGTTGTCACCAAGGTACCGCGGTTTACCTTTGAAAAATTCCCGCAGGCCGAGTCGGTACTCGGTACGCAGATGAAGTCTGTTGGCGAGGTAATGGCCATCGGCCGAACCTTCCAGGAATCCCTGCAGAAGGCCCTGCGTGGGCTCGAAACCGGTGTTGATGGCCTGGACGAGATTGTTGATCTGTCTGCCGAAGGTGCGCGGGATGAATTGATAAAAGAGCTGCGTATCGCCCGTCCGGAGCGGTTGTGGAATGTCGCTGACGGTTTTCGCGCCGGCCTGACGCTGGAGGAACTGTTTGAACTAACCGCGATTGATCCCTGGTTCCTGGTGCAAATTGGTGATCTGGTGGCCGAGGAAGACACCCTGCGTTCCATGAGTGTGGATGCACTCGATGCCGGGCGCCTGCAGCAACTGAAGCGCAAGGGCTTCTCGGATCGTCGCCTGGCCAGCCTGATGGATTGTACCGAGGGCAAGGTGCGCCGGCGTCGTCATGACCTGCATGTCCGGCCGGTGTACAAACGGGTTGATACCTGTGCGGCCGAGTTTTCAACATCGACAGCCTATATGTATTCCACTTATGAAGAGGAATGTGAATCGGCGCCAACCGGCAACGACAAGATAATGGTGCTGGGTGGTGGTCCGAACCGGATTGGGCAGGGCATCGAGTTTGATTACTGTTGCGTGCACGCGGCCATGGCCTGTCGTGCCGATGGTTTTGAGACCATTATGGTCAACTGCAATCCGGAAACGGTCTCAACCGATTACGACACCTCCGACCGCCTGTATTTCGAACCCCTGACCCTGGAAGACGTGCTGGAAATTATTCATGTCGAACAGCCGAAAGGTGTGATTGTGCAGTACGGGGGGCAGACACCACTTAAATTGTCGCGTGGACTGGAAGCCAACGGTGCACCGGTCATTGGGACCTCGGCCGATGCCATTGACCATGCAGAAGACCGTGAACGTTTTCAGCAGATGGTGCTGAAACTGGGGTTGCTGCAGCCACCAAACCAGATTGCCTCAACGGCTGAAGAAGCACTGAACCTTGCAGAAAAAGTCGGTTACCCGCTAGTGGTCCGGCCGTCCTACGTGCTCGGCGGGCGTGCGATGGAAATTGTTTATTCGGAAGATGATCTGGCGCGCTATATGCGCGAGGCCGTGCAGGTTTCCAACGATTCTCCGGTGCTGCTGGACCGCTTCCTCGACGATGCTGTCGAGGTGGATGTTGATGCTGTCTGTGATGGTGAAGATGTTCTGATCGGCGGTATCATGGAACACATTGAGCAGGCCGGTGTGCATTCGGGTGATTCGGCCTGTTCGCTGCCGCCCTATACACTCAGTGAAGACGTGCAGGCGCGCATGTGTGATCAGGTTGCCCGAATGGCCAAAGAGCTCAAGGTGCACGGGCTGATGAATACGCAGTTTGCGGTCAAGGGCGAGGATATCTATCTTATCGAGGTGAATCCGCGTGCTTCACGGACCGTGCCCTTCGTATCCAAGGCGACGTACCGGCCGCTGGCAAAGATCGGGGCCAGGGTCATGACGGGTACCTCCCTGCGGGAGCAGGGCCTGACGGAGGCGTACACATCGGCCTTCTTTTCTGTCAAGGAAGCCGTGTTTCCGTTTATCAAGTTCCAGGGTGTCGATCCCCTGCTGGGGCCGGAAATGAAATCCACCGGTGAGGTGATGGGTATCGGAAGTACCTTCGGCGAGGCGTTTGCCAAGGCCCAGTTGGGCGCCGGTAACGCAGTGCCCGTCAGTGGCACTGCCTTTCTGAGTGTGCGCAAGGCCGACCGTCAGGGGGTTGTTGCCCTGGCACATGACCTGGTGAAAAAGGGCTATAACCTGGTTGCCACGCGGGGCACCGCAAAGGCAATCAGTGCTGACGGTGTCGAGTGTGCTGTGGTCAACAAGGTGATGGAAGGCAGACCGCATATCGTCGATATGATGAAGAACGGTCAGATAGATCTGATCGTTAATACGACAGAAGGCAAGCGTGCTATTGCAGACTCTTACACGATTCGCAGAACAGCCCTGCAAAACAAAATATCCTATAGCACGACACTGGCAGGTGCGCGTGCCACCTGTATGGCGCTGGAATATTTGACGACTGCCAGTGTCAACAGCCTGCAGGATCTGCATCAGGAGCAGAGAAAATGACAACGAAAGTCCCGATTACCGCCAGTGGCGCCGAAAAACTGCGTGCAGAACTTGTGCAGCTGAAGACC
>Ga0209633_10006116_pt1 | contig 10348 bp, 8 predicted proteins | sample Cruoilmetagenom1_FD_187290 | JGI IMG/M metagenome (GOLD analysis project Ga0209633, IMG submission 187290) | Oil polluted marine microbial communities from Coal Oil Point, Santa Barbara, California, USA - Sample 1 (SPAdes) (version 2) | ecosystem: Environmental > Aquatic > Marine > Oil seeps ... | reverse complement strand
GTCAAAAGGCGGCCAATAATGAAAACAAGCAGGCGGGATATGTTGCGCGGGGCGGCGCTGACGAGCGTTGTTGCGGGGGCAGGGGCGCTTTCAGCCTGTGACAATGGCGCAGGGGAAAAATCGCCGGGGGCGGAAGGCCCGGTCGGCGACGATATTACAACGCGAACAATCGCGGAAGCGGAAAAGCTCCAGGGGATTTCGTTCACGCCAGCAGAGCGCGCACAGATGTTGGAAGATCTTGAAGGAAAGCTCGAGGCGCTGGCGGGATTGCGGGCCGCTGACATGCCGAACACGCTGGCCCCGGCGCTAATGTTTGATCCGAAGCTCCCGCGAAAACCCGTTGGTTCACAGAAGAATATTTTACGCCTCTCCAAAACTGACAAGCCGCTGCCGGACAATGATGCGGATATCGCTTTTGCGAGCATTGTCGAGCAGGGCGAGTGGCTGCGCGAAGGCGCGATCACCAGCGCGCGGCTGACGGAAATTTATTTAAAGCGCATTGAAGAGCACGATCCGGAATTGCGCGCCTTCATTACCATGACGCCGCAGATTGCCCGTGCGCAGGCGGCCAAAGCGGATAAGGACTTTGCAGACGGCCGCGTCAGGAGTGCGTTACAGGGCATTCCCTATGGGTTGAAAGATCTTGCCGATACGAAAGGCGTCAAAACCACATGGGGTGCGACGCCTTTTAAGGAGCGCATACCGGGCGCCGACGCGGAGGTCGTGCGCAAGCTGCAACGCGCCGGCGCCGTGATGCTCGGCAAAACCTCCTGCGGCGCGATCGCCTATGGCGACCAATGGTTCGGCGCGCGCACGAAAAACCCCTGGAACACGAAAGAAGGATCAAGCGGCTCCTCCGCCGGATCGGCATCGGCGGCCGCGGCGGGGCTGTGCAGTTTCGGCATCGGCACCGAAACGCTGGGCTCGATCGTCTCCCCGTCGGAACGCTGTGGCGCGACGGGCCTCCGGCCGACATTCGGCCGCGTCTCGCGCCATGGCTTGATGGCGCTTTGCTGGTCTCTCGACAAGGTCGGTGCCATAGGCCGCCATGTTGAAGATACCGCCGCTGTCCTCTCGGCGATCAATGGTTATGATGCGGACGATCCCTCAACAGCGCGGGTGGGCTTTACCTATGACAGCTCCGTTGATGTTTCCGGTATGACTGTTGGCTATGTGCCCGCCTGGTTTGAAGAGGGCGATGCCGCTGACAAATCGGGGCTCGAAGCGTTGCGCTCGCTCGGCGTAACGGTGAAAGAATTTCCGTGGCCGGAGATTGAATTCGAAAGTTTGATTGAGATCGTGCTGGTGGAGTCCGCCGCCGCCTTCGCCGACCTTACCCTTTCGGACCTCGACGATGAACTCGTCTGGCAGGCGCAGCAAGCCTGGCCGAATACCTGGCGCGCGGCGCGGTTTATCTCCGCGGTGGATTATGTCCAGATTGATCGCCTGCGGCGCAAGCTGATGGAAGAGATGCGTATCGCTTTTGACGGATTCGACGCACTGATTGGCCCGCATTATGCGGGCGGCGCGCTTCTCGCCACCAATATGACCGGACACCCGCAATTGGCGTTGCGCGCCGGCTTCGCGCAAAAGCCAAACCGCACCACAACTGACAATGAACCGGCGGAAGGCGCGGAAACCTTTCGCGTGCCGCGCGGCATTAGCCTCTGGGGCGATCTCTTTCAGGAAGGCAAAATCGTCGCGCTGGGCGCCGCGCTCGAAAAAGCCCTGGGCGTCGCGGGCGAACGGCCGCCGGGTTTTTAGGCGCGCGGTGTTTTGGGGCGCGGTTGGAATCTCGGCTCATCGGCGGTTTTACCTGCCCTCAAGAGGGAAGTAGGAGGCGCTGAGACTCGCCTCAGAACAGCGGCTAAAGAACTGCAACTTTCGCGCGAAACGACCCCCCAAAAAATACAACCCTCGGAGGGTATTCTTTCATAAAACCTATATTTGGTGAAAGGTTATCCTCACGGGGTTCGGCGGTCCTATACTGCCTTTTGACATCAATTCCAGATCCGGAATTGCGGCCAAAGGAGCAAACCAGATGCAGCTAATAAAGACATCTCAGCGACAAGCAGCGCCAGCGGGTGAAAATGTTGGACCAGATTCGGCTGCAGGCCCCGTGGTTAAAGGGCTCACATTACGCGCGAAGGCTCTTTTTCGGGCTAGTCAACGGGCTTTGCGCCATAACCCTTCCTTTGAGGGGAGGTCAGCAGCCAGAGCAAAAAGCAGAGGCCGGTTCCCGTCTCACCAACGCGAAAACCGCTGCACATTTTCGCTCGGCGCCCTAGGCCTTGTGTCGCGCTCCCTTGGCGGGCGGCGTTTCCGGCGCGCCGGCGAAACACTGAGCGATTTCCATCCAGCGCGAAGCGTTGTCGCCAATCGTCTCCAACGACGTATCCGCAATATTGCGCGTCTGCGTGACGATCTGCGCGAAGTGAGCTGCGTCGCCAATGACGGCGTTGTCGTCCTGCGGATCGTTCCATTCCCACACGGCGCCGGAGGGCGCCGTCAGCCGCACATAAGGTTTTGGCAGGGGAACTTCCGCCCCGCGATTTTTAAAGGTCCAGCTAAAGGTCGTGACGCCCAGATGGCAAATGTTCCGGATACGGTCGTTTTCTTCGCGGACAAGGCCAAGGACATCAAAAATCTCCTGCCCATGGGCCCAGGTCTCCATTTGCCGGGCGATCATTTTGGATCGCGTGGTCATATCCGGTCCGGCCCAGGCGACGCGTGCGTCCGGATCAGCGGCGCCATAGGCTTTGGCGAGCTTCGGATAATAACCGCGCCATGCCTCGAACAGCGGGCGTCCATGCAAGCCGTTTTGCGTTTCATCGAGCCATATGCGTTGCGCTTCAGGGTGGCTTTTCCCGGCCATCAAGTGATTTGCGACGCTCGCAAAAAACTCCTGAAATTTCTCACGGGACTCCAGCGTCAGCCCGGCGGCGACGTTCCACATGTGAAGATGGCCGATGACATCCTCGATCGTCCAGCCTTTGAAAAGCGTGACTTTGGCGAGGGTCTCGTCATCCGCGTCGCTCAGAATAGCCGCGAGCGCGTCGCTTTCTTCGGAAAAATCGATGGCTTCTTTCATCATCGAACGGGTGAACTCCTATTCGTCAATGTTGATTTCCATGATCAACGCATCGGCGGAAATTTGTACGCCGGGCTTGAAATGAACATCGCCGATTTCGCCGTCAACATCCGCCAGCAGCTCATGCTGCATTTTCATGGCTTCGAGAATAGCCAGACGGTCGCCTTTGGCCACTCTTTCGCCTTGCTTAACGAACACGTCGATCAGCATGCCATGCATCGGCGCGATAATAGAACCGGCGCCGGCTGCGTCATCAGCGGATGCGATGACGCCGTTCAGGTTTTGCAGGTCAAAGTCTTTGCCATCGACCGACAATTGGATGTGCGTGTTGCGCGCCGCCTCGTCGGGAATATTGAAAAGAACCAATAACCGCTCGCCATCGACAGACAGGCGAGCCTCGTGACGATCGATATTGATGACTTCTATGGCGAGCGTCTGGCCATCATGGTTAACTTGATATTGCGTCAACGCCTCTGGCGTCACGGTAAGGCTCTGCGCCTTGTCGCCGTCCGCAAACCGATAGGGGGTAGCAATCTGTGTTGCGCTCGACCAGTTAAAGAAGGCGGGAACTGATGAGACCGCTTGAGAAGCTGCATGGGTGCGCGCGGCGATATAGAGAAGGATGGCGGCGCAGGCGACGACTTCCGTGGTCAATGTTGGGGCTGCAAGGTCTTCTTTGGAAAAGGCGTCCGCAATAAAGGCCGTCGTCGCTTCGCCTTGCGCGAAGGAGGGGCGTTCAAGCGCATCGATTAGAAATTTTTTGTTTGTTTTGACGCCAAAGAGCGCGGTGCTTTTCAGGGCTTCGATAAGCTTGCGACGCGTCTCGTCACGGCTGCTTCCATGGGCGATTACTTTGGCGACCATCGGATCATAGAAAGGCGAGACCTCGCCGCCAGTTTCAACGCCCGCGTCAATGCGAATGCCGTCGCCATCCGCCGGCCGCCACAAGTCTATCGGCCCGGTTGCGGGGAGAAAGTCCTGGCCAGTATCCTCCGCATAAAGACGGGCCTCAATCGCATGGCCGGTCAGAGATATGTCTTTTTGAGAAAATCCGAGTACGCCGCCCTGTGCGATGCGAAGCTGCATGGCGACAAGGTCGAGGCCCGTCACCATCTCGGTGACAGGGTGTTCCACCTGAAGGCGGGTATTCATTTCGAGAAAATAGAACGCGCCGCTCTTATCAAGGAGAAATTCAACAGTCCCCGCGCTGATATAGTTGATGTCCCGCGCGGCTTTAATAGCGGCGGCGCCCATCTTGTCTCGCAAGTCAGGCGTCATCACCGGGCAGGGCGCCTCTTCCAGCACTTTCTGGTGGCGGCGCTGAACGGAACAATCCCGCTCGCCGAGATGGATGACGTTGCCGTGAGCATCAGCGAAAATTTGTATCTCCACATGGCGCGGCTCGACGATTGCGCGCTCAAGGATCAAATCGCTGGAGCCAAAAGCGTTTTCCGCCTCGCTTCGGGCGGTCTTGAGCGCGGCGGCCAGATTGCTCGCATCTGAGACAAGCCGCATGCCGCGCCCGCCGCCGCCAGCGGCCGCCTTGACCATTAATGGAAAACCGATATCGCCCGCCGCGGAGATCAAGGCTTCGTCTGATTGATCCTCCCCCTGATAACCAGGCACGCAAGGAACGCCCGCCTCGATCATGCGCCGTTTGGCTTTCGCCTTGTCGCCCATGAGGTCGATTGCATCCGCCCTGGGGCCGATGAAAACGACGCCCGCGTTCGCGCAGGCTTTTGCAAAGCCCGCGTTTTCCGAAAGGAAGCCATAGCCGGGGTGGATTGCTTGCGCGCCCGTAGCTTTGGCTGCATCGAGAATGCGCTCTGCATTTAAATAGGAGTCCGCTACCGGCGCCGGTCCGAGCCGGTAAGCCTCATCCGCCATTTTGACATGGGGCGCGCTCGCATCAGCGTCGGAATAGACCGCGACGGTGCGAAACCCCATGGCGTTCGCCTTGCGCATAATGCGGCAGGCGATCTCGCCGCGATTAGCGATCAGTATGCTGTTGAATGGCGCCCGGGTCATGTGGCCCATTCCGGTTTGCGTTTTTCAACAAAGGCAGACACGCCTTCGCGGCCTTCCTCGCTCAATAGACATGTTGCGAAGGCGTCCGCGGCCCGATCCATCATTTCGGCGTGGCTTAAATGCGGCGCGGCGCGAACGAGGTCTTTTGCTACGGCGTTAGCGCCCGGCGCGCAGCGCATCACCGATTGGCGAATGTCAGCATCGATCTCATCGAGCCCGGCCGCATCCTCGGCGAGATAATCCGCAAGCCCCAATTCTTTTGCTTCCGCGCCGGTGAAACGGGCGCCGGTAAGCATTAACCGCCGGGCCGCCATAAGCCCCAGTCTTTGCACGACATAAGGCGCGATCTGCGCAGGGGCGATCCCGAGCTGGGTCTCGGTCAGCGAAAATTTGGCGTCTTTCGTCACCGCGACCACGTCAGCGCAGTAGACCATGCCGAGCCCGCCCGCTATCGCCGCGCCCTCAACCAGCGCCACAATAATTTGCGGCATTGTATTGATAAGATGAAAGAGTTCCCCGCCGCTTTTATTCATTTCAGAAACGTCTTCATGGCTGGCGCCGCCCTGAAGCCCGGCCATGAAGGCTTTGAGATCGCCGCCGGCGCAAAAGATCCCGCCTTTGCCGCGAAGGGTTACGCCGCGCATGGACCGGTCGTCGCGAACTGCTTCCAGCGTTGCGCGCAATTCGCCGGCGAGCTGGTCGCTGAGCGCGTTGCGATTTTCCGGGGTGTTGAACCAGATGGTGAGCCAGCCCTGGTCAAGCTCAAGCAAGATAGATTTGGTATCGGGAAGGGCGGTCATTTTTATATCCTTACATCCGCGCAATGCCGAAGCTGTTCGGCTTGACGTCGCGATGGCGCGCCTCCCAAACCGTCGCCAGCAAAAAGCCGAGCGTCTGGCGCGTGTGGCGCGGGTCGATCATGCCGTCGTCGAGGCAATGGCCGGATGTGTAAAAGCCACCGGATTGACGGTCGAACATGTGGGTCAGCATTTTTTCCTGCATGGCGAGTTGTTCGCGGTCAATTTCCGTTCCGGCTTTCGCGGCCGCGCCCTCCGCGACAATGCTCATCACTTGCGCGGCTTGCGCGCCGCCCATGACGCCGGTCGCGGCGTTCGGCCAGGTGACGCAAAAGTCGGGATCATAACCGCGCCCGCACATGCCATAATTGCCCGCGCCAAAGCTCGCGCCGATCATGAAGGTAATGCGCGGTACGCTGACATTGGTGACGGCCTGGATCATTTTCGATCCGTGCTTGATCATGCCGCCTTGTTCATACTCTTTGCCGACGAGATATCCGGTTGTGTTTTGCAAAAACACCAGCGGCACATCCGCCTGGTCGCAGAGCTGCATGAATTGCGCGGCTTTTGTCGCGCCGTCCGGGTCAATCGGGCCGTTATTGCCGATGATGCCGCAAGGGAGGCCATGAACTTCAGCCTGCAGGCAGACGGTCGAGACGCCATAGCGCGGCTTGAAATCGCTGAAATCGGAGCCGTCGACAATGCGCGCGGCCACCTCGCGCATATCGTAGGGCTTTTTATAGTCGACGGGGACAATGCCGAGAATTTCATCGGGGTCATATTCAGGTTCGCGGAAAGATTTTTGCGGCATGGACGAGCAGCGCCGGTTCCATTGCAATCGGGAAACCACCTCGCGCGCCATCAGGACCGCTTCGCCGTCATCCTCTGCGAGATATTCCGCCAGGCCCGATACGCTGGCGTGCATTTCCGCGCCGCCCAGTTCTTCTTCCGAGGCGACCTCGCCGGTTGCGGCTTTGAGGAGCGGAGGGCCCGCCAGGAACGCCTTGCCGCGTCCTTTGACGGCGATGACATAGTCGGAAAGGCCCGGCATATAGGCGCCGCCGGCGGTCGATGACCCATGGAGGATCGCGATCACCGGCAGGCCTTGCTTGCTGAGGCGGGCAAGGTTGGCGAATAGCGTGCCGCCTTCTAAAAATCCGCCGACGGTGTAATTCATCAGATCGCCGCCGGCGCTTTCAACGAGATGGATAAACGGCAGGTTTTGAGCAAGGGCGATTTCCTGCGCGCGCTTTAGCCGATAGCCGCCGGCCGTTGTCATCGCGCCGGCTTTGATGCCGCTGTCATCATTGACAATAGCGCAGCGCGCGCCGCCCACAAAGCCGATGCCGGACATGATCGTCGACCCGGGGATCGATTTTTCTTCATTATCCGTATCAAGAAGATAGCCGGCGATATTGCCGATCTCAAAATAGGGCATGCCGGGATCAAGCAGCCGGGCGAGGCGCTCGCGCGGCAAGAGTTGCCCCCGCTTCTCGAACCGTTCCTTGCGGCTGGCCGAGCGGGCGGGAGCGCGCGCATTTAGCTCCTGCAGTTTTTCGACCAGCGCGGTCATGCCCGCATGGTTCTGCTTATACGCATCTGACTGTGGATTAATCTTTGACTGAAACACCGTCATGTGAGCGCCTTCGCGATGGACTGCGGTACGGGGATTGGATGCTCAAGCAGGAGCTGCCCATAGGCTTTTCCTTGCGGGTCTGAACGGATCGAGGCGACGCCGCCGCCGCCAAGAACATCATCAATCAGGAAATTGATCGCATTCGGCCCGGGCATGTAGAAACGTTTCACTTTCGAGACGTCGGCGCCGCCCTCAATGAAATGCGCAAAGCACCTCGCGACAGCCTGTTCGGTGAGCGCCGCCCAGATATAGGGAAGATATGCCGCGTTGCGCGCAATGACGCCGATATTCGCCTTGTCGCCCTTGTCGCCCGAGCGCGCCCAGGCCAGCTTGATCAAAGGAACACCGACAAAGTTTTCGCCGGTCAGCGTCGGCGGCTCTGCTGGCCGCATGATGGCGTCGGGGGCGAACGCGGTTCCCGCCCTGTCTTTGAGATTCGCCGCCGCGCCGTCGCTGTCAATCTCGATGGATATTTCTTCCTTTGGCGTCAGATAGGAAAACAAACGCACCACCGGAGATGGCTTTGGGCGCCCGAAAGAAAACCCGGTAAGGCCCGGCGGCGTAGCAAGGCCCAATCCGGCGATCTCTTTCAACAATAGCCCCGCGCCCATTGCGTCAGGATGTTTCGCCGCGATTTTTAAAACAACCTCGCGTGCGCCGTCGGCTTTAGAAAAGGCGCCATACTGACTCTCCGCGCCAAGGATTTCTATACTGGTCTCGGTAAAATCGCCTGCGTTATATTGCCGAAAGATCTTGCGTGTTCGCTCAAAGGCGGCCTCGGCGAATTTGCGCGCTTTCCTCGCCGCTTCAATTCCCGTGAAACCGAGCAGCAGTCCCGCACGATAGCCGTCCTGATAGGTGAGGGAAGTCTTGTATGTGTTCGGCGCGGGCGCGCCTTTTGCGGGCGATACGCGGACACGGTTTTCCCCTTCCTGTGTGACTTCAACTTCGGAGAAATCGCAAACCACATCAGGCAGCAAATAGGCTTGCGGATCGCCGATCTCGTAGACCAGCTGCTCTGAAACCGTACCCACATTGACGGCGCCGCCGGTTCCTTCGGGCTTGGTGACGGTGAAACCGCCATCTTCTGAAATTTCGCCGATCGGATAGCCGATATTGGCGATGTCGCCGGCTTCTTCCCAGTCGGTGAAATTGCCGCCTGTCGCCTGGGGGCCGCATTCGAGAATATGGCCGGCAAGGGAGCCGCTGGCGAGCTTGTCCCAGTCTTCCGCGCCCCACGCGAACTCAAAAATGCATGCGCCGAGCATGACCGCGCTATCGACCGAGCGTCCAGTGATGACGATATCAGCGCCTTCGTCCAGCGCCTTGGCGATGGGGAAGGCGCCGAGATAGGCATTGATGCTGGCGACTTTATCCGGGTCTGGAAAATCCGCGCCGGTGAACATCTCGCGCGGCGCTGACGCCGCAATCGCATCTTTCCGATCCATCAGATCGTCGCCGGTAATCACCGCGACTTTGAGGCCGAGCCCCAATTCTTTGACGAGCGCGCGCGCCGCCGCGCCGCAAGCATGGGGGTTTACGCCGCCGGCGTTGGAAATAATTTTAACGCCCTGGCGCGCAATCTCGCGGAGGTTTGGTTTGAGTACGGATGAGATAAAATCTGTCGCATAGCCGGCATTCGGATCTTTCGCCTTCGCGCGCGCCATGATCGACATGGTGATTTCGGCGAGATAATCGAAAACGATATAATCGAGATTCCCCGCAGCGAGAAGTTGCGGCGTCGCCATGGCGCTCTCGCCCCAATAACCGCTGGCGCCGCCGATCCGGATGGTTTTTTCGCCCGTCATGAAGTGTCTTTCTTAAAGATTCAGGGCTTGCGAAGATTACGATATTAAAGTAACACTCATAAATAATGAATATCACTCAGTTCCTAAAAGTCAAATTAAATTGGACCGGCGAGATACGGCGAGTGCGATGAGCCAGGCGACGAAACGGGCGGTGAAGCGAGCGGCGGTAAAGAAAAAGCCGCCAACGGCAAAGCCTGTTGCGCGCAACGCAGCGCCGGCGCCAACCAGGCGCGAACGGGTTCAATCGAAAGAAGATGCGATCATCGCCGCCGCCCATGAGATGTTGGCGACGCACGGTTTTGCAAAAACCACAATGTCGGAGATCGCCCGTAAAGCCGGCGTCGCCGAGGGTACGCTCTATCTTTATTTCAACAATAAGGAGGCGTTGGCGCGCGCGGTTCTCGCAACGTTTTATCGCCGCCTTACCGAGCTGGCGAAACAAGGCGTTGAAAAGCGCAATACGACCACGGAGAAACTTGAGTTTCTGGCGCGCCACCACCTTGATAGCATCATCCGTGAGCGCCGCCTCCTTGAGCTTGTTTCAACCACGGAGCGTAACTCCGAGACATATGCGGGCAGCGAAATCTATAAGATGAACCGGGAATATGTGTCGGTGTTTGATGACGTTATGCGTGACGGCGTCTGGCGCGGCGACATTGCCGATGGCGGAACGCCCTGGATTCAACGCGATATCTTTTTCGGCAGCCTGGAATATGCGATGCGGACGGTGCTGATCAAAAAACGCGCCAGCAAGAAGGATATTAACGCCGTTGTCGCTGAACTCGTCAAACTGTTGACGGGCGGCGCTGGCAATTCGGGCAAGACCGCGCCACTATCAAATCATGATTTGATAAAAGCCGTTAAACGCGTTGATGCGGCGGCGGCGCGCCTTGAGCGTCTTTCCCCGGCGAAAGCATGAGTGGCCATAGATGACAAATGTTGACCCAAAAGACCTAAAAGAATTTTCCGAAGGCGCCGATGCGTGGTT
>Ga0209633_10006115_pt1 | contig 10352 bp, 5 predicted proteins | sample Cruoilmetagenom1_FD_187290 | JGI IMG/M metagenome (GOLD analysis project Ga0209633, IMG submission 187290) | Oil polluted marine microbial communities from Coal Oil Point, Santa Barbara, California, USA - Sample 1 (SPAdes) (version 2) | ecosystem: Environmental > Aquatic > Marine > Oil seeps ... | reverse complement strand
ATTGAAACGTGTGTTTTATGGCATGGATCGGCGAACCGGAAATATATCCGGAATGGGAAATGCTGTTGAGACATTAGAGGAAAACTATGACATATTATTTCAGGATTTTAAAGAATTTTATGGTGAGCTGGAAATATATGCAAAGAACCGACTACCTGAAATATTAGCTGAAGTTAAGGATTAAATTAACGTTTTTCTTCTATTCTTTATGTTTATCCATATCTATTAATAAGGCCACAATATTATCTAACTTCATAATTTTGTTAGGTTTAGATTTCTTGATTGCAGCCAAAGGCATTGCATTCGCCTCTGCTTCGCTGGGTTCCTGAACTATACAATATCCTCCACCGTTTTTAATCTTAAGTAGACCTTCTGCTCCGTCATTATTTGCTCCGGTAAGTACAATTCCAATTAATCTTTCACCATAAGTCATGGCAGCTGTATCGAACAATATATCAATTGAAGGGCGTGAATAATTCATTTTTCCCTCAGTAGAAAGAGAAATTGTATTATCCTCTTCAATTAACATATGGTAATTTGGTGGTGAAATATATACGTATCCTGGTTTAATATCTTCTTTTTCATCAGCTTCTTTTACTATCAGGTTTGAAAGTTTATTAAGGAATTGGGCCATGTAATTATCCGATGTTGGACTAATGTGTTGCACAACAAAAACAGGCATTGAGAATTCTTTGGGAAGTTTTGGTATCAATTCCTTAAGTGCATGAAAACCACCTGCTGATGCTCCTATAACTACTGCCTTGTAGGACATTGTAAAATTGTATTGTGTTTTGCATTTAAAGTTTCTGGTTAGTAGTTAACCTGAATCCTTTGACCCTAAACCTTAAACCTTTATCCCTTAATTATTTTCTTTTTATAGATCTTCTCTTTTTTGTCGACAACATCAAAATGATCACCTTTTGTAGTAAACTGTATAGTTTCTTTTGACCCTAAGCCAAGATATCCCCCGTTGTTCAGGCTATCATGAAACAGGTTAATAACTCTACTCTGCAATTCTTTGTTGAAATAAATTAATACGTTACGACATATAATCAGATTTACTTCTGCAAAAACACTATCTGTTACAAGGTTGTGCTCAGCAAAAACAAGATTCTTTTTTAGAGACTGATCATAAATCACCGAGTTATAGTTAGCCATGTAATAATCAGAGAATGATTGTTTTCCTCCGGCTGCCTGATAGTTAGCGGTAAATTCCTTTATTCTGTCGATGGGATAAATACCTTTCTTGGCAATATCCAATACATCGTGGTTAAAATCTGTGGCATATATCTGTGTTCTATCGTATAAGCCTTCCTCTTTGAGTACTACTGCAAATGAATAAACCTCTTCTCCTGTTGAGCATCCTGCATGCCATACTTTAATAAACGGGTAGGTTTTAAGTACTGGAATCACTTCTTTACGCAAAGCCAGGTAGAAACCCGGGTCACGAAACATCTCTGTAACATTTATGGATAGATCACGCAATAAAATCTCAAAAAAGTCTGGTTCATAAAGAACTTTGTGCTGCAATTCCGATACACTTTTTAGCTTTGAAGTAGCAACTCTATTTAATAATCTTCTTTTAACATGAGCTTTGCTATAATTTCTAAAATCATAACCATATTTGTTATATATAGCCTCAAGTATTAATTGTATTTCAATATTAATTGTTTGATTTTTATTATCAGAGTCCTTTGTCATTTATCCACTTCAGTTATTAAAATACTTGTGAAAGCAAAGATTTCAAATCATTAGTTTTTAGAGGCTTACTTAAATAGTAGTCCATTCCATTACATAAGTACCTTTCAATATCTTCCTTAAAAGCATTTGCTGTCAGGGCAATTATAATTGTACTACCATTCGTATTACTTGTTTTGTCCCATTCTCTTATCATATTTGTAGCTTCCATGCCGTCCATAATGGGCATTAGGATGTCCATAAGGATTATATCATAATTATTTTCCTTGTGCATGTTGTAAGCTTCCCTGCCGGTGTTTGCAATGTCGCATTCATAACCTATCTGCTTAAGCATTAGTGAGCTAACCTTCTGGTTAATAAGATTATCTTCAGCAAGAAGGAATTTTATTTTAGATGGAAGAGTGACTGATCTTTCAAGGTTGTTATTTGTATTTGGAATAGTACAATCTTCTGATTTAATTGTAAACCATGATGTTGAACCAACCCCCAATTTACTGCTAATGCCAATTTCACCACCCATCAGTTCCGCAAGTTTTTTTGATATTGCCAGCCCTAATCCAATACCACCATATTTTCTTGTTGAAGATGAATCAGCCTGGGTAAATTCATTAAACATACTACTAACAATCTCTTCCTTTATGCCTATACCAGTATCAGTGACATTAAATTTAAGTATCAAGTTGGCTTCGGTAATATCACTAACTGTTACCTTAAGATCAATATTACCTTTCTCAGTAAATTTTATGGCATTATTAATCAGATTAATAAGAATTTGCTTTATCCTTACAGGATCAGATTTAATATATTTAGGAACACTTTTGTGGATATCAAAACTAAGAATTATGCTTTTCTTCTGAGCCTTGAATTGCAGGACTTTAACAACATTTCCAATATGTTCATGAAGTGAAAATGATGTTTTTTCTATTTGTAACTCTCGTGCTTCAATATTTGTAAAATCGAGTAAATCACTAATAATTTTTGTCAGGTCGTCGCCTGATATTTTAATGTCGTTAAGATATTCTTGTTGTTCTTTTGTTAATTTGGTTTTCGACAATAGGTCACTCATACCAATTATCCCATTTAACGGGGTTCTCAATTCATGAGACATATTTGTCAGGAAGATTGATTTAGATTGAGTTGCATATTCTGCCTTTTCCTTTGCTTCCTTAAGTTCAATTGTATAGGCTTCTTTTTCCTTTAGGAGTCCTTCGAGCTGGTTTTGTTTACTATATAGTTCAATGAAAATCCGAACTTTCCCGATTAGTAATGGTGATCTAATTGGCTTTATTATAAAATCAATAGCTCCTACATCCATTCCTTTACGAACATAAAACTCATCAGAATAAACTGCCGATACAAATATTATTGGAAGATATCGCGTCTTTTTTACACTCTTAAGATGTTCAACAGTCTCATAACCGTCCATTCCGGGCATCTGTACATCAATAATAGCAAGTGTAAAATCATAGCGTAAACTAAGCTCAAGGGCTTCTTCCCCTGAAAGTGCACGAACAAACTGAACGTTTAAGTCATCAAGTGCATTTTCAAGCGAGATTAAGTTCGCAATCTTATCATCAACTATTAATATTTTCGATTTTTCTATCACTATAAACTATTGTGAAATATATTTTAAATTACGATTAATACAACCATACACGAAGTAATGATATTAGTTTATCTTTTTCAACGGGCTTACTTAGATATTCATTGGCACCGGCAGCAATACATTTATCCCGGTCTTCTTTCATTGCTTTTGCTGTTAACGCAATTATGGGAAGTTTTAAGTATTTTTTCTCTTTCCTAATCCTTCTCATTGCTTCGTATCCATCCATTTCAGGCATCATTATGTCCATTAGAACTAAATCAATATCATCATTAGCCTTCAATTTTTCAATACCGTCTTTTCCATTTTTCCCAACTACAACTTTCGCGTTGTAACTTTCAAGAACACTACTGATTGCAAATACATTTCTCATGTCGTCATCTACTACCAGTATGGTCTTACCTTCAAGAACATCATCTTTCCCATGTATCTTTTCAAGCATCTTTTTCTTGTCTTCAGGTAGCTTAGATTCAACTTGGTGAAGGAATAATGTTGTTTCAGCCAGAAGTCTTTCAAACGATCTGGCACCCTTAAGAATTATACTTTGTGAATATTTCTTTAACTTATCATTTTGAGTTCTGGTAAGTTCCTTGCCTGTATAAATAACAATTGGAAGATCAGCAGCTATTTTGTTCTTTTCAAATAAATCGAGAAGCTCAAATCCTGTCATATCTTCCAGCCCAAGGTCGAGGATCATACAGTCAAAGTCTTCTTTGGAAACCTTTTCGTAGGCTTCCTTACCTGTTTCAACATCCGTTATAACAATGTTTTGCCCCTTCATCAAATTGATAATGCTCTTTCTCATTATCTCTTCATCTTCAACAATAATTAGCTTCTTTATTGGTTTTGAAATGATTTCTTCAATTTTATTAAATACATCATCAATTTGTTCCTTCTCAACAGGTTTGGTCAAGTAGCCAATTGCTCCCATCTTAAATGCTTTGATATCAGAGTCAACTGCTGAGATAAAATGAACCGGAATATGTCGGGTATTATTACTTAGTTTTAACCGCTTCATAACTTCGTACCCATCCATACCAGGTAAACCTATATCAAGTATTATAGCATTTGGTTTGTGATAATCGGCAAGGTGTAATCCAGTTTCTCCATCTAAAGCTATAAGTGCTTTAAAATTGTGGTCGTGAGCGAGGTTAAGCAATACAGATGCAAAATTATAATCATCTTCAATTATCAAAACAACTTTGTCATTTTCAAAAATGTTATTAATATCATCATGTACATTTCTGTTATTTTGATGTATCACTGGTGAGCTACTAGTTGAAATTGCCTCTGTCGGAATATTTGCGTTGTGGATTTCTTTGGTGGTTTCACGAGGGATTATTTCTGTATCAGCTTCCAATGATTCTTCTCCCGTATCATCCAACTTCAGTTCATAAGGTAAGAATAAAATAAATGTTGATCCTGAACCTTCTTTACTCTTAAGCTGCATTTCTCCTCCAAGGAGTTGCGAGAAATTCTTCGAAATACTTAGTCCCAGACCTGTTCCGCCATATCTCCTGCTAGTTGTACCGTCAGCCTGCTTGAAAGCCTCGAAAATAATATTTTGTTTTTCCTGAGGTATTCCAATACCAGAATCAACAATTGAAATTGCAATTGTACTGTCAGCGTTCAACTCCGTATTATTAAATTTAGTGTTTTTGGCAGGCTTGCTGATAATCATACTCACTTCGCCAGATTTTGTAAATTTAATTGCATTGGAGAATAGGTTCTTAACAATCTGTTGAACTCGCTGTAAATCACTTAATATACTCTCAGGAACATTTTTCTTTATTTCAATATTTAGTTTTAACCCCTTCTCTTTCATTACTTCATCAAATGAAGTGTCAACGTAAGTTCCAAGATCATCAAAATAAAGTCGTTCCAGGTTTAACTCTATATTTCCTGATTCTACTTTTGACAAATCAAGTATATCATTAATGAGGTTTAATAAATCGTTTCCTGATGAGTTAATAGTAGTTGAGAATTGTTTCTCTTTTTCATCCAAATGACCTTTTTTGTTTTCGGCCATCAATTGTGATAGTACAATTATACTGTTAAGCGGTGTTCGTAATTCATGCGACATGTTCGCCATAAATTCCGACTTGTATTTACTTGCAAGCTCAATATCATTGGCCTTCTTTTCAATATCTTTTCTGGCAATTTCCAGCTCTTTATTTTTTGACTTAATGGCATCTCTTTGTATCTCAAGAGCTTTAGTTCTTTCTTCTAACTCCTCATTAGTTACCTTAAGCTCTTCTTTTTGAGATTGTAAGTTTTCCTCTGAACTTTTAAGTGCGTTTGTGTGTTCTTGTAACTCTTCGTTAGTTTGTCGGAGTTCCTCTTGTTGAACTTCTAATTCTTTGGCTTGCTCCTGAGTTCTTTCAAGGAGTTCAAGAACCCTTATGTGTGACTGAAGGGTTATTATTGATACAGCAATATCATTTGCTGCTATTTCTAAGAATTTAAGTTTGTTATCAGATAACCCATTTATCATTCCCAATTGCATAATTCCAATAACATTCTCATTATTAACAAATGGAATGACAACAAAGTGTTTTAATTTTTGTTCACCTGCGCCATAATCAAACATTGGTAAACTATCATCGGTGTTGTCAGAAAGAATTATCCGTTTTTTCTCAGTGTAAGATTGCCCAACAAGTCCTTCGCCAGGCTTAATAACACGCTTCCTTATTTTATCTTTATTCTTTATGGCATATGAAGATTTTAGATGTAATTCATCTTCTTCAACTAAATAAATTAAACCTATTTGAGCACCAAGATAGGAACAGAAATAAGAAATTATTCGACTGGATAAAGTCTCTATATCTTTGTTCCCCTTGATATTACTTTCAAGTTGATTTAATCCTGTTTTAAGCCAGTCTTGCTGTTCAATTTCGATCGAGTTATTACGAAGTGTTTCTGTCATGGCAAACAGCGATTTACCAAGGCTATCGTTCTCACTACGTGGTTTGATAGCGGTAGAGTAATCACCTTTTGCAATTTGATTAGCCTGATCCACAACAGATTTGAAACTTGTAATCATTTGGTTAAGAGAATTACCAAGAATATCATCCTTACTTCTAACTTCTACATTGTCGCTAAAATCTCCTTTGGCCATTAACCGTGCAACATTTGCATAGGATGTAAGAGATTTTACCAGACGGCTAAAAGTATTACGCATATCGCCAACCTCATTAGGCGGAGCTTTAATGCTTTTTGAAACAAGCTTACCTATAGCTACTTCTTTTCCCCATGATGATAATTGCTTAATGGGATTCACAAACCATCTGGTAACAAGTATTGATATAAAGAAAACAATTAATATTGTGAGGATAAATGAAATCTTAACAATATCACTTAGTCTTCGTGCATACGCAAAGGCTTCACTATGTTCAATTTCTTCAACTAGAGCCCAGTTCACTCCAAGAGGTTCAAGCTCATCAATTGTTCTGTAAATTCCCAGCACATAGTTTCCTTCTCCATCCGTATCATAGGTTGATACTTTAGTATCATCTAATTCTTTGTCAATTAGATAGTTGAGGTCATCTTGGTGCAACAAGAAGTCTTTCCATTCAAGAGTTTTTTTATTGGAAATTTTCTTGGTTAGAATGTCGGAGTCCTCCCCAAAACGGGTAGCTGATCTTAAAATCAAATCTTGACCAATAAGAAATGCCTGGCCTGTTTCTCCATAGCCTGCTTCTTGTTGTATCATATGATTTAAACCATCCATTGTAATTTGAAGTGTAAGTAAACCAATTGTTTTACCTTCTTCATTTATTGCGGGCTTTATAAAAAAGCCTGATATATTGTTATAACTAGGATCAAAAAACTCAAGGTCAGAAAAAAGTGTCTGTCCTGATTCTAAAGATTTTCGTGTAGTCTCACTAAGTAATGAGGTTCTGAGATCTCCTGAAAAAATATTCTGGCCAAGGATATTCTCATTTTTTACAGAGAACAGTACATCACCTTTGTCATCAATGAAAAGGAAATTATAATAATCATTTTCTTTGATAAGCATATCAAACTCATTTCTAAGTTTAACTGTTGTTTCATTCCATTGTTCAGTTGCTACATATTCTTTTAGAGGCAGCCCACTTTGATTAAACTCTTCTTCAATCTGTTCGAAAACACTTAGTCTGGCATGTGATGAAGCAGTGATTTTAAGTATAACATTAGCTCCGTCAAAATAGGTATTGATATATTTTAATCTGAGTTGTGACGAAGAACTTAATGATTTGTCAGCAAGGATTGTAAGTCCGTGATATGCATTTAAGTAATTGATAAAGCTAACTGTTGCTAGTGGAATAAATGATATTGCAAGGAACCATACTAATAATGATTTACCTACCCCCATATATTTCCATGATCTAAGGGAAAACTTAAGTTTTTCCCACGTAGAGGATTCATTGTAATTAAGAAAGTCGTTACTCATACGTACTAAGTAATTAATTAAGAGCTTTTTGTTTAGCTACTGCTTTCGATATACTTTTCAACTACTTCGTATAATTCAGTAGGATTAATAGGTTTAGAAATATAATGATCCATCCCAACAGCAAGGCATTTTTCTTTATCACCCTTCATTGCAAATGCTGTCATGGCTACTATTGGTGTATGTTTATCGGTACTTTGTTCAAATTTTCGAATTTCTTCAGTTGCAGTGAAACCATCCATTTCAGGCATTTGAACGTCCATTAAGATAATGTCGATATTCTTATAATTTTGGCTATAAGTTTCCATTGCAACTTTACCGTTTTCAGCTGGAATTATTTCCCATCCTTTTTTTAGAAGAAGTTGCGTTACAATCTTCATATTAATTATCTGATCTTCTGCAACAAGAATCCTTGCTACCTTTGCAGAAGAGGTTTTTTTAGACTTGCTACTAGATTTAGTTACCTCTTTTTTGGGTACTCCATATTTTTTGTCAAAATATGATCTGATTTTTGATTGAAGTATTGGCTTAGTTATAAAATCACAATTTTTTGTTTTCTGTAGCTTATTTACAGCAATTGAGGACTTTATTTGGGAAAGGAAGACAATATCAAATTTGTTATTCGGGAATTGTTCATTTAACTTATCTAAAATTTGATCCCCGGTCATTCCATTTAATTTAAAATCAATAAATAGAAGGTTAAAAGTTTCTTTGGCAAGTAGCTTTGTTGCTTTATCAAATGACAAGGCGATACTATTCTTCAACCCATTAGTGCTAAGTATACTTGAAAGTGACTTTCCTGCCTTTTCATTATTATCAATTATAAGGATATTGAAGCCATCAGTTTTTGGTATGCGCTTATTAATTGGCTTTTCATCAGTTTGGTGCCCTGAAATAAGGTTTAAACTAAATGAAAATTGACTGCCTTTGTTAATTTCACTTTTAGCACTAATTGTTCCGCCCATGAGCTTAACAAGCTTTTGTGAAATATTTAATCCTAATCCGGTTCCTCCATGAGTACGAGTAGTAGATGCATCAGCTTGAGAATAAGTTGTAAACAACTTGTCAATAATTTCATCACTCATACCAACACCAGTATCACTAATACAAAACTCAAGTCGTATTTGTTCTTCAATATCATCGACTAACTTTATTGAAAGTTCAACAGCACCTCCTTGAGTAAATTTTATTGCATTGTTAAGCAAGTTGATTAAAATTTGTTTTAACCTTAACGGATCCCCAATAATAATATCTGGAATTTTAGGATCAATATCAACAATCAATTCATTTTGACCCTCTATCGCTTTAATTGCAATGGTGTTAAATACCCTCTCGATTAATTCTCCCAGGCTAAACTCAATTTCCTCAAGTTCAAGTGCATCTGCCTCAACCTTCGAAATATCGAGAATATCATTTATAATTTCCAGAAGTGTTTCACCTGATTTTTTTATGTCTTCAAGTCTTTCTTTTTGTTGCTCAGACATATCAGAATCCATAAGACCTAAGTCGGCCATACCAATAATTCCATTAAGAGGAGTCCTTATTTCATGGGACATTGAAGCCAGAAATAAGCTTTTAGTGTTAGTGGCATTTTCTGCAATATTTTTGGCATCTTTAAGCTGATCAACAGTTAGTTTAAGCTTCTTTGTAGTTTCCTCAAGGGCAGTTCTGTGCTTAAAAAACTCAATAAAAGCCTTTATCTTACTTTTAAGAATTTCAAGATCTAGAGGTTTATATAAATAATCAACAGCCCCAGCTTGATAACCTTTGAATATATGTTTCCGTTGCTTACTGATTGCCGTGACAAAAATAATTGGGATCTGTCGGGTTTTTTCATTACTGCGCATAATCTCAGCAGTTTCAAAACCATCCATTCCAGGCATTTGCACATCCATTAATACAAGTGCAAAATCGTTTTCAAGAAGCATGCCAAGTGCCTCATTGCCAGAGTTTGCAGTATAGATATCCAGTTCGGGACTCTCTAGTATCCCTTCAAGTGTGATAAGATTTTCCGGGCGATCGTCAACTAGTAGGATGTTATACTTTTCAATATGCATAGTAGGTACAATTATGGGTGATAACAATTGTTATACCGTTTCTTGTGTAATTTGTAAAACAAATTAATCTCAGTATATCCTAGCAAAAATAATTTTTTTTACTGATAAAAGAAATCAGATTACGATTATTTTTAAGTAGGATGAGTTATTAAGGGCGATTGCATATCGATTTATAATTGCACCAAGTACAGCTAGTGATGTCATTTGTTTGCTGAAATGGAGTATCGGGATTGGCAATTTCCCTAACAAGCTCAACAAGAGTATCGGTAAACGTACTAAAATAATCCTCAATGTTTGGGACTTCCTTTAGGTCAAGTGAAATAAACCCTTGTGACATGCTTCGAAGGCTTATTATCCCTGTTTCAATCTTATTCACAGCATGTTGCTGACTATAAAGCCATGCGTAATAAATTACTTGAAAAGCTTTGGAGTATGATGGATCGGTTACCAGGTCTTCAGTATTTTTAACAATCAGTTCCTTTCGTTGAACTTTCCCTGTTTTATAATCGATAATTCGTATTGTACCATTAAACATATCCCTGTCAACTCTATCAATTATACCTTT
>Ga0209633_10006114_pt1 | contig 10355 bp, 7 predicted proteins | sample Cruoilmetagenom1_FD_187290 | JGI IMG/M metagenome (GOLD analysis project Ga0209633, IMG submission 187290) | Oil polluted marine microbial communities from Coal Oil Point, Santa Barbara, California, USA - Sample 1 (SPAdes) (version 2) | ecosystem: Environmental > Aquatic > Marine > Oil seeps ... | reverse complement strand
GTGTGGAATATTAAGAGAATTACATATTGATGAAGAAGTAATTTTAATGGGATGGGTACAAAAAAACAGAAAACTTGGTGGCCTTAAATTTGTTGATTTAAGAGATAGAACAGGTTTATGCCAAATTGTTTTTGATGAGGATGTATCAGTTGAAGCTTTTGAAAAAGCAACAAGTCTTAGAGGAGAATTTGTAATAGCTGTTAAAGGTATTGTAAGGAAAAGATTTTCAGTAAATAATGAAATGCCAACTGGACAAATTGAAGTATTCGCTAATGAATTGAGAGTTTTAGCAGAATCAGATGTACCACCAATTCATATTAATGATGATGATAATGCTAAAGAAAGTCTTCGTTTGAAATATAGATATCTTGATTTACGTAAACCAAAAATGTTAAATAAACTTATGACAAGAAATAAAATTGTCAAAGTTACAAGAGATTATATGGATGAAAAAGGATTCATTGATGTTGAGACACCTGTTTTAACAAAGCCAACACCAGAAGGCGCTAGAGATTATTTAGTACCAAGTAGAGTGAATAATGGAAAATTTTATGCGCTTCCTCAATCACCACAATTATTTAAGCAATTGTTAATGGTATCAGGCCTTGATAGATATTATCAAGTTGTTAAATGTTTTAGAGATGAAGATTTAAGAAAAGATAGACAGCCTGAATTTACTCAAATAGATATTGAAATGTCATTTGTTGATCAAGAAGATGTAATAGCAGTTAATGAAGGGCTACTTAAAAGAATATTTAAAGAAGTAAAAGATATTGATATTCAAATTCCATTAAAAAGATATACTTATGATGAAGCTATGAAAAGATTTGGTTCAGATAAACCAGATACTAGATTTGGTTTTGAATTAGTTGAATTATCTAATGTAGTAGAAGGTTCTGATTTTGTAGTATTTGAAAGAGCACTTAATAATGGAGGAACTGTTCAAGCAATTAATTTTAATGGTTTAAAAGATACTTATAGTAAGAATAACATTAAAAAGCTTGAAAAATTTGTTGCTGATTATGGTGCAAAAGGACTAGCATGGATTAAAGTTGAAGAAGATGGAGTTAGCTCACAAATATCTAAATTTCTCAAAGAAGACGAAATGAATTCTTTAGTGAAGGCAATGAGTGCTCAAGCAGGAGATTTAATTTTAATAGTTGCAGATAGTTATAAAGTTGCATATGATTCTTTAGGTGCGTTAAGATGTGAAATTGCAAAACAACAAAATATGATAAAAGATGATGAGTATGATTTATTATGGGTTACTGATTTTCCAGTATTTGAATTTAGTGAAGAAGATAATAGATATGTTGCAAAACATCATCCATTTACAGCTCCAAAAGAAGAAGATATTAAATATTTAGAAACTGAACCAGAAAAAGCACATGCAAATGCATATGATATTGTTTTAAATGGATTTGAAATTGGTGGAGGAAGTATTAGAATTAATACATTAGATATGCAACAAAAAATGTTTAAAGCATTAGGTTTCACTGATGAGGAAGCAGAAGAAAAATTTGGATTCTTATTAGAAGCATTTAAATTTGGTGCGCCACCACATGGTGGACTTGCTTATGGACTTGATAGATTAGCTATGATATTGACAGGATCTGATAATATTAGAGAGGTAATAGCATTCCCTAAAACTCAAAATGCGACATCATTATTAACTGATGCTCCTGCAATTGCTACTATTGAACAACTTAAAGAACTAGGAATAGAATTAATAGAGGAAGATAATGAATAGAGTTGGGAAAGTAATTAAAGAAAATGGTAATTTTGTGGTTGTTGAAATGAATTCGACTTCTGCTTGTAGTGGTTGTAATCATTGTGGAAATGATGATAGTCCAGATAAAAGTATTAGGGCATATAACAACATTGATGCAAAAAAAGGCGATATTGTAGAAATAAATATGGAAACACAAAATGTATTATTAGCTGCTACTATTGCATATGGTATTCCATTTATAGCGTTTTTAACAGGTGTATTATTAGCTGACAAATTATTTAATATAGAAATAGTTTCTGCTTTGTCAGGGTTTGTTTTTATGGCTATATCTTATTTGATGATAAATAGAAACGAAGAAAAATTTTATTATTCAAAAAAATATGTTCCAGAAGTTGTAAAAATACATCAAAAGTATCAAGAAGTTTGTTTTAATATAAAATAGATAGTATAATAAAGAGAGCATATATTATGTTCTCTTTATTTGTTGAAAGTAGTCATAAAATATAAAAGAGGTTAAAATGTTTAAAAAAAATCTTGATGGTAAAATTATAAATATTTATGCATTTTTAATGCTAGTTTTCTATTTATCTTTAGATAGAATAATTCCATTGATTAATGAACAATTTAATATAGAAAATACTTATTTTTATATTTTGATATTTTTATTTATATCAACTATTTTTTTAATGATTATTTTTTATAAAAAAGTTTTATATAATAAAAATGAATTAATAACGGAAAAAAATGAAATTTTTAATAATAAGAATAAAATAATTGAAAATAATAATAAAATATTAAAAGATATAGAATTAATAAAAAAAGAAAACAATTCTATAAATTTAGAAAAAGAGTATTTTAACAATGTTTTTGATAGTATTAATGATTTGATATTAATTACAGATAGAGATAATAAAATTATTTATTCGAATTTAGTGTTTAAAAAATTAACTGGGAATTTTAGTGATGATTTAAAAAAATCAAATTTTAGATTTGATTTTAAAAAACATATAGAAAATAATAATAGATTATTTAGTGGTAATTTAGAAGAAATAGAATTATTTATAAATAATTTTTTCTATAAGAAAAAACTAATAGAACTTAATGATAATAAGTATTTATTAACAGTTGGTGAAGATAGAACAAAATTATATAATACAAGTGCAAATCTAGCGGAAACAATTGATAATTTAAATTCCGTAAATGAAGAGACTAATATTATTAATGAAAAAATTAATTCTCTTATGAATTTTATTATTGAAATTGAAGATTTTAATAATATAAATATAAAAGATCTATTAATAAAAATATTTAATTATATTTATAATACATTTGATAAGATAGATTATGGAAGTATATATATCTTCGATGAAAATGATAAAGTAAAATATTTAGATTCAAAAGGACATAACATTAATAAATTGAAAAATATGGTAATTAATAAAAACGATTTTTACATATCGTCATCTATTGATCCTACTATTATTAAAAATATTGTTGACACTGCCGCAGATTATTTTTATGATGAAATTTCAGAGGCATCAATGCCTATAAAAGAGTCATTAAAGTTTACTATTTTAAATGGTAATGAAATTTATGGTGCTATTACATTAGATATTAAAGAAGGTTCTAATTTAACATTTGATTCTGATGATAAGCAACTTGTAAATCTTTTTTCAAAACTAATAAGTATAATAGTAACTTTTTTTCTGAATATTGAAAAAAGTAAGGAATTAACTACAGATATTTTATTTTCTTTTGTTAATATAATGAAAATTCATAGTTTAGAACTTCATAGACATTCTATTAATGTTGGAAGGGTTTCAAAAGAATTTGCATTTTTTTGTGAACTTAATAGTTCTGAAGTAATGGAAGCATATTGGTCTGGACTTATGCATGATATGGGATTTTTATTATTAAAGACAGATATTTTAGTAAAAGAAACATTATTTGAAAAAGAAGATAGGAAGCATGTTGAAATTGCTTATAATATTATGAAAGATGTTAAAGGTTTAGAAAATGTTGCAAAAAATATTTACCAGCATCATGAAAAATATGATGGTACTGGATTTCCACAAGAAATTCAAATAAATGAAATATCATTTATTGCTCAAATTTTGAGCATAGCAAATTATTACGATGTTTTGATTAATGTTGAAGAAATTTCTTTTGATGAGTTTTTTATTAAAATTGAAAATGAGAGAAATAAATCATTTGATTCAAAATTAATTAATAAATTTATTGAGTGGGTGAAAAAATATGAATTTAGTCTATAATAATAAGTTAATTCTATTTTCCATTTTGTTAGTATCAACTATTTTTATTGACTATTTGTTTAGATATAATAGTTATATAAAAACAGCTGTTTTTTTATTAATAGTTGTATTAATAATGATTGTTATGATTTATAAAAGAATAATAGAATATAATCTAGAATATCAAAAAAAAGAAAATAATAAAAAAGAATATTTACAATTTGAAAAAAACTACAATTTAAATATTAAGAAATTAGAAAAACTAGAAATACAATATGTTGAGAGTTTAACTGATAAAGTTAAACTTGATGAAATATTTAGTGTAATTTTAAACAATTCAAATAATTTGATATTTATTAAAAATCAGAATTTGGAATTTGAAGTTGTAAATAATAAATTTTTGAATTATTTTGACTTTGAAAAAGAAACAGTTATTGGCAAAACCAGTAAAATTTTTAGAAGGAATTTTTATTCTGAAGAGCAATTAAAAAATGAAATCAAAGAAAATATAGGTTTACTACTTGCTGATTTAGATTTTGTTGAAGGAAAAAAGTATTATGAAAATTATTTTAAGATTAGAAATTGTTTTTTTATTAAAAAAAATATTTTTATTTATAATAATGAAAAATATATTTTAGGAATTATGAAAGATATTACTGAAGTTGAGAAGAAAGAAAACGAATATACTGAGATTATTTATAATTTAAGAAACCAGATTATTAAAAAAGAAAAACTATCCTTATATTTCGATAAATTTTCAGATTTATTAGATAATCTTATTTTTAATACTAATAATGAATTAGAAAATTTGATTATTAAATTATTTAATTTATCAACTATACTTATTGAAGAAGCCGACTATAGTTCAGTTTATATTTTTAGTGAAAATAAAGTTAAATATTTAAAAGCTAACGGTTATGATATAAATGTTTTAAATGAAGTTAAGATACCAAAAGAAAGATTTTATAATGATCTAATAAAAGAATCTCATATTGAAATTAATGATAAAATTTCAAATATTTTTATTACTGAAAAAGGATTTAGATCAAATGATATTGCTGAAGCAATAAGAATACCTTTAATTATTGATAATGATTTTTATGGAAGTATGTCATTTGACATTGATAGAAAAAGTAAAAAAAATTATAGTGACGCTTCATTAAGTATAATGAATTCAATAACTAAATTAATTAAAATTGTACTTTCATTAGCTTCAAAAGAATTTAATGAAGAAACTTATGAAAAAAGTATGATAAAAGTATTATTAAATACTTTAGAGATTCATGATGAATATACAACGGACCATTCTGATAATGTTGCCATTTATGCAAGAAAACTTGGAGTTAAACTTAATTTACCTAAAAAAGATGTTGAAAGACTTTATTGGGCGGGCATTGTACATGATATTGGAAAAATTGAAATACCGTATGAAATATTAAATAAAACAGATAAATTAACTGTTGGTGAATATGAATTGATAAAAACTCACCCAGTAATTGGATATGAAGCTTTATCTAGTTTAGAGTCACTTAAGGATATTTCAATATATGTTAAACATCATCATGAAAGGATTGATGGTGATGGTTATCCTGATGCTTTAAAAGAAGATGAAATACCATATATCTCTAAAATACTTACTGTAGTAGATTCTTGGGATGCGATGACTTCAAATAGGTCATATAGAAAACCATTAACTGTAGAAGAAGCAGTTTATCAATTAATCAAAAATAGTGGGACACAATTTGATAAGCAGATTGTAAATATTTTTCTTAATCTTTTATATGATGAAAAGATAATTGGTGAAAAATTGTATAATAAGAAGGTGAATTGATGAAAGTAATCAGTGAGCAAATGGTAAAAATTTTAAAGTATATTGGGGAAGGCATTCACATTGTAAACAAAGATGGTATTACTGTGTATTATAATGATGCAATGCAAACGATTGAAGGAATAAAAAAAGAAAAAGTAATTGGTAGACATATTTTAGAAGTCTATCCAAACTGGAAAAAAGAGAATTCTACCTTGCTAATGGTACTTAAAAAGCAAAAAGAAATTTTAAAAAAAAAGCAGAGTTATATTAATTTAAAAGGTGAAAAAATTAATACAATAAATACAACGGTTCCTTTATTTCATGGTAATGAATTGATTGGTGCAGTTGAAATTTCATCAAATTATACTGAAGTATCAAATATGTCTAATCAAATAATTGATTTACAACAAAAATTAATAAAGAATAATGATATAAAGATAGTAAAAAGTAGGTATTATACCTTTGATGATATTATTGGTAAAAATAAAGATTTTTTAAACGCATTGAAACATGCGAAGAAATCAGCTAATATGGATTCAAGTGTTTTAATATACGGTGAAACTGGAACTGGTAAAGAATTATTTGCACAAAGTATACATAGTGCAAGTAAGAGAAAAGAAATGCCATTTATTGCCCAGAATTGTGCAGCTATACCATATTCACTACTTGAAGGTATTTTATTTGGTTCTGTTAAAGGATCTTTTACAGGTGCTGAGAATAGACCAGGGTTATTTGAACAAGCAAGTGGTGGAACTTTATTTTTAGATGAAATAAATTCAATGAGTGGAGAATTACAAGCTAAACTTTTAAGAGTTCTTCAAGAAAATTATATTAGAAGAGTTGGTGGACAAAAAGATATTAAAGTTGACGTTAGGATAATTGCTGCTACGAATACCGATCCTAGAATACTTTTAAAATCAAATAGTTTTAGAAAAGATTTATACTATAGAATAAATGTAATTGGAGTGAGACTTCCTACATTAAATCAAAGAAAAGATGATATAGCTGAATTATCAGAGAATTTTATAAATGAATTTAATGAAAAATTTAATAAAGATGTATGGATGCTCAGTGAAAATGTAGTTAATATATTTATGAAATATAACTGGGAAGGAAATATAAGAGAGTTAAGAAATATTATAGAGGCGGCAATGAATTATGTAGAAGATGAGCATGTAATAAAAAAAGAACATTTGCCTTCGTATTTTATTGATAAAATAAGCGAAAACATTGTACATAGTCATAATTGTGATTTTAGAGATTATGATAAGATTTCAGATTATTTATCAGATATTGAAAAGGAAATCATGTTAACAACTTATGAAGCAAGTAATTTAAATATTACTTTAACCGCAAAGAAACTTGGAATTTCAAGACAAAATTTGCAATATAAATTAAAAAAATTTGATATAGATAGATAAAATTTAATAAATGAATTATTCTAATATGATGGTTCATTTTTTTTGTGCAAATTTTTTTGCACTGAAAAAGATTGTATTTATACATAAAATTATGTATAAATTGTAATAATTTATTTGATATTATGAATAATATACAATTCAAGATTTTGTTGCAAAATCTTTTGCACCGTTAAAGCAAAAATATTTGCGGGAAAACATTATTTTAGGTAAAAAGTATCATATTTAAACATAAAATATAGAAACTTGTTTGAATTTTATTGGAACAGTTTATGCATTATAGTTAAATAGTGGAAATTAGTTTGTTATTATTATGGAGGTGTATTAAAAATGAAACAGAATGTAAGAGTAGCGATTTGGGGATTTGGTGCAATGGGTAGTGGAATGGCTAAAATGTTAGCAACTAAAAAAGGTGTTGAAATTGTAGCAGTTTGTGATATGCATCCGGATCGTGTAGAAAAAGATATTTATGATGTTTTAGGAATTGAAAGAGGCGACAGAAAGTCTGTAATTATTAATCCTAATGTTGAAGAAATTATTAAAGAAGGCGCAGCTGATATTTGTTTAGTTGCAACTGATTCTTATACTGCAAAAGCATTTCCAAAGTTAAAGTATGTAATGGAGCAAAAAATAAATGTAATATCGACTGCAGAAGAAATGTCATATCCAAAAGCACAAGAGCCTGAACTTACAGTTGAACTTGATAAAATTGCAAAAGCCAATGGAGTTTCAGTATTAGGTACTGGAATAAATCCAGGATTAATAATGGATTTATTAGTTACTGTATTAACAGGTTGTATGACTGATGTAACACATGTAGAAGCTAAAAGAGTAAATTCTTTATCTCCATTTGGACATGCTGTTATGGAAGAACAAGGTGTAGGAATAACTTTAGATGAATTTAACGCTGGAGTTGAAGATGGAACTTTAGCAGGTCATGTTGGATTTGCTGAATCAATTAATATGATTGGAGATGCTATTGGATGGCCAGTAGAAAAATTTGAACAACAAATGAAACCAATTGTAACAACTGTAGATAGAACTTCTCCTTATGGATTTGCTGCTGCTGGAAATATTGCTGGTGTAAATATGACTGGACAAGGTTATGTTAATGGCGAAGTTAAAATAGATATGATTCATCCACAACAAATTGAACCAGAAATGGAAGGAACTCATACTGGAGATTATATTGTTTTAAAAGGTAGTCCAGAAGTTAACATGGCAATTAAACCTGAAGTAGATGGTGGACTTGGAACAATTGCAATGTGTGTAAATATGATACCTCAAGTTATTAATGCTCATCCAGGTTTAAAAACTATGTTAGATTTACCAGTTCCTAGAGCAATAATGGGAGATATGAGAGATAGAATTAATAAGTAGGAGATGATTTAATGAAAGCTATTAAAGGACAATGGGTTAAAATTCATTCAATTGTTTTGACTTCTGAAGAGAGAGCTCCACAAGTTCCAGATGATACTAAGAAGGTTCCCTTAGAATTATGGGTAAAAGGCTATGTATTATCTGATGCAGAAATAGGCGATTTAGTAGAAGTGAAGACTATGACAGGAAGAATTGTAAAAGGTAATTTAGTTGAAATAAATCCTACTTATAGACATTCATTTGGTGACAATATACCTGAATTATTGGAAATTGGACCTAAACTTAGAAAAATTTTATTTGAGGATGGTGAATAATAATGATGGATAATAGTTATGAAGCTGTAATGAGTAGAAAAAATGAAATTATGAAAAAAGCTGTTGGAATTGATTATTCACAATTTGAAAGTGGTTCAATTGCTTTTGATTATGAAGATATGATGAAAAAAGTAGGATATACATTAGAAGAAATGATTAATATCCAAAAAAGTAGTGGTGTTGGTGAAACAAAAATATATGAAATGAAAAATTTAACAAAACTCGCTAGAAAATTTTCTGAAGATGGGAAAGGTGCTAGAATATTTGTTAAAGATGAGGCTGCAAATCCTTCAGGAAGTTTTAAAGCAAGAAGAGCTGCAAATGCAGTATACCATGCTAAAAAAAATGGATTTAAAGGTGTTATTGCAGCAACTAGTGGAAATTATGGAGCTGCTGTTGCTTCACAAGCTGCTATGTATGGCTTAAAATGTATAATTGTTCAAGAATGTTATGATTCTGAGCATAAAGGACAGCCTGAAATAATAGAAAAAGCTAGAAAGTGTGAAGCTTATGGAGCTGAAGTAATTCAACTTTCAGTTGGTCCTGAACTTTTTTATTCTTTTTTAGAATTATTAGAAGATACTGGATATTTTAATGCATCATTATATACTCCATTTGGTATTGCTGGCGTTGAGACTTTAGGTTATGAAATCGCAATGCAAATGCGAGAAATGGTTGGGAAAGATCCTGATGCAGTGATTTGTACAAATGCAGGAGGCGGAAATTTAACTGGTACTGCAAGAGGTCTTCAAAAAGCAGGAGCTGAAAATACAAAAGTAATTGGAGCAAGTGTTGATTTAAAAGGGCTTCATATGGCTAGTGATAAACAATTTAATAAAAAATCATTCACAACTGGACATACTGGATTTGGAATTCCATTTGCAACAACACCAGATAGATCTGATGTTCCAAGATCAGCTGCAAGAGCTTTAAGATATATGGATAGATATGTTACTGTTTCTCAAGGTGAAGTATTCTATATTTGTGAAGCAATGGCTCAAATTGAAGGTTTTGAAAGAGGACCTGCTGGATCTGTTTCATTAGCTGCTGCATTTAGTGTAGCAAGAGAGATGAATGAAGATGAAATTGTTGTTGTTCAAGAAACTGAATATACTGGAGCTGGAAAACACATTCAACCTCAATTATCATTTGCTAGAAATAATGGCATTGATATTAGATTTGGGAATCCTGAAGAGCAAATTCCTGGCGTAAATATTATTTTTCCAGAAAGCCCTGGTATGATAAAAGCTAAAGATCTTGATATGATAAAAATAAAAAAATCTTATCTTTCTAAAACATTAGAAAGTATAGAAAATATAAATGAAAAAGATGTTAAATATTTAATTGATGAAATTAATGAATCAAGAGAATTTGTACTTGATTATTTAAAAGCGAATAATATTAAAATAGTGGAGGGATAACTTTGAAAAAATTATTAGAAAGAGATGA
>Ga0209633_10006113_pt1 | contig 10356 bp, 12 predicted proteins | sample Cruoilmetagenom1_FD_187290 | JGI IMG/M metagenome (GOLD analysis project Ga0209633, IMG submission 187290) | Oil polluted marine microbial communities from Coal Oil Point, Santa Barbara, California, USA - Sample 1 (SPAdes) (version 2) | ecosystem: Environmental > Aquatic > Marine > Oil seeps ... | reverse complement strand
TAATTTATTTAAAATGAGTAAAGGAACAGTAAAATTCTTCAATGAATCAAAAGGATTCGGTTTTATAACTGAAGAAGGATCTAACAAAGAACATTTTGTACACATTTCTGGTTTAATCGATGAAGTACGTGAAGGCGATGAAGTTGAATTCGATTTACAGGAAGGTAGAAAAGGACTAAACGCAGTAAATGTAAAAGTGGTTTAATATATACTTTTTAAAATTTTTACTTACAGGAGCCTATCAAATTGATAGGCTTTTTTTATGTCTAACTTTTAGTATTTTCCAAACAATGAATCAAATTACACTCCGTAAAGCCACACTCAAAGATCTACCTACCTTGCTTGAATTTGAACAAGGAGTTATTGAAGCTGAACGTCCTTTAGACCCCACTTTAAAATCTACATCAACTACATATTATAACCTCAATGAAATGTTGACCGCTAAACACATTCATTTGATGGTTGCAGAAATTAAAAATGGAATTGTAAGTTGTGGTTATGTTCGTATTGAGAAAGCAAAAGAAGCTTTACATCACAGCCATTTTGGTTATTTAGGTTTTATGTATACCACGCCTCAGCACAGAGGTAAAGGTATTAATAAACAAATTATCAATGAATTGATAGCCTGGTGCAGCTCTCAAAACGTTCATGAAATACGCTTGCATGTATATCAAGGTAATGAAGTCGCTATAAGAGCTTATGAAAAAGTAGGTTTCAATAAGCATATGATTGAAATGCGGATAAAATAGACAAAGCCAAATGCAAAACTCAACCGCCAATTGTCCGCTCTGTAATAGTAAATCTAATACTTTCTACAAACAAAATGATAGATGCTTTTTTCAATGCACTACTTGTTATGGTATTTTCTTAGACAAAGAATTAAGGCTTAACCAAGATAAAGAAATTATACGTTACAAACTACATAAAAATGATATTGAGGATAAAAATTACCAACAGTTTGTTTCGCCAATTACTTCATCTGTTTTAGAAGATTTTACAGAAAAACATAAAGGACTTGATTTTGGAGCTGGTACAGGCCCAGTGATTTCTAAGGTGTTAAATGATAATGATTACCAAATTGTTCAGTACGATCCATTTTTCCATAACAATATAAATCTTTTAGAATCAACTTATGATTATATTGCTTGTTGCGAAGTGATAGAACACTTTTACAATCCGAAAAAGGAGTTTAACTTATTAAAAAAGCTACTCAAACCCAATGGAAAACTCTATTTAATGACTGCTTTATTTGATGAAACTATAGATTTTAATAAATGGTACTATAAAAATGACCCTACACATGTGTATATCTATCATCAAAAAACCATACATTGGATAAAGAAAAAATTTGATTTTTCAGAGGTAACTATAAAAGGTAGATTGATTACCTACTCCAGTTAATTACGCAATAGGTAAGCTTGAAGTTGATTTTACTTCAGTCATTACAAAAGCACTTTGAACTTGCCTAATATTATCAACTGAAGCTAGTTTTTTTGCCACAAAATACTGATAAGCATCCATATCTTTTACTATAACTTTTAGCAAATAATCAAACATACCACCAATATGAAAACATTCTATCACTTCAGTAAATTGCTGAATGTCTTCTTCAAATTTAGAAATAAAACTGGCCTCATGCTGATTTAGTGAAATATTACAAATTACCAACAAGGACAACCCTACTTTTTTTCTATCGATCACCGCTTTATATGAAGTAATATAATCCTCTTTTTCTAACCGCTTAATTCGTTCAAAAATTGGTGTTGGTGTTAAATTCAATTTATTAGCCAATTCTTTAATTGTGTATTTACTGTTATGTTGTAATAATCTTAAAATCGACTTATCAGTTTCATCTATCATAATGTAGAATTTTATTCTAAAATTAACTCCTTTTTACAATTAATAAAGAATATTATACTTATTTTTTATCAAAAATAGGATATTATTCTGTATTTTAATGTTATTTAGGATAAATAAACTATATGTAGTAATTTTGAAATATAAAATATCAATAAAGATGTCTACACATAAAATGAGTCCAGAAAGTTTAATGATGAGTCATGGCTACAACCCTGAATTATCTCAAGGTGCCATAAAATGCCCTGTTTTTCAAACCTCTACATTTGAATACAAAACCGCAGAAGAAGGTAAAGCTTTTTTTGAAATTGCTTACGGTTTACGAGAAAAAGGACCTCAAGAAGAGTTAGGCTTAATTTATAGTAGAATTAACAATCCTAATTTAGAAATTTTAGAAAACAGATTGTGTTTGTGGGATAAAGCTGATGATTGTGCTGTTTTTGAAAGTGGCATGGCTGCAATCAGCACTGTTCTATTAGAATTCTTAAAACCAGGAGACTTATTAGTGCATGGAAATCCACTATATGGAGGCACAGATCATTTTATCAATCATTTTTTACCAAAAATTGGTATTCACACACTAGATGTTCATCCTGATGAAAGTGAAGAAAATATTATTGAAATGATTAAAGCTTCTGGTAAAGAAGATAATTTAGCCATGATTTTTATTGAAACTCCTGCCAATCCAACCAATGCTATAGTTGATATTGAAAACTATAAAAGTATTGCAAACCATTTTAGTAATGATGAAAAACAAGTATTATTAGCCGTTGATAACACCTATATGGGGCCAATATGGCAGCATCCTTTAGAGTTTGGTGCTGATTTGGTATTATATTCAGCAACTAAATATATTGGTGGGCATAGTGACTTAATTGCTGGTGCTGTTTTAGGGTCTTCAGAATTGATATTACGCACAAAAACCTTACGTACTTTTTTAGGTAATATGTTAAGCCCGAATACTGCGTGGTTATTATTAAGAAGTTTAGAGACTTTAAAAGTAAGAATGGATCAACAAACAAAAAGTGCACAAGAAATTTCACAGTTTTTAAACCAGCATCCTAAAGTAGAAAAAGTGTATTATTTAGGCTTATTAAAAGAAGGAACTAAAGAATATGCCATTTACAAAAAACAATGTGAGGCACCTGGAGCTATGATTTCTTTCGATATTAAAGGCGGTGAAAAAGAAGCTTTTCTATTTATGAATAGTTTAAAACTTTTTAAAATAGCAGTTAGTTTAGGGAGTACAGAGAGTTTGGTACAACATCCTATAACTATGACACATGCAGGTGTTGATCCTATTCATAGAAAACGAATGAATATTACTGATAAATTGATTAGATTATCTATAGGTGTAGAAAATGCCAAAGATATTATTTGGGATATTGAGCAAGCATTGTCTTAAATTCCAAAGTTCAAAAAACAAATTCCAAAGTTCCTATTATAGCCTATCAATTAAATGAAATCAGAATATTAGATTACAATTGTATAATTTTAATTATACCCTCTCACCAAGAATACCAATTAAACAACTTTAGATTTTCTTTAGAATTTAATACTACATTGTAAGTCAACAAGTTACTTTGATGAATACGAAGTGCTACTTAATACCTAACAGAAATGAATTTAAAAAGTTTAGCATTAATTTTGATTACAACAATAACTATTGCTTTTTCATGTAGTAATAGCGACGATCCCGATGAAACTACTAATGTAGAAAAACTAAAACCCTTTGGTGTCAACCTTGCTGGTGCTGAATTTGGTGAAGAAGAAATGCCTGGAAATTTAGATCAACAATACACTTATCCAAATGCGGCAGAATTAGATTATTACATTTCAAAAGGTTTAAAATTAATTAGATTGCCTTTTAGATGGGAACGTCTTCAAAATGAACTTGGAGGTTCGCTAGAAACAGAAAACCTAAATAGAATTAAAGAGGTTGTAAAAATGGCAACTGATAGAAATATGCAAGTCCTTTTAGATTTACATAATTATGGGAGGTATCGCCTTAATAATGAAGATGTTATTATTGGTACAAATGACCAAGTTAGTATAGCAAACGTAAAAGATTTTTGGATCAAATTTGCTAATGAATTTAAAGATGAAACTAATATTTGGGGTTATGGCATTATGAATGAACCAAATAATATGCTATCAGACACGCCATGGTTTTCAATTGCTCAAGAAATTATAAATGGTATAAGAACCGTTGATACTAAAACTACAATTGTAGTTGGAGGTGATGGCTGGAGCTCTGCTGAGCGATGGATAGAAGAGAGTGATAATTTAAAAGACCTCGTTGATTCTTCAAATAATATTATTTATGAAGCTCATGTATACTTTGATGCTAATGCTAGTGGTTTCTACGGTAGTTCATACGATGATGACGGAGTGTCTCCAGATTCAGGTATAAACCGAGTAAAACCTTTTCTTGATTGGTTAAAAGAAAATAATTTTAGAGGCTTTATTGGTGAATATGGCGTTCCTGACGATGATGAAAGGTGGCTTGTTACTTTAGACAATTTTCTTGCACACTTAAAAGAACAAAAAATTAATGGCACTTATTGGGCTGGTGGACCACGTTGGGGGCCAGACAAAATGGCTATTGATCCAACTGATGATACGGGCGAAAGTGACCCTTTAAACGGTGCCGAAAGACCTCAGATGAGCATTGTTGAAAAGTATATTGACGCTGACTAATATTCATACGTTCCAACAAAAAATATCCCAAATTTCAATCATTGAAATTTGGGATATTTTTTGTTAAAGTTTATCATTTATTCATGATGATAAGGCTCATTTTTTAAAATGGTAAATGCCCTATACAACTGTTCTACCATAAATAACCGAATCATTTGATGTGAAAATGTAAGCCGAGACAATGAGACTTTACCTTGTGCTTTTCTATAGACTGCATCTGAAAACCCATAAGGTCCTCCTATTACAAAAACCAATTGTTTGATACCAGAATTCATTTTTTTTTGTAAAAATTTTGAAAATGCTACAGAAGTAAATTCTTTACCTTTTTCATCCAATAAAATAAGCTGATCGGTTGTAGTTATTTTTTTTAAAATCAATTCTCCTTCTTTTTCTTTTTGCTGATTTTCTGATAAATTTTTTACCTTTTTAATATCTGGAATTACCTCTAACTCAAACTTAATATAATGATTTAATCGCTTTTGATACATTTCAATCAACTGTATCAGGTTTTTATCATCTGTTTTTCCTATGGTCAAAAGTTTTATTTTCATGGTTCAAATTTATGGTTTTAAAATTTGAGGTTTAAAATTCCCTTTAATTTATTTGAGTTTTGGAATTTGTTTTTTATTATTTTTGTACTTATAAACTCATTCTATGATTTCGCAACAACAATTTGAAAAAGAATTACAACTTATTATTACAAATGCCATAAGAGAAGATGTTGGAGATGGCGACCATTCTTCATTAGCATGTATCCCTAATGAAACTGTAGGTAAAGCAAAACTTTTAGTTAAAGATAGTGGCATTATTGCTGGAGTTGAATTTGCTAAATTAGTTTTTAACCATATTGATACTAATTTAAAAGTTGAAACCTTAATTGAAGATGGAAGCCAAGTAAAATACGGAGATATTGTTTTTTATGTTTCAGGTAATTCTCAATCCATTTTAAAAGCTGAACGCTTGGTATTAAATGCAATGCAACGAATGAGTGCTATTGCAACCAAAACCAACTCATTTACCCGTTTATTAGAAGGTACTAAGACCAAAATTTTAGACACTAGAAAAACGACACCTGGTATTAGAGCCTTAGAAAAATGGGCAGTAAAAATTGGAGGAGGTGAAAACCACCGTTTTGCATTGTACGATATGATTATGCTAAAAGACAATCATATTGATTTTGCTGGTGGAATAACTAATGCGATTACAAAAACCAAGAATTATCTAAAAGAAACACAACGAGATTTAAAAATTATTGTTGAAGCTAGAAGTCTTCAAGAAATTGAAGAGATACTTAAATCTGATGGTGTTTACAGAATTCTAATTGACAATTTCAATTATGAAGATACTCGTAAAGCTGTTGCTTTAATTGGTGATAAATGTTTGACAGAATCTTCTGGTGGCATAAATGAAAATACACTAAAATCTTATGCCGACTGTGGTGTAGACTTCATTTCTTCTGGAGCATTGACACATTCAGTTTATAATATGGATTTGAGTTTGAAAGCCATCTAGCCCCATTGTCCTTCAGACATTTCCCCAAAGGGGAAAACCACAATAAATATAAATTTGAGTTTAAATAGGTTTTTGATTCCCCCTTCCCTTTGGGAAGGGATAGGGATGGGATTACTTTTGACTTTCCTTTAACATGGGTACAAAGCGAAAATCGCCTAGCTCATGTTTTTCAAATTCTTTTTCTCCTTTGCGATTAAATAAGGTCATAACTTGCACATCATCTCCAACAGGAATCACCAACTTTCCTCCTATTTTCAACTGATTCAACAATGGCTTTGGTACAAAAGGAGCACCAGCAGTAACAATTATTTTATCAAAAGGTGCATATTCTGACCACCCCTTATAACCATCACCAAAATTTAATTTTTTAGCCACATATCCTAATCTAGGTAAAAATTTTCTTGTTTTTTCGTACAATCCTTTTTGTCGTTCTATACTATAAACCTCAGCTTTCAACTCTATTAGTACAGCAGTTTGATATCCAGAACCTGTACCAATTTCTAGTACTTTATCATTAGGTTCAATTTGCAATAGTTCAGTTTGAAAAGCTACGGTATAAGGTTGGGAAATTGTTTGATCTGCAGCAATAGGAAAAGCATTGTCCTGATACGCAAAATCTATAAAACTAGAATCCATAAATAAATGTCTAGGAATTTTAGAAATAGCATTTAATACTTTTTCATCTTTAATCCCCTTTTCTTTAATTATTTTAACTAGCTGATTTCTAAGCCCTTTATGTCTATGCGTATCTTTCATGGTTGAAAACCAAAAGTAATTAATTATTTCAATAAAAAACCCTTTTTAAAATTTGTTATTTTTTAAATTTCTCAGCAAAATATATGTATTTTTGTTACAAATCATTTTATATGCTAAACGTAGGCGTTTTAGGTGCAGGTCACCTCGGTAAAGTTCATTTAAAATTATTACAACAATCAGAAAAGTATAATCTTATCGGATTTTATGATCCTATTCAAGAGAATGCCCAAAAAGTAGCTAAAGAATTTGGCTATAAAGCTTTTGATTCTATAACAAAATTGATTGAAGAAGTTGATGTAGTTGATATTGTTACCCCAACCCTATCCCATTTTAAATGTGCCAAAGAAGCTATTAGTAAAGGGAAACATATTTTTATTGAAAAACCTATTACCAATACGGTAACTGAGGCTGAGGCAATCAGAACTTTAGTCAGTCAAGAGCATGTTAAAGGACAAGTTGGTCATGTTGAACGATTTAACCCTGCTTTTACAGCCATAAAAGACATGATAAAAACTCCGATGTTTATTGAAGCTCATAGATTGGCTGAATTTAACCCAAGAGGAACCGATGTACCTGTGGTGTTAGACTTAATGATACATGATATTGATATTATTTTAAGTGTAGTAGACGCTGAAGTAAAAAATATTCATGCCAGTGGTGTGTCCGTCATAAGCGATACGCCTGATATTGCTAATGCGAGAATTGAATTTGAAAACGGATGTGTAGCCAATTTAACAGCAAGTAGAATTTCTATGAAAAATATGCGTAAATCTCGTTTTTTTCAAAAGGATGCCTATATTTCAGTTGACTTTTTAGAAAAGAAAAGTGAAGTGGTAAAAATGAAAGATGTACCTGAAAATCCTGATGAATTTGCTATGATTTTACAAAATGCAGAAGGTGTGAAAAAACAAATTTATTTTGAGAATCCAACCATTGAAGCTAACAATGCTATTTTAGATGAATTAGAAACTTTTGCTGATGCCATCAGCAATGACACACAGCCTATAGTTACTTTAAATGACGGAGCTAAAGCCTTACGTGTAGCTCAACAAATTATTGATTGCTTTGAATAATTAATAAAGAACAAAATGGGAAAATGAAAGCAAACCTCTAGTTAATGAGATTCTTCACTTCTCCCGAATACTCGGGATTCGTTCTGAATGACAAAAAATAATATTTAAAATAATAACCTAATGAAAAATATTGCAGTAATTGGTGCAGGAACCATGGGAAACGGAATAGCTCATGTATTTGCACAACATGGATATCTAGTCAATTTAGTTGATATTTCTCAAGCCGCTATTGATAAAGGCATCGCTACTATTACAAAAAATCTAGATAGAATGCTTTCTAAAGAACGCATTACTGAGCAAGAAAAATCAAATACACTTAACAATATTAAAACATTTACTGCTGTAAATGAGGGTGTGCAACATACAGATTTAGTTGTAGAAGCTGCCACAGAAAATATTGATTTAAAGCTTAAAATTTTCAAAGAATTAGATGCCTTTTGTGATGCCGATACGATTCTTGCATCTAATACCTCATCCATTTCTATCACAAAAATTGCTTCAGTGACATCAAGACCTGATAAAGTAATTGGAATGCACTTTATGAACCCTGTTCCTATCATGAAGTTGGTAGAGATTATTCGTGGTTATTCTACTTCTGATTTGGTTACTCAAACCATTATGGAACTTTCTAAAAAATTGAATAAAGTTCCTGTTGAAGTAAATGATTATCCTGGGTTTATTGCCAATAGAATTTTAATGCCAATGCTCAACGAAGCCATATATTCTTTATATGAAGGTGTTGCGGGTGTTTATGAAATTGATACGGTAATGAAGTTAGGCATGGCACACCCAATGGGACCTTTACAATTGGCTGATTTTATAGGTTTAGACGTTTGTCTTTCTATTTTAAATGTATTGTATGATGGCTTTGGAAATTCTAAATATGCTCCTTGTCCCTTATTGGTAAATATGGTTACTGCTGGTAAGTTGGGTGTAAAATCTGGAGAAGGTTTTTATGATTATACTGAAAGTAGAAAAGCTGAAAATATAGCGAAACAATTTAGGTAGAGTTCATAAAGCAACCTTTCACTAATTAATACATCTAATTTAGAAAAGTTGTATATGAAAAAAGGTGTTTTATTAATTTTTCTAAGCATAATTCTCTTTTCTTGTTCAAAAGATGATGAGATTAAATTTGAATCATCAGCTAAAATCACAGGATATGATATGCGTAAATGTGCTTGTTGTGGAGGTTGGTTAATTGAAATTGAAGATATTAAAGCGGTTAAACATTTTGACAACCTTCCAGAAAATTCACAAATTGACTTACAAAATACTACCTTTCCTCTTTCAGTCAACATAAATTGGACAGAAACTGACACTTATTGTGGAAATGGGGTCATCATTGATGACATTACATTAAAGTAAAAATCACACCTTCTTAGAAGGTGACTTTGAAAAGCCTCTAAAAGAGGTAATGAATAACCTATTTGAAAATATAATTATTAAATCATTAGTGTCCGATAAAAGTACGCTTATTTGTAAAATCACACTTCCAAGTCAATAAAACCGTTTAAAATTCTACTTTTCTTAGGTAGCATGGTGTCTAGCTAAAAAGTTTGAGTTGCATATCTGGTGGTTTTGATGATAATTCCCACCATTCTTTCTCTGGATTTTCAAGAAATTTGAATAGATTTATATAAGTTAATAAATGAAAACGCATCACACCAATCATATTTGAATAGGCCCAATTTCGTTTGATTTTTCGTTGTATTACAAGCATTATTAGTTGTACTATCAATGCTGACCATATTTGTATCTCTATTGCGTTTTGATTATCTCCTAAAAAGTATTTTAAAGGAAAGTTTTGCTTTAATCTTTTAAACATAGTCTCTATCTGCCATCTGTGTTTGTATATATCTGCTACTTTATCAGGACTTATTTCTAAGTTGTTGGTAATAAACTCATATACTTTGTTCTTTTCTGCATCCCAATAGGCAACACGTCTTATTTCAATAGACTTATTGCCTTTTTCTACTATAACTAGCTCATCTTTGAGTATTGCATCACTAGTTTTATCAGATAAATCAAATTCTTTAATACTTTTATAGACAGCATTATCCTTTTGTCTAGTGACAAAGTAAATGTCATCTAATGTCCATTGTAAATACTGTAAATAATCATTGTAGGCTTTATCAAATACTACAAAAGAATCCTTTTTTAAATCTAACTCTTTTAAAAAAGTGTGATCGTGTGTAGCTGCATCACTAAAACGAATTAAACAAGGTACATCTTCTAAGGCATTTATCATGGTATGCATCTTGATACCTCCTTTCTTTTTACCGGTAAGTGGATTACGCCCTACGCCTTTTAAAATATCACTAAACAGACTAATTGTAGTAGAATCTACAATTTGTAAGTTCTTAACTGGGGTTTTAGCTTACTGCTGTCCGATAAAAATGGAGCGTAGCGTTGAAACAGTTTAGAATAGATTGCTCCAAAGACTTCGCTGGTTCTT
>Ga0209633_10006112_pt1 | contig 10358 bp, 7 predicted proteins | sample Cruoilmetagenom1_FD_187290 | JGI IMG/M metagenome (GOLD analysis project Ga0209633, IMG submission 187290) | Oil polluted marine microbial communities from Coal Oil Point, Santa Barbara, California, USA - Sample 1 (SPAdes) (version 2) | ecosystem: Environmental > Aquatic > Marine > Oil seeps ... | reverse complement strand
CACCCGCCTGATAACAAAAATCGAATCGGTTGCTGATGCGGCCCAACAATGGAATGATCAGTATCAATTCCAGACCCAACGGCCCAAATTATGGACTGAACGTCATCAGGCCTATGCCCTTCTGGCGGCCTTGAGCGCCTGGGAAGCAACAGGAAAAAAGAGCCATGCGAATAGAGTCAATACCATGATCAACAATACATTGTCTCTTGCATCGCAGCCTGGTAATAACTGGAAACCTGAAGGCTGTCCGTTGCACGCCTACAAAGACCATGAAGGTTTCGGTAGTAATGAACCGGTATGTTCATCGTGGATGAATGCTTTACTGGCAGAAGCCGTTTTTAGATATTATATACATTCAGAAGATAACAAGGCATTGGAATATTTAAGCAACCTGGGCCTTTACCTTGAAGGCAGTGGCACCTATGTCTGGAATCAAGGTGGCGCTATGCAGGGTTTAAGAATGCCGCATTATCTGTCCTCGAATGCTTTTAAACGTTACCCTGATGGAAACTGGGATGATCACCATCATGCCTGCGATGTAGCCGGGGCTGCTGCAAGATCGGCATGGGCGCGCAATCGGCTTGGAAAAAACAACCAATCCCTGGTTTCGCTCACCCATGACCTGTTAAAAAGCTGCCGTTATAGTCTCGACTATATGCACAGGAAAGATGCCGATCGCCTGCATGGCAAGACCGTATGGCGACTCAGCGTACCGCGACAATATAGCTGGTGGTTTGGTTCAACACACGACCTGGGCTGGCTACTAGGTAGTATGCCCGATTGAATGCTTAGGTCCCTGTCTTAGCATGAAACTCATGAATGTTCGCCAACTAGAATAGTTGCCTGCGTTGCAGTTCCTTATAAACTGTAGCAGAGCTATGCTTTTTCAGGTTATTGTAATAAAACGTGGGCGCCCCTGTGTTATCAAACAGAGGCATGCGATATTTTAATAATTTTAATAAATACACGGGTGGCGGGTCGACAAGCAATGTCCTTTTGCCGTTTCTCATCCACAAGGGCTCGGAAAACCCGGATGGCATAACAATCTGTATATCGGTATTGGCTATAATCTCCATCTCGGATGCATAGCCGTCTCCACAAAGATACGTCACCTGCTCATCAGGTAAATCGAGAGTCTCGTTGGCAAATTTGGCCGATATTTCCCCCAGTAGCACCCCTGCGTCTTCTTTATCCTTGTTCGCAACCTTGGCACTTTGCCCGACATTCATACCCGCAATGACGATATGAGCGTTATGTTGGTTTATCAAGTGATTGAATAGCTCGGACTTACTCGCAAGAATCCAGTCCTTGTCTTTCTGAAAATAGGGTTTAACTGCACCGTATTTCGACCGATAACGCCATAAGTAACCGATGCGCAATTTGGAGTGACGGTATTTTGAAGGTAGATCATGTTTAGCAAGCAGTCGTTCATAATGTTCATTGCCGTTATCGGATAATGCGATAGACAATGGCGAGCGTCTGAAATCATGCGTCTTTAAAGTATTCCAGGGTAAATGGTTAACAGTGATGTCGAACTGCCTCATCAGACCTTCAGATAACTTATCCAGCACATCTTCCTTTAGTTCCTGGTCATTGATCTGAAACTGATGAAATTTGTCAACCTCGACTTTTCCGATCGCATCCGTATCGTATACTTCATCAAACATGTCGAGTTTGAAATGAGAAAATGCCTTTAATCTGTCTTTACGTGAGAAAAAAGCGATAAATTGATCATCTGCATTGTATCGGGACTTGAGTATGCTGATTGATAGTGCCTGCTCGTAAACATCACCATACGCACCGTGTAATACCGTACCAATTCTCATTATCACCTCATCCAGTCAAACATCATTATTATTATATTGAAGACCTGGCCGTTCTTTTTCTGTATTCGTCAAGCAAATAGGATCGGGTCACTTTATTGATTACCGGATAACACAATAGTAATGCCACAATAAATGTCAATACACCATAAAGTATCAACTGCAACCAGTTGGTGGCAGACAATAACTGATCAAGATTGACATAATAGTTAACCATAATAATAGCGATAGCGATCAAGGTAGGACGATAAATAACATGGCCAGGATTCACCCCGATAGCAGACATACTCTTGTGGCAGATAACAGGCAGTACAATACCACGTAGTAACAATGTAGGAATCACCAACCCCCAGATCATGGCTTCAAGACCATAATCGATAAGAATAATCTCAAGAATCACTACGATAAACGCTTCAATATATGTCAGGATCATTAACTTGATTTGCTGATTGGTAATAGTCAGATAATTATAAAGCGGCCGCTGACTCGATAATATAAACATAAACAGCCCTAATGCAAAAAATATCCGAGTGGGCATATCGACCAAACCTTTGAGCCAGATACTAATAAAATCATTACCCAGCAAAACAACTTCGATCAGAATAATACCGGAAACACATAAAGCTATATCGCATTTGATATCTAACAATCGGCTGAAGTCAGGAAAGTTTTCACGGGAATAATTATGCGTCAGCAAGGGTGTCAGTGGGGAGATCAGTAAAGTAACGAACTGATGCGCGTAAGTAATCAACATAAAAGGAACACTGATAACAACAATATTGGAAACGCCCAGGTTTATACTGATAATGAAATTATGCGCACTATCACGTATACGGGTTCCCAGCCAGACTAACACTGCCTGTATACTGAACACCACAATGGATTTTGCTGTTTGTGCTGAATAAAATCGCCTTCCAATAGATAAGTATGGACAGATCTTATAGGCAAAATAGACTATTCCTCCCCTACCCAGCGTTTCAATGATTAAAACGACCCAAGCCAGAGAAATGATATCAGCGTTAGTTTTCAGCACAATATACATACCAACAGCTCTCAGTACAGCCGTCAGGATTTCAACTAAGCCCTGTAAGTCCTGTCGTATTTTCGCCACCAAAACAGCCATAAAAGTAATACCAGGAATCAGCAAGATAACTTTCATTCCAATGATAAGAATAACGCTACTGAACTTTTCAGTGGACTCTGCGTCTGTGATGAGTCCACCATAATGGCTAATCAAAAACACAGCAGGTAGTAATAAAATGGATAAAAAAACAAAGATAAAAAACGAACTGCTGGCTACGCGGTTAAATTCATCATTATCTCTATTACCCACCGCAATAGATAAATAACGTTGCACTGACGAAGCAAGACCGACATTCAAAAACCCGAGATAAAAAGAGATGGTATAGATCAAAATCCAGATACCGTATTGCTGCTTACCCAACTCGGCAATCATCACTGGCATCAATAAAAAAGAGATGACTATTTCAATGATCTGCAATACAGATAAGGATGAAGCAGAATAAAACAGCCGCCTGCGAGTCGATATAGCTCCACTTTGTTTAGCATTGGAACCCATTTTACTGCTTTATTCTCGCATACATGTCAATAATATCCTCGGCATTATTGGACCATTGCCTCTCCTTGATAATATATTCCCTGGCGTTTTTTCCCACTCGACGAATCTCATCGAGATCGTTCAGTAGTTTTTCAAAAAGCTGAACGCAGTCATTGAAATCGTTTTTATGGAACAGCCATCCCGTTTCACCCGACTTTATCACTTCACCGATAGGTGAATAATCCGGTGCGACGACGGGCACTTCCATTGCCATGTATTCAAATATTTTCATTGGCGACCCATACACATTGGAATCAGGTAGCACCGCTATGTCCATTGCTGCGATATAATGCGGCACCTCATCATGGGGTATTCTACTGGTGAATATAAATTTATCCTGCAAATGATTTTCTTCAACTATTCCCTTGATATCATCAAGCAATTCGCCATCACCTATCATCAGCATGTAAGTGTCCGGGTTTTTTTTCATTACGGGGATCACTTTATCGATAAATATATGTATTCCGTGCCAATGATGGAAGGCTCCAACATAACCACACACAATGCCGGATTCTATACCCAGCTGTTTCCTAATAGTTCGCCTATCGTACTTATCACGTGAAAACTGTTGTGGATCGGCAGCATTGGGTGATACACACATATGGTTTGTTAACGTGTAATTTGTTGATGCTATCTTTTTAAATTCATTCGAGATAAATACAAGTCCATCTGCATTGCGGAAGATCCATGATTCGAATTTTTTTGCGATAGCGACAAAAAAAAGATGCCTCACTCGCTCTACCAATGCTGAGTCATTAATTTCGAGTATGACAGGTATGTTATTTTTCCTGGCAAGTTTCACCGTATAATACATAAATAACGAATATCTTTCGTAGATAAGGTCAACCTTATCCTTCTTTATGTATTTTTTGATACGATAGTAAACAACGAAATTGTAAGCCATCTCCATTAATTCAAAGATAAATTCTGGAGCGTATTGCGTGAAACTTTTCAGAAAACGTCCAAGCGTGCTGCCTTTATCGTCCTGCAGCTTATTCGAGGTTTCAACGGCTTCACTCCCTGGAAACGCCATGATCTCGACCTCATGACCCTTTTCTTCCAATGCCTTGCATATACTGCGAATATGTACACCTTCTACTCTCTTTCCTCGTGTGCGATGATGATAGAGAATTTTCATTGAGTGCCCCGAATAAATGTTAAGCCATGATCCAGCATCAACTGCCCAATCTGATCAGGACGAGCGTTGATAGATAAATTAATAAGGCAAGTGATAGTGTGATGATAATGCTTTTCCTGATTTGCAGGCCCTGGTTTTTCATTAATTCATTCCCTGTCTCCAGATAATAGACCACGACAGAAAAAGAACACAGAATAAATAGAAATACGTTATAACTGCGACTTAAAAAAAATGAAGCGGCTATGTATCCTGTCAGTGATAAAAACACAGCAAAACTCGCCTTGTTGGTTAAGTTTTTCTTATAGTCACTATCATCCATGTCAGCAAGACGTACACTGAATGCGGCATAACAGGCTCGCAGTGAATGACTGATCATTGTTATCCAGAAAAAGAACCCGACAATCCCTGTTTCTGCTAGGACCAGGTAAAACGAATTATGGGCCGTTCGAATATAATGATCCAGGAAAGAACCAGCACCTATACCAAAAATAAGATGGCTTTTGAACATTTGTATTGCGGCGTACCAGGCCTCAATGCGTTCGAATGCGGATTCTTCACCTGGATCAATATCGACAATCCGCCCACTGAGATAACCCAGCAAAACGATGAAAACCGCAGATAATAATAGTGTTTTTTTCGCACCTTTCGTAAAGTACAAATATACCATATACATCACACTGACGGCGATCAGCCCTCCCCTGGACTGGGTCAGGTAAATTCCATATAAACTAAAAAATAGAGCAAATAAATAAAAATATTTAAGGATCAAATTGCTCTGCTGTCTTGACATGTAATACATGAACGGCAAGGAGGCGACAAATAATTGTGCGAGGTCGTTCGGGTCATTAAAAATACCTAAATAAGTTATTCGGGTACCCTGGCTTAATGTGGCTCCAGTCCATCCTACGAAGTTTTCTTTCTGATCGATGCCGTGTAAAACCAGATAGACCATGATGGCAGTAAATAATGCCAGAATCAGCTTAAATTTCTTTTCGGTATTAACGACACTGGATAAAATAATAAATATCAATAAAGAAGGTAGAATTTTCCAGAATATACTGACAGATCCTCCCAGCCAACCATTGGCAGCATGTGACAACATCATGCTGACAAATAAACCGATTAACATATACAACTGGGGCGACTTGACCAGCTTGTTACTGCTCATGGCCCAGAAGACAAATGATAAAAACAATACGATAGCAAGAATATTGCTAGCGTCCAGAAACGTTACAAATTCCTGCGGCCTTAACAGGACCAGGGCCAGGTAAATAACAGCTAAAATATAGGACATATTGTTATGTGAGTAGCTTTTTTAGTAGGAAATCTTATTCAACTATCATCATTTTGTAAAGGTATAGTCTCGGTAATCATTCGGATTACCACTCATACCATCAGAGGCGGCCTTTACAATATTATACATTTCGCGCGCACTCACATAATGCAGCACATATTTATCACCATCATTATATTTTTTCTCAAGGTAATCGAACATCATATCGACTGGTTTTCCCAACAATACATCCATATCAGGCTCCTGAGCACCATGTGTATGAATCTTTACAAACAACCATTCAGGACGACCCCTGACATGAATGTGTTGCTTTATCCATAGATCGATACGGTGTTCATCGGGTGGTTGCAAATAGCGAATATCACTATTTTCAATTTTTGGCAGTACACCCAATTTTCTGCTTTTCCAGTTAAAACACAGTGGACCCTGTATCAGCAGTAAATCACCCTCCGGCATACCATGAATACTGACATCCTCCCCTGTATCATGTGATTTTGGTTTATCGGGATTATCTGTCGCCATATAGATACTGTTAACCGTCCTGGGCTGTGTCAGATGTGGTGCCGAAGGAAAGGTCATGTCGACAAAACAGGCCTCATCTCTTAATATGCTAATCTCGTTGTTGATCCCACAATTATCACCATCGGGATCGGAGTTATCCAGGGCCCAGTTTCCATGTATGAAGGCAAAGCCTGTCTTCCCCGATTTGTCTCTGGATAACTGCCCATGCGTGTTAGACAAAGTGTCCTTGAAGCCAGCGATTGTTTTCCTGAAGTTAGCTTCATTATCATCATGATGATGTAAATGTATCTCCACTTCACCAAATCCCTGGTCACATAAATGGCTTAATTTATCAAGATGATCCTTATGATATTCCTCTTCCGGAAAGAAAAAGCTGTGCTTAGGAAAACATCCATCGGCGTCCTTATGATGCCCGGCCAATTCAGGGTATTCAGAACACCAACGATCAACCCGTCTTGTTTCTACTTCAGGGTCATTTGTTTTCCATCTGGGCTCATAATGATCGGCAAAACAAAACATGACATGTATCGGATATTTCTTTTTCAAGAATATAATACGCAGCCTGTGTTTCAGATAGCTAAGTAGCCATACGTGTATACCCCTCGTCCTGAGGACAAAATAAAACATGATAAAGATGACACTAACGGTTAATAGAATACTCATCTTTTAGTCCTTATCCAGACACCGTCAATTTTATTGGTAATATACCTGTAAAAACCCACCAGTAACGCAAAATTCATGTTAACAAAAAATATAACCAGCCTGGGCAGGCCCGGCATTTTATCTGTTTTTTTCATCACTTCCGAAGCAATAACAAAAATATACACGGCAGCCTGAATAAACAAAAAATAGCCATACAATGCAACCTGCGCCAGCAAAGCTGAACATATCAGCATCAAAAGCATAAAGTGGGGAGTCATCCACCGTAGCAGTTTGTGCGAGAAAAAACTGAAACTAAGAAAACCATAGCGCGGATTTAATATTGAAAAATACCTGAACAACACCTGGTAATTACCAGCACCAATCCTTACCCTTCTTGTATATTCTTCTTTATGATCAAAAGGCACATCCTCAATGGCGACGGCATCGATAGCATAAGCAAGTCGATAACCTTTCAGGCGAATATTCAGGGCGCTGACAAAGTCATCAATAATTGTATCCTCGGGAAATGGTTCAAACAGCTGTCTGCGGATAGCGTAGTTAGCACCATTCGCACCCAACAGGGCATTGAGGCGATTCTCATGAAACTTGAGAAATCGCTCATATTTCCAGTAAAGGCCATCATCATTTGCAGAGCCATCATCTTTGACAAGATTAAGCTCGCCACAAACTGCACCAACCTCCTGATCGGCAAAATACCTGACCATTCGCCTGATATTATTGTCGACAAAGTAAGTATTGGCATCTGTAAATAAAATAAGATCCTGCTTTACTTCCTTTACAAGGTCATTAAGTACAGATACCTTCCCCCTGTTTTCTTTATACTCATAAATAGTTAGATTGTCATAGGTTAATGAATGTAATTTTTCGACCGTTTTATCGGTGCAGCCGTCGGTCCCGACATAGACAAACAATTTCTCAGTTGGATAAATTTGTTCAAATATATTTTTTATCCTGTCAATAATATGTTTTTCTTCATTATAGGCAGACAATACAATGGCTATTTCAGGTGATTCTATATCCCTCGCCTTGCGCCGTTCCTTTCTGACATACATATATTGGCTGTCTATAATAGCTTGATAACAAGCACTGATTAAAAAAAGAAATATCGGGTAAATAGCATACGAATAGACGATCGAGATGAATGAAACCCAAAAAATCACCTCAATAATATAATTAACAGACATTGCAGATCACCTGATTGAGCATTTCACCATTTTTTTCCCAACTGTAATCCTGGGCCTGTTCGGCTATTCCCGGAGGGTCCCATTCCTTGCCATAGGCCTCCAGCATACCGTTTAATAAACTCTGTTCACTTTCTTTCTCTATCAGCACACTGTCATGACTGTTTGTAATTTCCGGGATTCCACCAACCCTAGTCGCCACGACAGGTAACCCACAACCTTTGGCCTCCAGCAGAACATTAGGCACACCTTCACTATAACTAGGCAGCACCAGAACATTTGCGGCCGACATATATTGGCTGATTTCCTCCAGGCCTCGGCTACCCTGCAAATAGATATAATCCTGTAATGCATGTTCATGAATCTCACTTTCAATCCACTGCATCCGTTCACCATCACCTATAATATATAGGGTAGCATCATGGTGCTTTATGAAGGCTTTAAACGCCTGTATTAATTCGCCAATTCCCTTGCTTATTTTCAGATTGCCGACATATAAGAAAATATATTGATTATTTTTCAGGTTTAGCATTTCTCTTGCTTTAGACCGATCTTTATAATAAAAAATATTTTTGTCCAGGCCATTATAGATAACCTGTATTTTGTCTTCTTTCACATTCAGACTTTTCATTCGATTTTTCAGATCATTCGAAACAGATATAATATAATCGGCCGCATTTAGTGTATGTTGAATAAATCGTCTGCGTAACATTGTTTTCGTGAACACATTCACATCTGAACCATGAACTTTGATAATACAGGGCACGCCCAGGGATTTCGCCAATTTAACAGCCACATAACCATCAGGAAAAGCCCAACTGCCCAGCACAATATCATAGTGTTCTTTCTTTATTTCCTTGATTAATGAACGCATCGACATATAAAGACTTATACCATGTGAAAACCTCAGGAATTTTGGAATGTAATAAAATTTAACATATCGGGTTTCGATGTTATTACCAATAATCCTGCTTTTGTGTACAACGTTTTTAATATATGCGGGAAAAGGAACAGGTATTAGTACTACAAGCTCATGTGATTTTGCCAGCTGCTGAAATTGCTGGTAATTAAACATACCTCTTTGCTTTTCCCATTCTGTCGGGAAAAGATTGGTTATTATTAAGATTTTCTTTCTACTGTCCATATGCTTTTTTCAAGGCGCGCCTGATAATTATTATAGCCTATTTTAGTGTTCAATACTCATAAATAACAACAACATACCGACCTATTTACATTATAATCGCTTGCCATTTATCAATAAAAAACTGGCTATATTGTGTTACTGACAGTCAATACCTGTCATACCCTACTGTCATTTCACTGTCACAATTCCGATCGATACTCATGTTAAGCCGTTATAATGCATGATCCCATCGTCATATAGTTACCTGAAAAATACACGGACCATACGCGACAATATTTTTTTAAAGTCCAGAATATTGAACATAATATTACTTATGCTCTTACGACATAATATCAACGTAACAAGCGCCTGATCTTTATCCGTCCACTTATATTTATACGCGTCTTTTTTCCCTTTAAAAAAATCATATTGATGATTTTTATGATTTATCCTGTCCCTAATGACATGTGCAAGAAGTACAGTACCAGGGCTTGATTTTGTCTCGAAATCCATATCAAGCCCTGTCTGATAATCATAAGTCTTATCACCCATAACAAAACAATAACGGGCAGCGATTGCTTTATCGTCAACGCACAAAAAAAATATCATGGCTTGATTGCTGTCAGCCAACCTGGCAATTAGTTTTTTATGAAAAGCAGTGAACAACTCACTCGAAAAACAACCAGGCTTATCCGTTGATTCCCATCTTTTTTGATGCAATTCGACAAAACTATCATAGACTGAATCTAGTATTTCGACGCCCTGATACTTCTTAAACGTGATGTCGCCCTGTTGTTTTAATAGATTATATTTTCTATTGAGTTGCTCTCTTGCATTAATCCGGGTAACACTCAACAAGGTTTCCCATGACTCAGGTAAATCGATATAGGGTGCGTTATGCACAGATTTTTCAATACGTGTCGTGACTCCTGATATTTTTTGTTGAGACATAGACAATAAGTTAGGTGAAGTCGAACGGACATCGGTTAACAACAC
>Ga0209633_10006111_pt1 | contig 10359 bp, 8 predicted proteins | sample Cruoilmetagenom1_FD_187290 | JGI IMG/M metagenome (GOLD analysis project Ga0209633, IMG submission 187290) | Oil polluted marine microbial communities from Coal Oil Point, Santa Barbara, California, USA - Sample 1 (SPAdes) (version 2) | ecosystem: Environmental > Aquatic > Marine > Oil seeps ... | reverse complement strand
GACAGTCTTATGCTGATAGCTTTTTTCTTGTGTATGTGGTCTTTTGCCATTTTTGTATATCTTGTGATTTCATCTTTTACATTTTCTACACTTTTAGCTTCGTCGCTCTCGATATAATCAACTATATCTTGTTCTTCTTTGGTTAAGTTCATCTTTTATCCTTATATAGTTTATGATATTTTCTACTTGGAATGATGTTTTTTAAAAATACCTTTTTATCGTCTTCAACAAATGGCACATAATAAGTATAATTATTTATTAAAAGTATAAATAACTTTTGATTTGGATAATCTTTTAGGTTGAAATGTGGTAGTACATCAAGTAACTTACCACTTTCTAAACTAAGCATAACATCTTCAAAACATATATCTCTAGTTTTTTTTAAAGTGCTATTTTTTCCTTCATTCCATTGAAAAGGTTTGATACATCATCCTTTTGTATATACATATGTAGTCATATGCCATTATATCACATCTAAAAATAAAATGCAATATTAAACTTCGTTAGCTACCTTTTATAGAACCTACTCATCATCTGACATAGAAATCTCAACATAGGCTTTCATCATATGTTTACCAAAAGCATATTCAAAGCCATCCCACTTCTCAAACTCTCTCAGTTCTTTGAGGGCGTCGGCTTTGACTTCAAAGGCTTCAAGGTCATCATCGTAGGCTTTTTGTGCCCATTTTGCGATGCCTGTAAGGTAAGTGAGATAAGGGGTGATAGTCTCTTTTCTTTTACCTGATAACCCGTGTCCAGGGATATAAAAGTCAAACTCTTTTTCTTGCATGAGTGATTTTAAAAGCGCAATATTTCCAAAAATACTAGAAGATTCATCAAATGCTCCTAGTCTTCCTCTCATAACATTGTCTCCTAAAAAGAGTGTGTTTGAGTTGACATGTACGATAAGTATATCTGTGTTTGTGTGTGTTTGGTCTGGGTGTCTGATGATAAATTTTTCACCATCTATCACTATCTCTTCGCCATCTTTAACAGCGTGGTTTGGATAGGCAAACGCGTTATTGGTTCCTTTAAGATTTTTGGTGAGTCTTTCTAAAATATCATACCATACTTCGGCTTCTCCAGCTTTGACCTCTTTTATCATCTGTGGGTGGGCGTAGATTTTAAGGTGAGGGTATTTTTCTAGTAGCGCTTTGTTTGCAAACCAATGATCACCGTGTTTATGTGTATTTATGGTTGCAAGGATAGGTTTTTTACTTACCTTTTCTATCTCTGCTAGTATTTTTTTTCCGACATTGTAGTTTCCACCTGGATCGACGATGATGAGACCTGTTTTCCCTTCAATGATAGCGGGATTGTTCATAAAACCTTCGTTGTCAACATTTGGTTCTACTATCGGTCCGTGCATGATAAAGATATTTTGATGTGCTTTTTCAAACTTAAACTCCCCATACTTGTCTAGGTTAAATGCTAAGAGAGAAGTGCTTATTTCTATCATGATAAGAAAGATGGTTAGTTTTTTCATGCGCAATCCTTTATGAACTTATCGAGAAGGATTTTCTATCTAGATAAGAAATCCTTCTTTGAGATTAGTTTGGTGTTATTTCTTTTAAAAGTTTTTCTATATGCTCTCCTAAAGAGTCATGCCCGATGATAGACATCGTGTCATAGATTGAAGGGCTCACAGCAGAACCTACCATCGCGATACGTAGGGGTTGTGCTAAGACTTTTAGTTTTAAGTCATTTACTTCCATAAAGTTTTTAGTAAATGCTTCAAACTCGTGTGAGTCTAACATCTTTACGGCTTGTTTGAAGCTATCATGATAAGCTTTAAGTGCTGCAGTTGACTCTTCATTGATGAACTTTTTTACCGCTTTTTCATCATAACTTTGTGTTACTTCTAAGATAGGTTTTGCCATCTGGACAAACTCTTTGAGTGTTTTAGCACGCTCCCTAAGGGCATCAACGAGAACTTCTTTTTTAGGATGTTCAGAGATATCCATACCAAAATGTTTGATATCTTCAATGATACGCTCGTTTGGCATCGTTTTCATATGTTGGGCATTTATCCAAAGGAGTTTTTCTGCGTTATAAGATGAGGCAGAAGAGTTAACGTTTTTAGGATCAAAGTGCTCTAGCATCTCTTCCATTGAGAAGATTTCTTGATCTCCATGGCTCCATCCTAAACGGATAAGAAAGTTTAAAAGTGCTTCTGGAAAATATCCCATCTCTTTATACTCCATCACATCTGTGGCACCATCTCTTTTTGAGAGTTTTTTGCCTTGAGGGTTGAGTATCATAGGTACGTGGTAGAACTGCGGGATATCAAAACCAAGTGCATTATAAACAACTATCTGTTTTGGAGTGTTTGAGAGGTGATCATCACCACGGATAACTTCTGTTAAACCCATCAAGTGATCATCAATAGCCACAACAAAGTTATACGTAGGTGTGCCATCACTACGTGCGATGATAAAGTCATCTAGCATATCATCTACATTAAAAGATAATGCCCCTTTGATACCATCTGTGAACTCTATCTTTTCACCACTTTGTGGTGCTTTTATACGCACTACTGGTTCTATCCCTTCTGGAGGTGTGCCTTTGAAGTCACGGTATGTACCGTCATAACGAGGACGCTCTTTTTTAGCTTGTTGTGCTTCACGCATCGAATCAAGTTCATCACGACTCATGTAGCAGTAGTACGCTTTTTCTTCATCGAGAAGTTTTTGAACATACTCTTTATAAAGGTCAAATCGTTTTGATTGGTAAACTACTTCACCATCATGGGCAAAACCACACCATTTGAAAGCTTCTTCTATCGCAATAGCTGCTTCTTGTGAGTTTCTTTTTAAGTCCGTGTCTTCGATACGAAGTAAAAATTTTCCTTCATTTTTTTTTGCCCATAGATAGCTATAAAGCGCGGTACGGAGTCCTCCGATGTGTAAGTATCCCGTAGGACTTGGTGCAAACCTTGTGACTGTCATGATTTTCCTTGTTTGTAGTGTATTAACGATTTTATCATATTGTGTTATAATATTTTATTAGACATATTTAAAGGTATAACTATCATGATAAAGATTTTGACGGTATTAGCGCTGATGATGACGCTTAGTTTTGCAAAAATGATTGGCGGGATTGCTATGACAGTGGACAATGAACCAATCACTCTTTCAGAGATAAGAACATTTCAACAACAAAACAAGATATCTAAAGAAGATGCGGTAAATGCGTTGGTTCAAAAGAAGCTAGAAGAGCAGGCGGTTCGTAGTTATGGTATCTTTGTTAACCCTCTTGCGGTTGATCAAGAGACAGAACTTTTTGCAAAGAAAAACGGTGTAGATGTGTCGGGCTTAAAAGCAGAACTTACCAAACAAGGTACCACACTTGAAGCATTTAAAGAAGATATAGCAGCTAAACTTAAAAGAGATAAGTTGTATAAAAAGATTTTAGGTGGACGACTAAAAAAGGCAGATGATGCAGCGTTAAAAGCCTATTATGACACGCATAAAAAAGAGTTTAAAATGCCGGGTAATATCACCGTTATCGAGTATATGTCTCAAGATGGTAAGGCATTACAGATGATTCAGATGAACCCGATGATGATGAACCAACCAAATGTAAAAATGAATGAAAAAACCATAGAAGCAGCAAAAACAAATCCTAAACTTTTTGCTCTGTTACTTCAAACACCCGAGACAACATTTACACAAATCATCAATACAGGGAAAGGTTTAGTGATGTTTTTTATAAAAGAAAAATCTCGTGATTCAGTTGTAGGATTTAACCAAGCCAAACAAAACATCATGGCTAGAGTGATGAAAGAGAAAGAACAAGCTTTGTTGATAGAGTTCTTTGAAAAGAAAAAATCTGAAGCAACAGTCAAAGTTATCAGAAAACCATAAAATTCAAATAATTTAATAATTTTTATAAAATATTACATTAATTAAATTATTCTTAATAACTAAAATTATATAATAATAGGAATTTTATTATAAGGATGGTTGTATGAAATATATTTCTAACGCTCTTGCTAGTGCTTTACTAGCAACACTATTGATAGGTTGTGGTAGTAGTGAACCTGTGGCAACGCCCAAAACGGTTTCTATTGCAGGTGTCGCTTCTGATGACTTGATTGTCAATGGTATCGTAAAGGCATATGGGGCAAATGATGCTTCAAAAACGCTACTGGATTCGGGAAGAACCAGTAGAATAGATGGCTCTTATATACTTGATGTCATTTATAATGGTGTCGTTGTTGTAGAAGTAACTTGTGATGGAGCTTCTCAAATGCTGACTCCAAGTGGGGCAAAAATAGACTGTGCTCCAAATCTTGAATTACATTCTGCGGCTGCGGTCACCCCTACAAGTGGTTCTACAAAAGTCAATATCTCTCCACTTACAGAAGCAGTTGTACAACGTATGGAAACACTTGGAAATGCTGATATCAAGCCAGAACATCTTGAAACAGCTTCAGACAATATCGAAGATATGTTTGGTGTCAATCCGATAGAAGATAATCCACTTGAAGGTGATTATAGTGGCATCATAGCTTCTTTTCATGACCTTGCAGAAGCAACGGCTGGCAAAACTATCACAGATGTTATCAATGAAGTAGCAGAAGATTTAAAAGATGGAGAAGCTGGGGATTCTAACTTGACAAAAGGTTTGGCACAAGAGATGCAAGATCAAAACCTCACAAATGGTATCGCTGATAACAATGGTACCTTTGATCCAGTAGTAAATGCGCTAGCCTTTACATCAGATGAGTTAGTAGGACATACTTTTTTCTTAGTAGAAAACGGAGACTTTGGAAAGTTCGATATCAATGCGACACATACAAAGTGGACAAGTATGTTTGATGAGACAGACTATGATACAGATATATATACGATTGAAGATAACAAGTTTCGATTTAGTGATGGTAGCATGGTTGAGAGAATCGTCAAAACAGAAGATTATTCGGTGTTAAGAATTATCGATGATGGTGAAAGTGTCAATGTTTATATGTTTAATGATGAAGCAAAAGCAAAAGCAAAAATTGCACAATTAAGTGCAAACTTTTCACAAGTAGTACAAGATTTACAGACAGATAGCAAAAAAAGCCATGCAGGTTTTGAACTTACTTCTTTAACAACAACGATAGTGGATAATGCCTTGGTAGTTGTAGTGAAATCAAAAGGTGATATCCAAGATGCACTTGATACTGTTGCTAACACCCCAGATTATGCCAATATCTTATGGATTAATATCAATAACTATTATGAGTTTGGCTTGATGTCAAATGGGGAACATTATATGCAGAGAAATATCAGAACTGATGGAGCGTTTGAGGGTGAAATAAATGGTACGGTTGCTGGATATAGCCATCATTTACTTCCTGATAACAAAGGTGTAGTTTTACATGTACCACTCTCTTCTTTAGAAAGAATTGAAGATATCACAACAGGTGCGTTGATAGTAAGCGCAGAAGTGGGTGAAGATGATACGACCATCAATGCAGAAGGTGAAGATGGTGATGAAAATAGCTACGATAAAATCGAGACTTTTGTCTCTTTAAAAACAGTACTGGCAACATCTGCAATGTTTGCTAATAAAACTTTTTATAGCCAATGGATGGAAGATACAGGTGTAGTATATAATAAAATTCAAACTACTACAACAGATGTGAACGCAACAGAACAAAGTGGAAATCAAGTAACCGTTAGTAATGGTACTTATACTATTGAAAATGGTAAAGTGTCGCTAGTGATGGATGATGGCAATTTTTTATTATCTGTGTTGGATATAAAAGCAGACCATCTTGTGGTAATGTATGAAGATGATGAAGGAGTGGGAATCGAATGGTGGTCTTTTGCTAAACCAGCTGGTTTCCCAAGTTTTGTGGAAGGGGTAAATAGTGCTCCAGAAATTGCTATGGGATTTTCTCCTGTTACTATGATAGGTTTTCCTTTACCTATGGATATGGTAGACTTCAGTGATAGTGATGGAGATGCTTTGACATTTGGTGTTGTATCTGTACCACAACATGGTATCTTGCAAATCAATAATCAAATTGCAGTGACGGGTGAAACTATAGATATGGCATCTATACAAGGTGTCGTATACATCCCAGCAGATGATTTTAATGGTACTGTTACAAGTGAGATCAATGCTTCAGATGGTGTAGATACAGCAACACAAGTTGTTACGATAACAGCGCTTGATGAAAATAATACAGCTGCTATCTCTACAACTGAGTTAAATGGTAAAACATTTTACATAGCAGACGAAGATGAGAATGGTGCTATGCAATTTTTAAGAGCAGATTTTAATGCGACAGATATCCGTGTTGATGGGGTAGCTGTTTTACCATATACAGTGACAGATGATAAAGTTGTATCCATCACTGATGAAACTCCTGCTGATAGTCAGGATACTTATGTTCTTGCAAAAACAGATAGATTTTGGACGGTAGCCGCAACTTATGGAAGTGGTGATAAGGTGATTGAGTATTGGTTTTTACAAAGTCCTGTAGCACCATAATATAAATGAAAGATGTAGGAGTTTCCTGCATCTTTAAAAAAAGAAGCGACTCTCTGCTAAAATAGTTCCATGAAAAAACTATTACTTTTCCTCATCTTACTGGGTACACTTCAGGCGCAAGAAGCCAAAAAAGATTTCTCCCTTATCATCTCTGGTGGTATTTCACTAGGGGCTTATGAAGCGGGTTATAACTGGGCGCTTCTTAAATATATGGGGCATATCAAACATAACTCAAAAAATAGTGATGTTGATTTAAAGTCTATCGCAGGAGCTTCTGCAGGGGCTATCAATACTCTGATGTCAGCGATGGCATGGTGTCGCTCTCGTAACTCTTTTGATATCAATAATACTATTGAACAAAATCTTTTTCATGATATGTGGACAGATGTGGACTTTGAGGATCTGTTTATCAACAAAGATGCTGCATTTGACCCTGCTAATCAAACGTCACTTTTTTCGCGTAGACAAATCACTAGATTGGCAGGTAAAATCATGCAAGAGATGAAAGAACCTCTCTATGATAGAGAGTGTAAAGTACCTTTTGGTTTTGCAGTTACGCGGGTCAATCCTAAAGAAGTGACTATCAAAAATATCAAAATAGCCAACAAGCTTTTTCATATACCCTTTTATTTTAGTGTGGAGGATAATGCAACAGGTCGCGTTTTAGATAACATGGATACGTATATCCAAAGGGATAACATCATCCACCTCTCAGAAAATGGAAAGCCTAGTGATGCAGCTGTTAAAGATGCGATGTTTGCTTCTTCAGCCTTTCCTATCGCTTTTGAACAAGTTGCTTTGGACTATGTTTATAAAGGTGAAAAAGAACATGCACTCTTTTTAGATGGTGGTGTGTTTGACAATGTTCCGCTTGATTTGGCGATTCGTTTGGCTAACTATAAAAGTACAGACTTTATCTTTATGGATCCTAAAAATCTACGTCGTACTTTTATGAGAACCAAAGAAGATGAGGAGAAGGATTTTAAAGAGAGTCCGATAAATACAGCGATTGGTCTTTTGATGCAAATCTTCTCTTCATCAGAGTCTTCTGTACTTTATAATACGCTTTCAGAACACTTTTTAAAGTCTGATAAACAGATACATCTCTCTTCGCGTTACTTTCCTATCACTGGGAAGTTTTTAGAACATTTTGGGGCTTTTTTGGATGTGGGGTTTCGTGAGTATGACTACTACGTTGGGGTTTATGATGCTACGATAAATGCGGCAAAATATGCTTGTGAATATGGCAAAGGAAAAGATCAAAAAAGAGAATTGTGTGAACAAAAAGCAAGAACATATATCTACAATATCTTGACAAAAGATTCTGAGAAATCAAAACACTTTTTAAATCTTCTCTCACGTGAAGAGTTTGGTTCACCTTTTGATAAGGGAACTTATGAAGCAAATGCTTCGTTAGTAGAGATTTTTGAAGCGATAAAAGATACAGAGGTTGGTGATATTGATGATTATCATGATTTTATAGAAAATTTGAGAAAAAGTGATTTTAAGCCGACCAATAAATTTTTAAAACATACCCTTGCACATCCTGATAACTGGTATCGAAAACCCCTCACAAGTATCGTGCAACGCATCGTCACATTGGAAGATAAAAACTCTAAAAATCTTTCTTCTGCTATTGCTTCTGTTGCAGCATATACGGCAGGGAGTTTCTATAGAACAAAAAGTGGTTTGACGTACAATCCTGTTTCTGCACCACTGGATAAAGAGAAGTTATGGGTGAAAGCATTGCCTTATGAATTTGCGCTTACTAAAAATATGTTCTCCTTTGGATATGAGTATTACTATTACTTTGATCATGATACATTTTATTTGCCGCGTGCTATTGAAGTAAAACCAAGTATGTTATTTGAGATGAGTAATCGTGATGACCAGGTGAACTTTGCCAGAGTGGATTTTAACCTTCATTATGACATCAAAAAAGACTTTATCATGATAGGGGCTGGACCGTCAGTTTATCGAGACTTTTCTAATGAACTTGATAAAAACGTAGGGCTTGGATTCAATGCTTATGTTGATTTGTTAAATATCTTGCGTATCACCTACACAAAGCGAGATGACTATGTAGGGCGTGAGCATAATGTCTACTTTGGAATCAATGATATCCCTTCTTTTATCTATTGGGTTTTTGGAAATTGAAAGAAATTACACTTTTAAGGCACTTTCGTGTTAAAGACAGTTGTGAAAAAAAGCTATTTTCTTCGGATGAGATTGATAGATGGGTAGATCTGTATGATACCTATGATTTAGACTATCATGATGTACTTTTTACACATCCTCAAAAAGTCTATACTTCGGCACTTTCTCGTGCTAAAAGAACGGCAGAGTTTCTTGACTTGGAGTATGAAGAGATTACACTTTTAAATGAAGTTTCGGCGAAAGCTTTTGTAGATACAAAGTGGCGCTTTCCGAAACTACTTTGGTTTGCTGTTGGAAGAGTGTATTGGTCTAGTGGACGCGTTAAAAAAAGTGAGAGTAAAGAAGAGACTTTTCAGCGTGCAAGAGATGTAGCGGATATCATGATAGGTTCAGATGATGTGTCTATCATGATAGTCTCTCATGGCTTTTTTATGCGTGTTCTTGCAAAAGAACTTCGGGAACGTGGCTTTGAGGGGGAGATGGATAGACACCCTAGAAACGGAAAGCCTTATCTATTTAGAGGGTAATAAGGAGGCACTTTCCTCCTTAAGTATTATCTATTGTTTTTAGATTTTCTCATCTTTTTTTGCATGGTGAGTAAGAGTGCTAACTGTTTATCATCAAGTATATTTTTTGTATTGTGAATACAGGTGATATGCGTCATGGTTGCCTCTGCTTTTAGTGTAGAAAGTCTGTCAACTTTTACTTTGAGAACTTTAGGTGTTTCTCCTGCCATTGTCTCTTTAGCGATCTCTTTTTCAAGTGGTAAAATCTCTTTTTTTAGTTTGGTGATAGAAATCATCGTTGCTTTTCGTACTTGGATAAGTTTTTCTTTTTGTGCCTCTGTGAGTCCTAGTGAAGGATTATCCCAGTTTTTTTTGACCATCTTAGTAAGATGTGGCATTTTTCCTGTGATTAAAAAAGGTGTATTTTTTGCCATGCCTTTTTGTCCTTTTTTACCATGTTCAAAACCTTTAGGAGGGAAGTTCTCATAGAGATAGCGCGCAACTTCTTTAAGTTGAGCCTCTGTAAGAACTCCTTTCATTGATGGCATCAATCCAAATCTTTCAATCTTTCTTGGCATGCAAATCGCTTTCTCTTTCGTAGGATTTTGTACATAATTTACGATAAAATCTTTTGCTTTTTGCTCATCTTTAATCGTCTCTTTTAGATGAAACATCACACCCATCATCGGAGGTGCTTTCATGGAAGCTTTTTGTTCTTGCGTTGGTTTTGTCATCATATGACAAGCCGTACAGTTCTCTTTGACTAATTGTTGTGCGTTACTTGCAAACATCAGTGAAGTTGTTGCACACGCTAAAAATAGTATCTTTTTCATAAAGTATCCTTTGTTTTAATTTATCCGTAGTATACGCTAGTTTTGTGAACTAAAAATGAACCAAGTTTAAATAGTATTTTATCCTTATGATTACAGCCTAAGTTAAGAAAAGGTAAAATAGCTTTAACAAAAACAAGGAAAAGTTATGAATGTTACTCGTTTTTTATTGATGGTTTTATTGTTAGTTTTATCAGGGTGTGATAGAAGTGGGAATGATACGGGTGAGAGTTTAAGTCCGAGTAGTATACTCCCAAATGGTGGTAAAGTAGTCTTTGATGTGATTTCAAAGAGTAATACTTTGATTGATTTTACGGGAAATTTTAACGATCGTGGACACTATAGTATGGTGTTTCAAGCAAAAACAGAGAAAGAGTCTT
>Ga0209633_10006110_pt1 | contig 10359 bp, 9 predicted proteins | sample Cruoilmetagenom1_FD_187290 | JGI IMG/M metagenome (GOLD analysis project Ga0209633, IMG submission 187290) | Oil polluted marine microbial communities from Coal Oil Point, Santa Barbara, California, USA - Sample 1 (SPAdes) (version 2) | ecosystem: Environmental > Aquatic > Marine > Oil seeps ... | reverse complement strand
TTGGGCGCGCACCCAGGTCGCCGAACTGATGCGCATGCTCTCGGTTCCCGCCGTGTCCCGCGCCGCCGGCCGCAGCGACACGGCCATCGAGGAACAGGTCACCAATCTCGGGCTCGTCCATGCGCTCGTCACACAGTGGACGTCCTTCGTCGCCGTGACCGAAAAGATCGTCAACCGGCGCCCGGTGGACGCGGTCGATGCGGACGTGCCGCAACATCAGGTCAAAGGGGTCACGGGCAAGGCCTATGGCAAACCCGCACGCCACACCATACCCGGCCAGCAGGCCATGAAGTTCACCGGCGGCGCGACACCCGAACCCCATGTGGTGATCGCAATGGCGATGCTGTTCATCCTCGCGTGGTGGATGCTGGCGGCCGGCCGCCGGCGCAACCGGCGGGTGTTCTCCTGCTTCCGGCGGCCGGCGTGACGCTCGCGTGCATGGCGCAAACCGACGATCTCCCCAGCACGGTGCCCCGGATCCCATCCGTCATTCCCGCGAAAGCGGGAATCCAGCAACTAACGTGAATCCATGCCGATGGCGCCTTAAGTCTGGATTCCCATTTTCATGCACTGGTGTCCGGGATTTCGGCTGCCACGGATTAGTGTCGTCTCACCATCACCCCCTCGTCATTGCCCGACTTTGATCGGGCAATCCAGTAACCGCAGGATTTTATGGTGTTTTCCGCCGTACCCCGACCCGCACCCACGGAGGATACTGGGTCACCCGGTCAAGCCGGGTGACGACGGTTGAGAGGGTGTTTGGCCGATGATCAAACCGCACCATGATGTTGAAATAAAAAGCTCAATGCGCTCTCCCGTAACAAAATCCCGGACACCAGTGCATTTTCATGGGAATGACGAAGGAAAGAAGCGATCGCTCAGGGGCGGGATATGGATTTGCTCAATGCGTCCCTCAGACTGTCGACCACCTTGCTCTCGTTGACGTCGCCGAGCCCCTTGTCGACCAGTTCGGCATAGGTGCGCTCGGCGACATGGCCGAAGCGGGCGTCGAGGCCGAGGCTCTCGGCCAGCCGTACGCCGTAGCTCGTGTCCTTCAGGCGCAATCTGCCGGAAAAGACGATGTCGGTTTCGTGCTGCCCCGCCGCCATGCGCCTGACATTGCGCACCACCTGGGGGCTCGCCGCCTGGCCGATCTCGAGCGCTTCGCGCACCTGGTCGAGATCGAGCCCGGCCTTCTCCGCGATCACCAGCCCTTCCGCCGCCGCCGCGATCTGGACCGCGCCCATGAGGTTGATCATGAGCTTGTAGGCAGTGCCGGTGCCGACCGGCCCGAAATGGAAGATCTTGGAAGACAGCGGCACGAGCAAGGACCGGGCGGCGTCCAGATCGTCCTGCGCCGCACCGAGCAGCAGCACGAGTTCGCCGGCCGCCGCCGCATCCGGCAGCCCGGTGACCGGCGCATCGATGTAGCGCATGCCCTTGCCCGCCGCCCTGCCCGCCAGATCGCCGACCCAGTCATAGGAGAGTGTCGAGCACTCGACGGCAAATGCACCGGGAGCGGTCTCAGCCGCAAGGACACCATCGTCGCCGAGCCATATGGCGCGCGAGGCCTCGTCGTCGCCAATCATGGAGAACACCGCTTCCGCCCCTTCGGCCGCTTCCCGTGGCGTGTTGGCCAGCACGACATCAGGTCCCTGAAACGCTTCAGCGCGGGACCTGGTCCGGTTGTAAAGCCTGACATCGTGACCGGCGCCGATCAGGCGGCCGGCCATGCCGCGCCCCATATTGCCGAGGCCCAGAAACGCGATTGTGGCCATCGGCCTGTCCTTTCTTTTTGAAGTATCCGGTCAAGCCCGGCGGCCGACAGGTTTCGTCAGTCGCGGCAGCATACGGCCGGGGATCGAGCCGGACGGCGCTTCGCCGACCACTGTGGCGCCCATATGCGTATAGAAATCAACCGCATGAGGATCGGCGTCGATGCCGATCGTGTCGACATTCATTTCAGCGGCAAGTGCTTCGAGCTTGTCCCACAACAGCCGCCCGAGGCCCGATCCGATGCGGTCGGGCTCCACGAACAGGTCGTAAACCTCGGCGATACCGTTCTTCGCGCGAAGGCGGAAGAACCCCGCGATGTGCCCGGCCGCGTCTTCCGCGAGCCAGTTCTCCCCGAGGCGCATGGAGGCTGCGGTCACGGTCAGTTCGTCCCGGCACGCGTCCATGAACGCCTGATCGTAACCCCAGTGGGCTTTGGACCTGAGGGCGATATCGGTCAGAGCGGCCGCTTCATCCGGGGCCGCTCTGCGCAATGTGAAACCGCCGACTAGTTCTTTTCCTTGTCGACCAGACGCTTCTCGGTGATCCATGGCATCATTCCACGCAGGCGCTCGCCGACGTCCTCGATCGGGTGCGCCGCCGCCGCGGCGCGGGTCGCCTTGAACGAGGTCTGGTTGACCTTGTTCTCCAGCATCCAGTCGCGGGTGAAGGTACCGGACTGGATATCGGCCAGCACGCGGCGCATCTCGGCCCGGGTCTCGTCGGTGATGATCCGGGGGCCGGACTTGTACTCGCCATACTCCGCCGTGTTGGAGATCGAGTAGTTCATGTTGGCGATACCGCCCTCATAGATCAGGTCGACGATCAGCTTGACCTCGTGCAGGCACTCGAAATAGGCCATCTCGGGCGCATAGCCCGCTTCGACCAGGGTTTCGAAACCGCCGCGGATCAGTTCGACCAGCCCGCCGCACAGAACGACCTGCTCGCCGAACAGGTCGGTCTCGCATTCCTCGCGGAAATTGGTCTCGATGATGCCGGACCGGCCGCCGCCGATGGCGGATGCATAGGACAGCGCCAGATCGTGACCGTTGCCGGAGGCATCCTGATGCACCGCCACGAGGCACGGCACGCCGGCGCCGCGGGCATATTCGGAGCGCACCGTGTGGCCCGGCCCCTTGGGCGCGACCATCAGCACGTCGAGATCGGCCCGGGGCTCGATCAGGTTGAAGTGAATGTTGAGGCCGTGGGCGAACAGCAGCGCGGCGCCCTCGTTCATGTTGCCGACGAGATGATCGGTATAGATGTCGGCCTGCAGCTCGTCGGGCGTCAGCATCATCATGACCTCGCCCCACTTGGCGGCGCTCGCCACATCCATCACCTTGAGGCCCTCGCCTTCGGCCTTGGCGGCGGAGGCGGAGCCTTCGCGGAGCGCGACGACAACGTCTTTGACGCCGCTGTCGCGCAGGTTCAAGGCATGGGCGTGGCCCTGGCTGCCATAACCGACGATCACGACCTTCTTGCCCTTGATCAGATTAACGTCTGCATCCCTGTCATAGTAGACGCGCATAGGAATTCCCCTTTTTCTAGAACTCGGCCCGTCCGGGGCCGGCGATTTCGGCCGCGAGCATAGCGGCGGCGATGTGAATTACAAGCGGCGGGCGCGCTCAGCCCTTTCTGGCGATCCCGCCGGTGCCGCGTGAGATGGCGGCGATGCCGGTGCGGGCGACTTCGACCAGTCCGAGTTCCTGCATCAGCGAAATGAACTGATCGACCTTGGTGGTCCGACCGGTGACTTCGAACACGAAGGATTCCGTCGTCGCGTCGATCACGCGGGCCCGGAACGCGTCAGCCAGCCGCAAGGCCTCGACCCGTTTCTCGCCCTTGCCCGAAACTTTTATCAGCGCCAGTTCACGCTCGATCGAAGGGCCTGAGATGGTCAGGTCCATGACCGTGTGCACCGGCACCAGCCGCTCGAGCTGCGCCTTGATCTGTTCGATCACCATGGGCGTGCCCGCCGTGACGATGGTGATGCGCGACAGGTGCTTTTCGTGCTCGGTCTCGGTGACGGTCAACGAGTCGATGTTGTAGCCGCGGCCTGAAAACAGGCCGATGACCCGGGCAAGTACCCCCGGCTCATTGTCGACCAGGACGGATATTGTGTGACTTTCGGTCGGTTCTGCTTTTTTCATTGCTTTGTCCGAGGTGAGAATTCCGAGCATGCCGCAGGGCCGCCGCCGGGTTCCGGCGGTGCCCTGCCGGGCGGCGCGCGCCGCCGGGGTTATACGAGGACCTTGCCTTCGTCGGAGACTTCCTGCTGTTCCGGCTCATCGCCAAGCAGCATCTGGTTATGCCCCTGGCCTGAGGGGATCATTGGGAAACAGTTGGCAAGCTTGTTCACGCGGCAGTCGAACAGCACCGGCTTGTCGACACTGATCATCTCCTTGATCGCGTCGTCCAGGTCGGACGGCTTCTCCGTCCGGATGCCGACGCCGCCGTAAGCCTCCGCCAGTTTGACGAAATCGGGCAGCGACTCCATGTAGCTTTCCGACAGCCGGTTGCCATGGAGCAACTGCTGCCACTGGCGCACCATGCCCATATATTCGTTGTTCAGGATGAAGATCTTGATCGGCAGGCCGTACTGAACCGCTGTCGACATCTCCTGCATTGTCATCAGCACAGAGGCCTCACCCGCGATATCGATCACGAGCGCGTCCGGATGCGCCCGCTGAACGCCGACTGCCGCCGGCAGGCCGTAGCCCATGGTGCCGAGGCCGCCGCTGGTCATCCACCGGTTCGGTTCTTCGAAGCCGTAGAACTGGGCGGCCCACATCTGGTGCTGGCCGACCTCGGTGGTGATGTAGGTGTCGCGGTCCTTGGTCAGCTCATAAAGCCGCTGGATCGCGTATTGCGGCATGATGACGTCGCTGTCCTGGTCGTACTTCAGACAGTCGCGGCCGCGCCATTCGGTGATCTGACCCCACCAGGCGTCCAGCGCCTTTTTGTCGGGCTCGGCCGAACGCGCCTTCCAGACCCGGATCATGTCTTCCAGCACATGGGCGCAATCGCCGATGATCGGGATGTCGACATGGACGTTCTTGTTGATCGACGACGGATCGACATCGATATGGATCTTGGTCGAGCCCGGTGAGAAGGCATCGAGCCGGCCGGTGATCCGGTCGTCGAAGCGCGCGCCGATGCAGACCATGACGTCGCAGTCATGCATCGCCCAGTTGGCTTCATACGTGCCGTGCATGCCGAGCATGCCGAGCCAGTTCTCACCCGATGCCGGATAGGCGCCGAGCCCCATGAGGGTCGACGTGATCGGATAGCCGGTCATCTTGACCAGGTCGCGCAGGAGACGGCTTGCCGCCGGTCCCGAATTGATCACGCCGCCGCCCGTGTAGAACAACGGCTTCTTGGCATTGGCCAGATGCTCGACCGCCTCGCGGATCGCCCGCTGGTCGCCCTTGAGCTTGGGCTGGTAGGTCTTGTGGCGAACCTGCGGCGTACCGTCATAGTCGCCGAGGGCGAACTGAACGTCCTTCGGGATGTCGACAACGACCGGACCGGGCCGACCGGTGGTCGCGACATAGAACGCCTCGTGCAGGATCCGCCCGAGGTCCGCGATGTCCTTGACCAGATAATTGTGCTTGGTGCACGGCCGGGTGATACCGACCGTATCGCATTCCTGAAACGCGTCATTGCCGATCAGGTGCGTCGCCACCTGGCCGGTGATGCAGACGATCGGAACCGAGTCCATCAAGGCATCGGTCAGACCGGTCACGGCGTTGGTCGCGCCGGGTCCGGAGGTCACCAGGACGACGCCGGGCTTGCCGGTGGAGCGTGCATAGCCCTCCGCCGCGTGCACTGCACCCTGCTCGTGGCGCACCAGGACGTGTTGCACCTTCTCCTGCTGGAAGAACGCATCGTAGATCGGAAGTACGGCGCCGCCCGGATATCCAAAAACATCCGTAACACCCTGATCGACAAGGGCTTGTATGACCATTTCCGCGCCTGACATTTCCCGCGACATCGTCCGTACCTTTCGCATCTTCCCACAGTGAACAAACAAAAAAGCTGCCGCAAAAACGAGGTTTTACGGTAGCTCTTCGGCGGCGCACCGTATCGGGTTAGGTGGTGCCGGTCAACTCGTTATCGCGAAGAATTGCAAATATTTCGTGTAGAATTCGTTCCGAATCTTTCTCGTGAACCGCATTCCACGAAATCATATTGCGTCGAAACCAGGTCATCTGGCGCTTCGCATAGCGTCTCGTCCAGGTCTTGGCGTCCTCGACCGCCGTGTCCAGATCGCAGTCGCCGGCAAGATGGGCCATCAGCTGGCGCACCCCGAGCGCCTTCATGGCGGGCAGTGCCGGATCGAGGTCGAGCGCGCTGAGGCCGCGCACCTCATCGAGCCCGCCCATGGCCACCATCCGATCGAACCGCCGGTCACAGCGCGCGTAAAGCTCCTCGCGCGGCGGCCACAGCACGATCTCAACGCTATGCGCCGGATCGAGGGCCGACCCTTCGGCACGGTCGCCCTGCCACGCACTGAGCGCCCTGCCGGTCGCCGCCTCGACTTCGAGCCCGCGCACGATCCGCTGGCCGTCCGCGGGCTCGATCCTGGCCGCGGCGGCCGGGTCGCGTTCGGCAAGCAGCCGGTGCAGCGCGTGCGGGCCTTCCGCATCGAGCCGGTCGCGCCACACACGCCGGACCTCGTCGGGCACCTCGGGGATCTGCACCAGTCCGTCGAGCAGTGCGCGGAAATAAAGCCCGGTGCCGCCGACGATCACCGGCACCTTGCCGTCACGCCACACCTCGTCCAGGGCGCCGGTGACGTGGGCAAGCCATGTGCCGACGGAGAACGGCTCGGCCACGGAGATGATGCCGTAGAGCCGGTGCGGCACGAGGGCCTCGTCTTCCGCGCTCGGACGCGCGGTCAGAACGCGCAGCTCGCGGTAGACCTGCATCGAGTCCGCGTTGACGACGACCCCGTCCACCGCCTGCGCGACCGCCATCGCCGCGTGCGACTTGCCGCTCGCGGTCGGACCTGCAATAAGGACAGCCCTCTTCTCAGCCATAAGCTCGCGCTTTCCGAAATCAGAACACTGCTATAGCCGATCACAGATGCAAAGCGTACTCATCCTGATAGCCAATCCGGACGATCCGGCCGTGACGTCGGACGTGGCGCGCGCAGCGGCAACGCCCCTGCCCGCGCCGGACGCTCCCGTCTGGCTCGCCGATGGCGTTGCCTGTGAAATCGACTTTGCCCTGCCCACCGGCGCCGAGCGCACGGACCTGGAGGGCGCTGTTCGCGATGCGATCGGCACCGCCCCGATAGACGTCGCCATCCTGCCCGCCGACGGCCGCCGCAAGGCGCTGCTGGTCGCCGACATGGATTCGACCATGATCGGCGAGGAATGCATCGACGAACTCGGCGCCCTGAGCGGGCTCGGCGCGGAGATCGCCGCGATCACCGAGCGCGCGATGCGCGGCGAGCTGAACTTCGCCGGCGCCGTGCGCGAGCGGGTTGGGCTGATGAAGGGGCTCGACGCATCCGCCATCGGCCGGGTGATCGCCGAGCGCATAAGCTATACGCCGGGCGGCCGGGAGCTGGTCCAGACCATGCGCAGCCACAGCGCCTTCACGGCACTCGTCTCCGGCGGCTTCACCGCATTCACCGCCCACGTTGCCGAACATCTGGGGTTCGACGACAATCAGGGCAACCGGCTGGTTATAGAGGGCGGCGTCCTCGCCGGCACGATCGAGGAGCCGGTGCTTGGCCGTGCCGCCAAGGTCGAAGCACTGAAACGCTACTGCGCCGAAAAGAACATCATGCCCTCGGCAACCATCGCGGTCGGTGACGGCGCCAACGATCTCGACATGCTGGACGCCGCAGGCCTGGGCGTCGCCTATCACGCCAAACCGATCGTCGCCAAAGCCGCGCGGGTGCGCGTCGATCACGGCGACCTGACCGCCCTGCTCTATCTTCAGGGCTACCGGCGGCAGGAAATCACCGGCTGAATCCGGCCGCCGCCTGCCGGACATAAAGAAACGGCCGGTCTTGCGACCGGCCGTCCCCGAAAAATCCGGTGTGGCTTCCGCCTCTATTCTTTCGATGTCAGCTTGAGGGCTGAAAAGCGCAGGTCGCCGTCTTTGTTGGCAAGCAGCAGCAGGACCGACTTGCGGCCTTCCTTTTTCAGCTTGGCGACCCGGGTGACCACGTCGGCCGGGTTGTTCACTTCCTCCTGGCCGACCTCGACGATCACATCGCCCGCACGGATCCGCTTCTCCGCCGCCGAGCTCGCCTGCTCGACATCCGTGATCAGCACGCCCTTGACCTTTTCACTGATCTTGAACTGGCTCCGAAGATCCTTGGTCAGCTGTGAAAGCTTGAGGCCGAGCGCGGATTCGACACTCGAGGTCTCAGCCGGGCTGCCGGTTTTCGCCGCCGCCGTCTGGCTCTTCTCAGCGTCTTCCAGACGGCCCAGTTCGACCTTGAAGGTCTCTTCCTTGCCCTTGCGGATGACGACCACATCGACTTTCTTGCCGACCAGGGTCTCCGCCACAATGCGCGGCAGGTCGCGCATCTCGGGCACCGCCTTGCCGTCGAACTTGACGACCACGTCACCGGCCTGGATACCGGCCGCTTCGGCCGGGCCGCCTTCCGTGACGTCGGCGACCAGAGCGCCCTTCGACGACGACAGGTTCAGCGTCTCCGCCAGTTCATCGGTAATGGTCTGGATCCGGACGCCGAGCCAGCCGCGCCGGGTTTCGCCGAACTCGCGCAACTGCTCGATCACCGACATGGCGGTCGCCGCCGGGATCGCGAAGCCGATGCCGATCGAACCGCCGGTCGGCGAGATGATCGCGGTGTTGATGCCGATCACCTGGCCTTCCATGTTGAACAGAGGTCCACCCGAATTGCCGCGGTTGATCGCAGCGTCGGTCTGGATGAAATCGTCATAGGGGCCGGAGTTGATGTCCCGGTTGCGCGCGGAAACGATGCCAACGGTGACAGTGCCGCCGAGGCCGAACGGGTTGCCGATCGCCATCACCCAGTCGCCGACCCGCATCTTGTTGGAGTCGCCGAGCGGCACGGCCGTGAGCGGTTTGTCCGTCTTGACCTTCAGCAACGCGATGTCGGTCTTGGCGTCCTTGCCGATGACTTCCGCCTTGAGCTTCGAGCCGTCGGAAAAGTTGACTTCGATTTCGTCGGCGTCGGCAATCACGTGGTTGTTCGTGACGATGATGCCCGACGGATCGATGACGAAGCCGGACCCCAGCGAGTTGACCTTGCGGGTCGGGTTCGCGTTGCCATTGTTTTTGCCCTGCTGCTGGCGATTGAAGAAATCTTCGAAGAATTCGCGGAACGGCGATCCTTCCGGCAGCGACGGCATGGGCACGGTGCGCTGACCCGAGACGGTCTGCGAGGTCGATATGTTGACCACGGCGCCGGTCAGCGTTTCGGCGAGGTCGGCGACCGATACGGGGCCGCGGGCCAGGACACTCTGCACCAAAGCCAGTTGCAAGATCGCAAATACCGTCAGCATGGCCAACGTGCGGCCAAATGCCGGCAGTTCGTAATTTCTAAGTGCTACGCTCATTTTCTCTTCCGTTCGCGTTCGTCCCACAGTGCGATCCGCCCCGCCATTCAGATCCATATATGGACAAGTCCACAACCTTGTTTCAACTGTTTATGGACTATTTGTGGCTCACAAAGTCCTGATCGTCCCTGACACGTTTACATTCCCCGAACCAACCAAACGACGGCCACGCCGATCCCGATTGCGGCCAGGCCACCGGATCTCAAAGACTGATCCGGTATATCCTGAACCATCGTCATCATGCGCTTCAGCCCTTCCGGAAACGCGGCATAAAGCGTACCTTCGATCACGAGCAGCAGCCCGAGCGCGACCAGAAAGTCGCTCATTGCCCTGTCGCAGGCTGCCCGGCCGCAGGGGCCTTGTTGCCGCTCTCACTGCTGAAGAACTCGAAGAACTCCGAGTCCGGCTTCAGCACCAGCGTCGTACCCTCGCCCTGCAGGCTCGTGGCATAAGCCTGCATCGACCTGTAGAAGGCGAAGAATTCAGGATCCTGCGTGAACGCTTCGGCGAAAATACGGTTTCGCTCACCATCGCCTTCACCGCGGATGATCTCCGAATCCCGACGGGCCTCGGACACCAGCACGACCGCCTTGCGGTCGGCCTGGGCGCGAAGGGTCAGGCTGCGCTCATTACCGACGGCCCGGATCTGTTCGGCTTCCGCCAGACGTTCGGCGCTCATCCGCTCATAGGTACTGTTGAGCACTTCGGGCAGAAGGTCGGTGCGCCGGATGCGGACATCGATAATTTCGATGCCGAGATCGCGTGCCTGCGGAATCAGCGAGTCGCGGATTTCGCGCATCATCTCGCCGCGCTCCGCCGACAGCGCCGATTCGAAGGTCCGCTTACCGTATGTCGCCTTCAACGCGGCTTCGAGACGGGTCTCGATACGGTCGCGCGCCCGGGTAAGGTTGGCCTGCGCGGCCTCACGAAAACGTTTGGGATCGACGACACGGAACATGGTGATCGTGTCGACAAGGTAGCGCCGGCTGTCGATCACCTGAACCGGCTTGTCCCGGCT
>Ga0209633_10006109_pt1 | contig 10361 bp, 8 predicted proteins | sample Cruoilmetagenom1_FD_187290 | JGI IMG/M metagenome (GOLD analysis project Ga0209633, IMG submission 187290) | Oil polluted marine microbial communities from Coal Oil Point, Santa Barbara, California, USA - Sample 1 (SPAdes) (version 2) | ecosystem: Environmental > Aquatic > Marine > Oil seeps ... | reverse complement strand
TTATAATCAATCCATGTATAAAAACCTAAACCGGTATCAACTTCAATATAGCTAAATTCTTGTTGTGGTAAATTACCAGAATTGGTTTCATAAACAGTCTGTAATGTTATGGCATTTTTAAATAACTGCTGACTAAATGTTAAACGAGAATTTAGAGATTCTTCTCTAGACGTTTCAGTACTTGAATTTTGATGATCTACTGTTCTATAATTTAAGAATAGTGATAAATTGCTGTGTTTATTTTGTATTAGTTTTGAACGTAAAAAATAAGTGTTAGCCGTATTTACGCGTTCCATTTTGTTTAACTGTACGCTGTCAGTGGTTCTGTAGTTATACCCAAACTCCGCATAAACTTTAGCAGTATCTCCAATTCCGGCAAAAGCTTCATAGGCGATAAATTTATGACCTAAATCCGCTATAGTTTGTGTGGTTTTATCTGTACGTTCATTATTTTCACTGATGAGCTTAGCACCTACCCAACTTTTTTTAAAATGATGTTTAATAGTGGAATTCAATCTTAAAAATTGAGTTTTTGTCAAATTGGAATTATTACTTAAATAACTTCCATTGGCCTGAACTTTAGTTTTATTCAAAGTGAGGTCAGTAAATAAATTATGTTTAGTACCGTTGAAATTCTCACTAAAATTCAGCCAATCAAATTGATATAAGACTTTTCCTTTTTCAGGATTACTATAGCTTATTCCTGTGGTTAAAAATTGTTGATCGCCTAATGCGTTTATCAAATCCCAGTCCCTGGTAAATTCAATATTTCTAAACCGTTCTATAGTTTTAAAATCTCTATGGATAATTTCATAATTAATATCAGTACTTAGCTGCCATTTTTTATCAGACAAAATTTGTTGCCATCCTAATTTACCTGCATAACCTTGATTGTTATTATCATCTATTTTAGAAAATAAATTTTTATCATTTACACTATATGCAAATTCTGAATGTAAAGTTGTTTTCTTATGGGGCGTATACTTTGCATTTACAATCGTTATTTGTAACTTTTCAGGAGCCACTAATTGTACTACCGGCTCATAACTGCCTTGTAACACACCATTAACCGGAGCAACATACTCATATATTCTACCTGATGCAATTGTGGTTTGTATAATATAAGAACCATTATTGGTTCCTACATAAGTAAATCTAACGTTGAATAAATTACCGGTTTCATCATTAGAAAAAACGAACACTTCTTCTCCATTTACAATTTCTTTTTTATATAAAATCTTATGTTCTTCAAAAGTATCTGCAAAAGCTGAAGAAACATTCATTTGGGCAATATCATCTCCGGCCAATGAGAGTATTTCTTTTTGACTATTACTTAAATCTTGTTGTAAGGATTGATTTTTAGCATCATTTTCATTATAAAAACTAAATCCTAATTCTAGTTTATCGGTAGTATACACAGCACCATTATATGTCACAAACCGTGTGTAATTCTGATCTGAAAACTGATATTCTACTTTAATTCTCATATTTGCCGTAATAGGGTAAGTGGCAGTAAAGATAATTTCAGCAGTGTTATAATCAATGATATAGTCGTTATTCTCACCACGTTTAAGTAATATTCCATTTACGTAAACCCTTTCTGAACCCGAGATCAATAAAATAAACTGTTCCCTAGAAGATTCTAGATTTGATCCAGTAACCCTATAAGGTCCTTGATTTCCTTCCTGCCCTACAAATTCATTGCTGGCAAACTGACCTCTTACCAAAGCACCAGATGCAAAAAATCGAGTATCACTATCTTCTTTATCTATATGAGCATTGAGCATTAATCCTGCTACTTTTTTATTAAATCTTAAAAAATGATCTTCGGTATTTTCAAAATTTATATCTCCTGCCTTTACACTCCAATTTTTACTGAATAATTCTATAAAAACACGGTCAAATTCTTCTAAACGTTGACTGTATCCATTTTCTTGTAAAGGCACATTAGTATCTGTAATGGAAGCTCTTAATTGAACACTTTTAGATAAATGTCCCGAAATTTGTAAGTCTAAATTAGAATTTACTACGGCATCTTGGTTATTCCCAATGGTTAACCCTCTTGAAAGACTACCACTTGTATTTAATCCATCAAATGGGATAAAGAGCCCCTTCTTTTTTTTATTTTTTACACTATAAAGTCTTGATAAATCTGTGGTTTGAGGCACTATCAAACTTTTATCAAAAACGGAATAGGTTTTGGTTAAATATTCTGGTAAAGCATTATAGTTTATTGTGATCTGAGTAAAATTTCTATGATCTATAATTAAAGTGGCCTTCGCAAAATTTACAATATAGTCGGTACTGTCAATAGCTTGATTTAAACTATTAAAAATCTCAAAATTATTGGGACTGATACTTATAGAGTCAATATGAATGGTGTCAGAAACCACCTGAATAGTCTTTGTTTTGTATTTTGATTGGTTTATCTGAGCATACCCAGAAAAACCAATCAATATGATACATATATATAAAAGTCTATTCATTAAACTGTTTTGTGGGTAAAAATAGTGAGATTGCTACAGGCATTTCAATATTTTCTGTAAAAATTAATATTTAAGCCAATGCAGAACATCTTACAATATTTATTTAAGAATAACCTTAGGTATCAATCCTATATTATAATACAAGTTTAACAAATGGTTTTAAAACTGAGTTGGACTCATTTATTTTTTTATATTTGAGATATGAATTGTAAAAATTGCTATACCCCTCTACAAGGTGAAAAAAAATTCTGTTCAAATTGTGGTTCAAAAGTAATATCGCATAAATTAAATTTTTCTTCGGTTTCCGGAGAATTTTTTTCTACATATATCAATTGGGATAATAAATTTTACAAAACATTTATTCATTTATTTACAAAACCTCAAGAAGTAGCTAATGGCTATTTAGATGGTGTGCGTAAACGTTATACACAACCTTTTGCCTATTTGATTATCTCCTTAACATTATATGGACTTTATATCTATTTTGCAAAAGAGGATTTGATGGAATTCTTAACCTATATGAATGAAAAAACAGTGGCAAGCAACGGAAATGCTAAGGCTGATGCAGCTACTAAGGAGTTTTTGAAAAAAATAAATAATTTTACAGTAAATTATATGAATCTAATTACTTTTATGAGTATACCTGTATTCGCAGCCATAAATTTAATTATTTTTAAAAAAAGAAACTATATAGAGCATAATATTGCTTTGGTATATGGATATGCACAATATTATATTGTTACTGTTTTAATTGGTTTTTTAGCATTGCTTTTATCAATTCCTTATCAACATGTCACTACGATCACCTTAACTTTTACCATCTTGTATTTTATGTATTTCTATAAACGATTATTTGAGTTATCTTTTTGGGAAATTATTCTTAAAACTATATTATTTTGGTTATTATTAGGGGTTGCTTATTTTATTTTGGGTATAATGGCCTTTATAGTAGGAATATTATTCACCAAATTTTTCCCTTCAATTTTCTCTTTTAAATGATGGTAAATTTTATTGTGTATAAAGTCTAAAATAACGATTGTTGTTCCGGTGGATTTTCATGTTCTAATAACCATCGTTTACGCCAAATACCCCCTGCATAACCGGTTAGCGATCCGTCAGATCCAATTACCCTATGACAGGGTATTACAATCCACAATGGGTTTTTACCATTAGCAGCAGCAACCGCTCTAATAGCTTTTACATCTCCCATTTCTTCACTTTGTTTTAGGTAAGATTTAGTAGTACCATAAGGGATTTGTAATATGTTTTGCCAAACTTCTTTTTGAAATTTTGTGCCTTGTGGATTTAACTTTAAGTTAAAAGTTGTCCTCTTTTTCTGAAAATACTCATCTAATTGTGTAACACAATCTTGTAAACATTTAGGAATATCAGATGAATTTTCTTCATTTCCATCTATTACCGTAATGGAAGAAATACCATCGTCATCACCCACGATCCTTGCCATACCAATTGGCGTTTTAAAATAAGTTACACTATCAAATTGAAAAGACATCTCTAGAATTTTGTGTGGTTATTTGGGCAATTTTTTCCGGTGTTAAGTTATAAATAGTTACCAATTTATCCAAAACATTTATGATATAACTGCTTTCATTTCGCTTTCCTCGATAAGGCACAGGAGCCAAATATGGTGCATCTGTCTCTAAAACGATATGTTGTAGCGGAATTTCATTTAAAAATTGATCAATTTTACCATTTTTAAATGTTACCACGCCACCAATACCTAGTTTCATATTAAAACCAATGGCTCGTTTTGCTTGATCTAATGTTCCTGTAAAACAATGAAAGATTCCGTATAATTTATCATCTTTTACCTCATCGAGTATTTCAAAAATTTCATTAAAAGCTTCACGACAATGTATCACAATTGGTAGTTCCTTTTCCTTAGCCCATTCAATCTGTATTTTAAACGCATCTTGTTGTTGCCGTAAAAAGGTCTTATCCCAATACAAATCGATACCAATTTCTCCTACCGCATAGAATTTACGTTGGTCTAACCATTGTTTGACCAATGCCAATTCTTTTAAATAATTTTCTTTAACACTTGTAGGATGTAAACCCATCATTAAAAAAACATTATCCGGATAGTCTTTTTCTAAATGGAGCATTGCTTCAGTATAGCTAGAATCTATTGCAGGTATAAAAAATCGAGAAACACCGGCTTCCAATGCACGGTGCATCATGGCATTTCTATCTTCATTAAATTGCTCTGAATATAAATGCGTATGCGTGTCTGTAATTATCATTTTAATTTTTAATTGTGCAAATATAATTATAATGTAATTGGATTTTTATAGATTAGCAAAAACAATAAAATGAAAATATATCACAATACCCGTTGTAGTAAAAGCAGACAAGGTTTTCAAATATTAGAAGGTTCAGGGCAAGATTTTGAAGTTGTTGATTATTTAAACAATCCACCATCAGTAAAAGAACTAAAAAACATTTTAAAAATGTTGGACTTCACTCCCATTCAGTTGGTTAGAAAAAGTGAAGCTATTTGGAAAGAAAAATATAAAAATAAAAATCTAACAGATGAAGCCATTATCAAGGCTATGATAGCACATCCAAAACTGATAGAACGTCCAATAGTCATTAAAGGCAATAAAGCTGTTCTAGGGAGACCACCCGAAAATATTGTCGAATTAATCAGCTAATGTTATATAACTAAATCACTTAGACTGATTCTGTGATGGGTGAAATTCACAATAATCTTGAATCATGGATTGCATTTGGTAAAAATTAGTAGCTCCCATTTTCAGAAGCTGTACGGCATAATTTTGACTACATACTCATGACAATAAATAGTTGTTTTTACAATTTAAAACTACCCATAAACCACTATTTTATATTACATCTTAAAACTTTAGCTTTGTTCCTTAAAGTGTAAAAAAGTTGAAAAGACCCATTTTATTTATCATCACTTTATTATTTTCTTTAATTATTTATAGTCAAGATAATAATGAAAACATTTCCGTTAGCGGGAAAGTTATAGATGCTAACACAAAAATGCCTATTGAATTTGCCACTATTTCTTTTAACAATGGTACTGAATTAGTGGGAACAACCACTAATAAAAAAGGTGACTTCTCTATACGTCTTCAACCAAATACTTATACTATAAAAATTGAATTCTTATCTTATAAACCTCAAGTTTTCTCTCAAAAAAAACTTGATCTCGATACTGACTTAGGATCTATTGAACTCTTTTATAGTGCTGAGTTATTAGAAGAAATAAAACTTAAATCACAAAATCAACTTACAGAATTTAAGGTTAATAAGAAAATCTATAGATCTTCAAAAGACATTGCAAATTATGGTGGTAATGCTAGAGATGTGCTCAACAATGCACCATCTGTAAAAATTGATGGGGAAGGCAATGTGAGTATGAGAGGTCATTCTGCCACAATTTTAATTGATGGCAAACCCGTTTTTGGCTTAGATAATGGTATGGATATGTTAAGTGCTATGCCGTCAAATGCTATAGAAAAAGTAGAAATAATTACCCGTTCTGCTAAATATAGTGCAGAAGGTGGTGGTATTATAAATATCATAACAAAAAAACGAAAAGGTCTTGGTTTAAGCGGTTCTTTAGATATACATACCGGCACACCGGACAATAATGGAGCATCGGTCTTTTTAAATGAAAATACTGATTATATTAATATCTTTTCAACAATTAGCTTTAATAATGAGAAAAAAATTAAGAGAACTACCATAGATCAAATTTATTTTGATGATGCTGAAAACAGTATTGGTATATTTGAACAAAACCGAAGAGATAAAAATCAACGCAATAGTTTTTTATTCAACATTGGCAGCGATTTTTATATTGATAATAAAAATACCATTACCGCTTCCTTTTTAATCAATACCAACAATAAGAACTTTATTTCGAACTTAGACCTGAATGATTTTGAGCCCGAATTGACTTTGCCAAATTCAATATTACAATCTTCTAACAGAGAAGTTATTGATTTTGATGATATTTCTAAAATTGAAACCTTTTTAAATTATACCAATTCATTTGATGAAAACGGACAGCAATTGTCATTTGATTTTAAATACAATACCACTATTTCTGAAAATAATGCTGATATAATAGAAAATACAATACATCCAAACACGAAATCTATCCATCAGAGAGTTGCTAAAAATCAGAATTTGGATAATTTTTTGTTGCAATTAGATTATGCCTTACCCTTTAAGGAAGACAAAAAGCTAGAGTTAGGGTATAAAAGTACTTTACGTCATTATAATAATGATTTTAAAGTAACACAATTTGACGATGTTCTTAGAGATTTTATCGTTGTTGGCGGATTTACTGATGTAGTACAATATGACGAAAATGTACACGCCTTTTATGCTCAGTATACTGGCACTCATAGAAGTTTTTCATATGTTTTGGGCTTGCGTTCTGAAATTTCAGATATTTCAGTAGGAACACAATCAAATAATACTATTGCGAAAAATTATACTGATTTCTTTCCATCTGCTACCTTGGCTTATGAATTTGACAATGGCAGCTACTTGTCATTAGATTATTCAAGATCGATTGACAGACCGAAAATAGCACAAATTAATCCGTTTATTTCATTTAATGATGAACGATTTCAATCTGTTGGAAATCCGGAATTAAACCCTTTCTACACGCATTACTTTGAATTATTATATGATATAGGCTTTGATAAATTGCTAGTAACCTCTTCTTTCTATACCAATTATGCAGAAAATCAATTCTTAACAGTTATCCAACCTGCAGGTCAAAATACCGATGGATTAGCTACCTTTAAAAGAACTCCTATAAATAGTGGCAATAGAACAACCGTAGGTGTTGATATAGATATGACCTATACCCCTTTTAAAGGATTAAGACTAAATACTTATATGAGTCCGTATAGAGAAGAAACCTCAAAAGCCTTAGATCATAACTATAATAGTATCAATACCGTTTTATATGCTGAAGCTTCTGCATTTGTAAGCCTGAATAATGGATTACGATTTAAAGCTCAACACGTGTATCAATCTCCAATCATAGAAGGATTGGCAAAGTACAAACCTATAAATTTTACCAATATTACCATTAGCAAGTCTATTTTTAAAAAGAAAGCCATGCTCACTTTTAAAGCTTTAGATGTTTTTAATACCAAATGGTTTTCATCGCGTTCATTAGAAGCCAATACCAATACCTACAGGCGTGTTAGATTTGACAGACAATTTTCTTTGGCATTTACTTATCAATTCAGACAAAAAAGAAAAAGTATAAAAGATAGAAGTGCTGAAGTTAATAAAGATGTTTTAGAAGATAAGCAAGATCAGAAATTGTAGAACTTTAACCGCTCCTATAGTACTGTAACTACTGTGAGTGATGATGTCAATCTAGTTCAATGTCCTAAAACGTGGTTTTCAAGAGGTCTAACCTTGTATTATGCAATGGTAAAATTTAGCACAAAAAAAAAGGGTTAGCCATTGCCAACCCTTTTATGCGATATTATTAGTAAACCTATTTTTTATTCTTTTTTGCCTCACGTCTCAATTTGGCATTCTCCATTAAATTACCAAATAACCAATAAGGAACTATAAAAGTTAAAGCAAAAATTAATAACCAAAACCCCATAGTAAAAACGGTTAAAAAGATTAAAAACCCTACAAACTGAGTAAATTCCATATTAAGATCATTTAAATTCTGCTCAAAAATAACATATATTTTCCATATTATAAATATTGTACCGTATTTTTTTTGAAAATATTTTATAGTATTTGTAAGTCTATAAATTTTGAACGACAAAATTGGCATAACAAAAATTTAAAAACATAGTTTATGAAAAATTTATTTCTATTACTCTTATCAATCGTTTCTATAACAGCTTTTAGTCAGGACAAATTATCTACTACAAGTGGTCATATCAAATTCTTTTCTAGTACACCAGCTGAAGATATTGAAGCCAATAATTACAAAGTTATCAGTAATTTAACCCCTGCTACAGGAGTTTTGGTGTTTTCTGTATCTATGCAAAGTTTTGAATTTGAAAAAGCTTTGATGCAAAAACATTACAATTCTAAGAAGTTCTTAGACACCAAACAGTTCCCTAAAAGTAAATTTAAAGGAGCAATTACCAATGTTAGTGATATTGATTTTACTTCTGATGGTAGTTATGAGGCTAATGTAACGGGTACCTTAACTATACATGGTGTTGCTAAAGAGATTACAGAAAAACTAATTGTTACCGTTAAAGATGGAGCAGTAACCGGAATGACAACATTTGATATAATATTGGCAGATTATGGTGTTGTTTTTACAAGCGGTAAACCTTCTACAAATATTTCTAAAACAGTAAAAATTACCGCTCACTTAAACTTTAGTAAATAAATATATGAAATCTAAAATTTTTAAGCTTATAGCGGTAATAGCGGTATTAGGAATTGCATACACTGGTTATATTTGGTTTATGCCTCATAGAAATATTCAGTCCACAAAAGCTTTTGCAGCTATTGAAAGTACTGCATTGGTTAATGAATTTTTAAAGGATAAAGCAAAAGCCAACGATTTGTATTTAGATAGCGAAGGAGAGTCTAAGGTATTGATCATTACTGGCAGAGTAGCTACTATTTCAAAAGATCAATTAGGACAACACGTGGTATTACTAAAAGATGCCTCTGAAAAAATGGGTGTTTCATGTACTTTCACACTAGACAGTAATGCTCAGGTTGATAAAATAAAAGTTGGCGATTCCATAAAAATTAAAGGTGTAATTAGATCGGGAGCAGAATATGATGAGGATCTGGATTTATCTGAGAATGTTATTGTAGAAAAAGCTGCCATTGTTACATAATTAAAAGATTATTTTATAAAAAAAGGTGAGCAAATGCTGACCTTTTTTTATGCTTTTAAAATTCTTATTTTGTAACTTTGTAAGACATTTTAATTTTAGAAAAAATGAAATACAGAATAGAAAAAGACACTATGGGTGAGGTGAATGTACCTGCCGATAAATACTGGGGAGCTCAAACAGAACGCTCAAGAAATAATTTTAAAATAGGGCATGCTGCATCAATGCCACTAGAGATAGTTTATGGATTTGCCTACTTAAAAAAAGCTGCCGCTCATGCCAATTTTGAATTGGGTGTTCTTGCCAAAGATAAACGCGACCTTATTTCTACTGTATGTAATGAAATTTTAGACGGAAAGCTTGACGACCAATTTCCTTTGGTAATTTGGCAAACAGGCTCCGGTACTCAAAGTAATATGAATGTCAATGAAGTTATTGCCAACCGTGCTCAGGAAATAGCTGGTAAAACTATTGGTGAAGGCGATAAAACCATTCAACCTAATGATGATGTCAATAAATCGCAATCGTCAAATGATACTTTTCCAACTGGCATGCATATTGCCTGTTATAAAATGATTGTAGAAACTACAATTCCCGGAATTGAAAAATTAAGAGATACCTTACAACAAAAGTCAGAAGCCTTTGCTGACGTGGTAAAAATTGGCCGTACACATTTAATGGATGCTACGCCACTAACGGTAGGTCAAGAATTTTCAGGCTATACCTCTCAATTGAATCACGGATTAAAAGCATTAAAAAATACCTTAGCACACCTTTCTGAACTTGCTTTAGGCGGAACAGCAGTAGGTACCGGTTTAAATACACCTAAAGGTTATGATGTACTGGTAGCTAAAAAAATAGCAGAATTTACAGGATTACCCTTTATAACGGCAGAAAATAAATTTGAAGCCCTGGCAGCACATGATGCCTTAGTAGAATCTCATGGTGCTTTAAAACAACTGGCCGTTTCTTTAAATAAAATTGCTAATGATATAAGAATGATGGCTTCCGGACCACGGTCGGGTAT
>Ga0209633_10006107_pt1 | contig 10362 bp, 10 predicted proteins | sample Cruoilmetagenom1_FD_187290 | JGI IMG/M metagenome (GOLD analysis project Ga0209633, IMG submission 187290) | Oil polluted marine microbial communities from Coal Oil Point, Santa Barbara, California, USA - Sample 1 (SPAdes) (version 2) | ecosystem: Environmental > Aquatic > Marine > Oil seeps ... | reverse complement strand
CAGGTACTTACTGGCAAAATCTATTTTTATCCTTAATTGGCGAAAGCTTTGAAGTAATTTTAGTAAATGGTCGTTAAACAAAAAATATAAAAGGGAAAAAGACCGATATTTTAGATTGTCAATGGATACAAAAACTACATACACTTGGAGTTTTAAGTGCCAGTTTTTTACCTGACAGCACAACTGATATAATTAGAACCTATTCAAGACATCGACAAAATATCATTAAACAAGTAGTTACCACAACATTGAAAATGCAAAAATGCAGAGAAAAAAAGTAATTGAATGTTCAAAGCTAATATTAAATACTCCTTCTGAAGAAAATCTTATTTCATTAAATATTACGCAGTTTTTACTTAAATGGATGGGAGCAACCCCTGATTATTCATTTTGTTTTGAATGTAAATTCCATAAAACCATCAAATCTGATCTATCCCTGACTTCTAGGTATTTGGCCTCAATGTGCATCTTTGCCATTGAACATAATCATAAAAAAGCCGATAAAAAATTCCAATTAGAATCTATTAATAAAGTCTTGGAATATTGTGAAGATGAAAAAAATGCAGTAAAATTATCTAAGAAATTAAAAAAATATATAGACGCAAAAAATATAGAAGCCTTAGTTGACTTAATTACTGAATAACAAAACTTACACAATATTAAATATAAGTAAGTCAGAGCAATTTGGCATGCAAATATTCCTACATTTACTAAAACTTATAACGGCTTGATAAGGAGGTGGCACGGAAGTCCGCTAACTCGTATTCTTACCACTATGTTCAAACTAAAAAATGAGACTGCTAATAATTAACATACTACTTATATTTTTTACACAAGATTAGCTACAAACCACCTTTGGAACTAAACTTGTGTCTATCAACTTTGATGACAAAACTGTTTTGAATTTTTACGCCGATACCTTAGCAAACAAACCTGTAAAGCATTTTGACTAAAACTTTAATGTTAAATTATTTTTAACATTTAAACCTTTCTAAAATTAAGTTGTCATATAAAAAACATTAAAAAAAAATGATGAAACGCTTAATTATTTTAATCTTAATCTTAACAACGCTTTCAATAAAAGCTAAAAACAAAACCAAATTAAAATTGCTTGACACAATCGAGGTGGCTAAAAATAATGTGCTCTTCAAAGTCTCTAGTGATGACAATTACATTTATTTGAATGTTAGCACTACAGACAAAAGAACATCAATGTCAATAATTAGAAACGGACTTACAATATACTTTGATGTCAAAGGAAAGCGAAAAAAAAATGTATATATTAAATATCCATACAAGTCAGAATCAAGACAATTACGTCAAAATGCTAATAAATTAAACAAAAATGAAGGAAGCAGTTCAAAAAATTTAAACAATATAATTGAAAAGATTCCTAAAAAGGCCGAGTATGGCTACTATGAAGAAAAACAACAATTTCATAAAGACCTAAATTCACAAGATATTTCTTTAGGTTATAAAGCAACTGAAATGTTATTCGAGTTTATATTAAAAATCCCTAAAAATAAAATAAGTATTAAAAACAAAACGGATTTTTCGAAATTATCCATAGGTGTTCTAACAAATAAATTTGAAAGAAATGCTAATCAAAAGCAAAATCAAAGCATGAAAAAAGGAAAAGGTAACGGTCGAAGAGGCGGAATGGGAAATAGAAATGGTCAAATGAATAATGGAAATACACAAGCAGAGCAAGTAAAAATTAATTTTTGGTTTGATGCAAATTTAACTAAGAAATAAAAACGTTTGTCAATCAAGCAAATTGCCCCGCCAGATAATCTGACAAAGAAACCCTCTCACAATTTATCTCACAAAGCGGAACCATCATTGTTCCGCTTTACGAGCGTTTTCATACACGGCGATTCTTAAATTAAAGGAAAAAGCAAAGCTTCTGCAATTTGAAATAAAAACACCACTATTCCCCCAACTAATAAATAAATAAAAATAAAATTATGTTAAAAAACTTGCAGGTTAGTGAATATTAACTATCTTTGAACCGTTAATAAACATAGAATATGCAGACAGAAAGACAAATACAAATAATTGAAAAATCAATTGAACTCATTGCCAGTAAGGGCATACAAGGATTTACAATAAAAAATCTTTCCAAAGCAATTGGCATTTCTGAACCTGCAATTTATAGACATTTCAAAAACAAAACTGAAATTTTAATCAGTATTTTGAACAATTTTAAAGAAATGAGCGAATTAATATCGGTAATAGTTGTACATAATGATGATACGGCAATTGAAAAAATTGAGTTTATGTTTTCTAAAATGATCGAAATTTTTATAGAACAACCCACTTTTGTTTCTGTAATTTTCTCAGAAGAAATTTTTAAAAACCAAGAAATCTTAATACATAAAATTGTTGAAATCCTTAACCTACATCAAGAAAACATTGAAAAAATTATAGAAATAGGACAAGACAAAAATGAAATCAGAACAGATATTGACAAAAGTAGTTTGGCGCTTATTTTTATGGGCTCACTTCGCTTGTTGGTAAAAAGATGGGATTTAAACAATCAAAATTTTAACTTAAAACAAGAAGGAGAAAAACTAATTAATTCAATAAAATTAATAATATAAAAAGTATTATATTTTTTTAAAAAAAAGTTAGTTAATATTAACTATTCAAATTAAATATTATGGAAAGCATCTTAAAAAAAATTTTAAAAGCACCTTGGGTCGTTATGGCTCTTACAATTGTTATTAGCATATATTTATTTATGCAAATGACACAAAATTCCAGAATGGAAACAGATCTGGATAAATATATGCCACAAGAACATCCTGCTTTTGTGTTTAGCAATCAAGCCGAAGAATGGTTTGGTATTAACGACGGAATTATAGTAGCCATTGAAAACAAAAACGGCATTTTTAATGCAGAAACACTTGATACATTAAAACAACTTACAAAGCGTTTGCAAAAAATAAACGAAATTGAAAAAGCAGATGTAACATCGCTATATACTGCTGACAATATTGTAGGCAGCGATGATGGAATGGATGTAAAACGTTTTTACAAAAGAGTTCCTAAATCAGCTGAAAAGCTCCATGATTTAAAACAAAATGTTTTAAAAAACGAAATGATTTATGGCCGCTTAGTTTCAAAAGATACAACTGTTACTGTTGTAATTGCTGAAATTAAAGATGATGTTTTTACCCAAAAATTTTATAATGAAATTTTAGCACTTGTAAAATCATACGAAACCCAAAATATAAAACTATATGTTGCCGGTCGGCCTATTGTAGAAGGCACCATGGCACTTTTAGGACCTGCCGATATGAAAAAAATGGTTCCAATAGTTTTACTGGTAATCACTTTGGTTTTATTTGTGATGTTGCGTAGTATCAAAAGTACAATATTAACCATTTCTGTCGTGTTTTTTAGCACACTATGGGTTTTTGGCGCAATGGCAATTTTCAAAATACCAATTTATGCTGTTTCAACAATGATACCTGTCATGCTTATCGCTATTGGTGTTGCCGATGGAATCCATTTGTACAGTCATCTGCAACTTTTTTTACGCAAAAATCCAGATGCAAGCAAAAAAGAAGCCACTGTTGATATGATAAAAAATATGTGGAAACCTGTTGTAATGACATCTATAACAACCGCAATTGGTTTTGTGTCTTTGCTTACATCAGAGATCTATCCTATTAAATATTTTGGAATTTTTACCGCTTTTGGTGTCTTGTTGGCAATGATTTTTTCATTAGTTTTAATACCAGCAGGTATTATGATTTTTGGGTTACCCAAAGTGAAAAAAGTCAAATCAAAAAACACAGAAAGTAAATTAGCCCGAAATTTTTCTGATTGGATCATTACCCATAAAAGCATCTCAATTTATGCAACAACAGCTATTGTTATATTTTCACTTGTAGGAATGCAAAAAATATGGATTAATTCAAGTTTTCTCGACAAATTTGAAAAAGATAGCGATATTGTATTAACTGATACATTTATTAATAACCATTTTGGCGGCACCACTACATTAAATTTAATTTTGGACGCCAAAGGAAAAAAAGATGCTTTTAAGGAACCCGAAGTATTAAAATTAGTTAATAAAATGCAGCACAAAGTGCAAAACGAGTTGCCCGTAGTTGGCAATAGCTTTTCGCTTACCGACTACATAAACCGAATGAATAAAGTGATGAATGCTGATGACGAAAAGTTTAATACCATCCCGGACAGCAAAGATATGGTTGCCCAATACTTATTGCTTTACGAAATGTCAGGCGACCCCGAAAATCTAAACAAAGTAGTGAATTATGATTATGAAAAACTAAACCTAACTTTTCAACTTAAAAGCGATAATTCTAAAGCTTTAAATTCTACGCTTGATATCATAAACACATTTAAAGATGATTTTAACAAACACGGAATCACGCTAAAATATGCCGGCAGCGGCTATAAAGGATTGATTTTTACCGATTTAATTCTAGAAGGACAAATTATGAGTTTAATATTATCATTAATTATTATAATTGTGCTAATATCTCTAATGTTTAAAAATATTAAAATTGGTTTTATTGCCTCTGTACCAATTATTATTACAGCAGGCATAAGCTTTGGCATAATGGGCTTTTTAGACATTCCATTAAACACCACAACAGCACTTTTATCAAGTATAGCCATAGGAATAGGAATTGATTATGCCGTTCATTTTATTGATCAATATAGCATAAATGCACAAAAAACAAATGACAAATTAATCATCGCAGAAAAAACAATGGCACATTCAGGGCGCGCAATTACCTTTAATGCAATTGTTGTAATAGCCGGTTTTATGGTATTATTATTCTCTGTATTTCCACCAAACAGAGAATTGGGCGCACTCGTATCATTAAATATGTTTACAAGTTTTGTTGGAACGATTACCATTATGCTTGTACTTTTAAATATATCAAAAATTAATTTTAATAACAAAGAAAAAAAATAAAACCCTCATTAAGAAATTTAATATCAAATAGATTGTTTAACATAAAAAATAGAAAAATGAAAATTAAAAATTTAATAGTAATTGTAGTATTATTAGCAACAGGATTTAGTACAAATGCACAATTAACAGGCACTCAAATAATTGACAAAACCTACAACCGTCCTACTGGAGAAGACCAAACATCAATACTTAAAATGACCTTGACAAACAAGCAGGGAAAACAACGGGTAAGAACCATAAAACAATTTTCAAAAGATTTTGGAAATGTAGAAAAAAACATCATGTTTTTTCAAACACCAGCTGACGTTAAAAACACATCGTTTATGAATTGGAGTTACAACAGCGACAAATCCGATGATCAATGGATATATCTGCCGGCTTTAAAAAGGGTAAAAAGAATTTCAAGTGATAGCAAAAGTGACTATTTTATGGGTTCTGATTTTACCTATGATGATTTGGGCGACAGAAAACTAAATGCAGATAATCACAAATTATTGCGAGAAGAAAAAATAAACGGCAAGTATTGTTATGTCGTTGAAAGTATCTCAAAAGATGAAGATTATATGTATTCAAAAACCATAACTTGGATAGATAAATCTAATTTTGTAGGGGTAAAAAAAGAATTTTACGACGAAGATGAAGAACTTCTTAAAATACTTACAATTAAAAAAGTTGAAAAAATAGCTGGATTTTATGTAGTTACCAATTCTGAAATGAAGAATACACAAAAAAATCATATCACTAGCATCACATTGAGCAATGTGAAAATAAATAATGGAATTTCAGCATCAAAATTTTCAGAACGAATGATGACTCGTGGAATTTAAAATTATAAAAATGAAAAATAAAATCATCATAATAATTGCAACATTATTTGTAGGTTCTTTTGCAAAAGCCCAAAAACTTGAAACTTCGGGCTTTGTAAGAACTTATGAAGGTGTAACTTACGATAACGGAAATTTTGTCATTACACAGCAAACATTAAACCTAAACTTTGAAAAACGAGGCGAAAAAGTTGCATTTAAAGCCAATCCTATGCTTTATATGTATAAAGCCGATAGCCTCAGCCTAAATCTTCGTGAAGTTTATATGGATATGTATTTCAAAAATTTTGATTTGCGAATTGGCAAACAACAAATCGTTTGGGGTAAAGCCGATGGTGTATTTATTACAGATGTTGTTTCACCACTAAATTTATCAGAGTTTTTGCTACCCGATTTCGACGAAATACGAACAGGTGTAATTGCAACCAAACTCGATTATTATATTGGAAACAGTACTATTGAAGCTATTTGGATACCTCAGTTTACCCCTACCGTTCGCCCTGACGCAAATTCTATTTGGTATATTCAACCGGAATTCCCTGCCCCCACCACTTTTGATTGGCGCCAAAGTGAAATTAATCCATCATTAAAAAATTCTGAAATGTTTTTAAAATGGTCAGCAATGACATCAAAAGTAGATTTTGAATTAATGGGTGGTTATACTTGGGACGATAACCCCAGCATGCACGTGCAAAAACATTTTGGCATGGACACAAGCACAACACCTCCAAGTCCAATACTAACCGGATTAAGCATTACACCTAAACACCACAGATTAAGCCTTGTAGGAGGCTCGTTTAGCACAGAAATAAAAGGTGTAATATTTAGAGGTGAAGCAGCATACTACAATGGAAAATACTTTCAGACAGAAGATCCAACTGCCGAAGGTGCTTTAATACAAAAAGATTATTTAAACTATGTTGCAGGAATAGATTTTAACCTTGGGAATGTAAAATTAAGCACACAATTTATTCAAAAATATATTATAGATTACAATAGTTTGATGTTGGAAAACGAGTTTCATAACACCGCAACATTTATGAGCCGATACGATATGATGCGTGAAACTTTACACCTCGAATTATTCTCATACATAGGTTTATCTGACCAAGATGCTCTTATAAGACCTAAAATAACCTACGATTTTGATGATGGTTTTTCCATACTTTTAGGCGGAAATGTTTTTGTAGGAGAACGTGACGGACAATTTGGGCAATTCCAAGACAATTCTATGATTTACACAAAATTAAAATATAATTTTTAACAAAAAAGTATATTTATTTACGCAAAACCACCTTAAAAAGTATTACAAAATAAACAAAAAATATATTATTTAAAATATTTTAAATTTTATTAGTAACTTGCAGACAAAACAGATATATATATATATGCAATTGTGTGTATATGGGTGTTGTGTGCAATTTTGACCAACAAATCTGAATTCAAGAAAAAAATGTAACTTTGCAAAAAATTGAAAAGATATAATGACATTCTATCACACACAAGAAAATAGATATAATGAATTAGAAGAACCAATATTATGTGATAAAGATAATGCTTGGTTAGGTGAAGCATATTATTTTTGGGGAAATGAAGATGATGCAGTATTTTGGGGTGTTAAATTTAAACGAAAAACGGGAAAGTACGATATTTACAAGGCTGAAATCAATACTGATGAAATTCTTGATACCGTTTTCAATAGAGAACAATATTTCTTTTGGATTAAACAAATAGAAAAAGCAGCAAAATTTTTTGTAAAAAAAACAGGAACAAAACCAACATTAAAAGAAATCAATGACTTTTTTCACGAAAGAAATGTTTGGACAGATATAGACGGAATACTATTTCAAGATATATCAGAAAACCCGATACATTTTATGGTTAAAGAGTTCCAATACAAAAAAAGAATACAATTGGCGTTATATAATGATAAAAAAATAGTTACCTTTGCGCTCCATTACACTGGAGAAGTTTAATGAATAAAGAAAAGATATGATAAATTTAAATAAATTAGAAGCAAAAATAGATAAGTTATTTGAAAATGAAACTTCAGATAGTTTAACTAAATGGTTACTAAATAAACGATTTGGTAATATAAATATCTTATTAGGAAATGGTAAATTTGTTAGTATGAAGAGCCATAAAACGCCTCTTTTTTCAAATATACAAAAACCTAATTTTACAAAAAAAGATAATAACTTTACTCCTATTAATAGACTTGCTGCATAATGGATGTTTCCGCACAACCCAAATTAATGTTTCACGGAGTTGATTTTGTCAACTTAAAATTAGATACTATCCAACAGTATAATAATCAAGCAAGTATTGATTTTAATGTTGAGCCAAAAGTCTTTTATCCTGAAGATGCACCAAACTTCTTTAAGATTTTTATGGAAGTATCTGTTAATTGTGAAAACTACTTTCATCTTAACTTGGTTGGTATTGGTGTTTTTGAGTTTGATAAAGAATTTGAAAATGTTGAATTGAAGAAAACCTTTATCAATACAAATGCTCCTGCAATTATGTTTCCATATGTAAGATCTTTTATTACAACTTTAACATCTAATTTGGGAAATGTAACAGGTTCATTAGTAATTCCTACTCAATTTTTTCAAGGAAACTTACCTGAATTCACGATAGACACTGAAGAATAACTGCATAGAACAAAATATAAACGTAATAGCGGGTTTTGTGCTAAATTTAAAGCTTGTATCTTTGAATAAAGTTTAGAGATTGACCGAAAGTTATTGCTTTTAAAGTCCGCTACTACGCTTATACGTAACCGTTACCCACAATTAAAATCAACCTATGTCAAAACCTAAAATTAACGAGGATTTTCTACTATTGTTAATTGACAACAAGGGAAAAATTGGTACTGATACTATTGATATAGTTAAACATTTTGAAAACGAAAACAAAAAACTTTCAGAATTATGCGGAACAAATGGAACTGATAATATCGACCAAATTGTGTCATTTATAAGAACAGAATTACAGCCCAAACTTCCTAATAAAACCTTTAAATATTGTAAAGATTTAGATAAAGCGTATCAAAGTGTTCACGTCAATTTAGAAGTCGGAATTAAAACCTTTTTTGATAGAAGAGATTTAATTTACACAAATCAAAAACTTACATTAAATGAGGAAAAGGAGTTTGATTTAGATTCAGCTTTTAGAGATTTGAAAAGTGAAATTAAAGAAAGAATTGAGTTGTGGTTTAAAGTATTTGATATTGAATTTGCTTATGACAAAGCAAAAGCAATTCCTAACGTATTGTCTTATTCACACAGAATAAGTGGTTGGTCAAGTCCAGAATATAAAATAACCGATAACTTAAAGCAGGAAATTAAAACAAATTTTGGGTATGGAAGTGTAAGCTATTTCTTTTTGCTATTTACATTTAAAAATATACAAATAACACCACTTTCGGAATGGATTGATTATCGCTACTCAAATTTTTCAGAGGTAATAAGATACACGAGAAGTTTTACCTCAAGAATTCCTGTAGTTGATGAAAGAGGTAAATTAAGATATTATAAAACAAGAATTGAAAACGAATATTGGAATTATGCAATCGCATTTACCCAAAATGCCGCAAATTTATCTTTGACCAATGAAGATGAATTTGTAGAAAAATATATAATTTCAGAATGTGAAAAAATGGTAAATGGACTTCAGAGCATTTATGCAGATAAAGAATTTGATTTAATTGACGAAAACCAATTTGACATTGAAGACAAAGACACAAATCGTTATCGATTAGATATTAAAGGTTTTGAACTAGTTAGCTTCAAAACCGAAAAAATTATAGGAGCATTAGATTTTATCGGGAAGATTATTGAATACAACAAAATAATTCCAACGGACAAATATGTTTCACGAATAAAGGAATTGAACAAACAATTTATTCCTAAAGTCCACAAAGCAGTAGCAGAAGAAAAAGAAGAGCTACATCAAGCGAAAAACGAATTAGCTAATTTTCTTATTGGACATAATAAATTGGTTGAAAAGGATAAATTTTATAATAATGAACGAATAAGGCTAAAAGAGAAATTCAAAGAAACTTATGAAAGTGAACATATCCAATTTATGGCGATTTTCAAGAACTCATTAGACCAATTAGCAAAACATAATCATAAAGTTAAATTACACACAGAAAACACCCAAATTTTGATTGAATATATTGAAAAATACAATAACTTTATGGAATAATAACTGTGGGGTAATAACGTATATAAAAAATAGCGCGAGTCGTTAGTAACACAAAGGTTCGGGCATTTTTGCAAAGTCGCCAAATTTTTAAATTTGACGATTTCCCATAAATAAAATAAATAGTGAAATTTAAAAATTCGGCTTGTGTTTCATCCGAATAGATAGCGCTTAATTTCAGCGCTACTTTTCATATACACAACCGTAGCCAATTTCAGACAAAAATATACAGATAATATACGGATATGTTTTGGATAATTCAATTCAATGCTATAAATTTGCATTCAGATAATTTATAGATACGTTATGGATAAATACTTAAATAAAATCAATTTTAAATTTGCAACTAATCAACAAATTCTCAATCTG
>Ga0209633_10006106_pt1 | contig 10365 bp, 5 predicted proteins | sample Cruoilmetagenom1_FD_187290 | JGI IMG/M metagenome (GOLD analysis project Ga0209633, IMG submission 187290) | Oil polluted marine microbial communities from Coal Oil Point, Santa Barbara, California, USA - Sample 1 (SPAdes) (version 2) | ecosystem: Environmental > Aquatic > Marine > Oil seeps ... | reverse complement strand
GCCATGTAGGATTTAATGAACCCGGATCTCATTTAAATTCAGGAACCAGAAGTATCACCCTTAATCATATTACAAGAGTAGATGCCGCACCAGCTTTTTTAGGAATCGACAATGTACCTAGAAAAGCTATAACGATGGGAATTGGCACTATTAGAAAAGCCAAAAGAGTTGTATTATTAGCTTGGGGTATTAATAAAGCAAGTATTATAAAAGAAACTATTGAAGGTAAAATATCGTCTAATGTACCTGCTACCTATTTACAAAGTCATACTAATACTACTTTTGTTTTAGATAACGAAGCTGCTGCTGAATTAACCAGAGTAAAAACACCTTGGTTAGTAGCTTCTTGTATTTGGACAGAAGACTTAAAAAGAAAAGCAGTCGTATGGTTAAGCGAACTTCTCAACAAATCAATTCTTAAACTCACCGATAAAGATTATAATAATAACGGAATGTCTGGCTTATTAATTGAAGAAAGAGCTGCCTATGATCTTAACATTAAGATGTTCAATAATTTGCAACATACTATTACAGGATGGCCCGGAGGTAAACCCAACGCTGACGATACTAAGAGACCTGAACGTGCGAATCCGGCTCAAAAACGTGTGATCATTTTTAGTCCGCATCCTGATGATGATGTCATATCAATGGGAGGCACTTTTGACAGGTTGGTTGACCAGGGACATGAAGTACATGTAGTCTATCAAACCTCAGGTAATATTGCCGTTTCTGATGAGGAAGCTCTAAAATATGCCGAAGTAAGTAAAAAATTAAATGATTCTCAAGAGATTGCTGCTATTATTAGAAATATTCAAGAGAAAGAAAAAAATAGTATTGACACAATTGAAGTAAGAAAATTAAAAGGATTAATTAGAAGAAGTGAATCTGTAGCAGCTACTCGTTATTTAGGTGTACCTGATCAAAATATACATTTTTTAGACTTACCTTTTTATGAAACGGGAACTATCAAAAAAAATAAATTATCTGATGCTGATATTGACATTATGTCAACCATCATAGAAAAAATAAAGCCACATCAAATTTATGCTGCCGGTGATTTGGTTGATCCTCACGGAACACACGAAGTTTGCTTAAATGTTCTTTTTATGACTTTAGATAAATTAAAGTCTAACAAATACATGGATGATTGTTGGGTTTGGTTGTATCGAGGTGCTTGGCATGAATGGGAAACCTATGAAATTGATATGGCAGTTCCTATGAGCCCAGACCAAGTGTTAAAGAAAAGACATGCTATTTTTTATCATCAGTCGCAAAAAGATGGTGTTATGTTCCAAGGAGATGACTCTCGAGAATTTTGGGTAAGAGTTGAAGATCGAAACAGACTTACTGCAAAAAGATACAATGATCTAGGATTAGCCGACTATGCTGCTATTGAAGCTTTTAAAAGATATTATTTTTAAAAATAAGATATTATAAAAGTAATTTAAAGAAGATAAAAAGCTTAAAATGAAAAAAGCATTACAGTTTAGCCTATTTTATTTACTAGTTTTTCTTATAACTCAATCTGTTTTTTCTCAAGAAATTGGTAGAAAAGGAATCCATCAATTACAAAAAGAAGAGTTTGGTGAAATAAGGATGATTGAGAATAAATTTGACTTCAACGGGGTTAAAATTATTCCCATTAAAAGAAAACAAAAGGAGAATTTATCTAAAATAGTATTTGGATTTTTACCTTATTGGGAATATAATTCCGGTGCACATAATAATATACAGTACAACTTACTAACTCATTTAGCAGCTTTCGATTTTTCTGCTTCCTCTACCGGTACTATTACAAATCCTTCTAATTGGCCCTGGACAGATGTTATTAATGAATCACACAATAATAGTGTTAAAGTTATAATGGTAGTTACAAATTTTAATGGATCAGAAATACACACCATTTTAACAAATAATACTTCAAAAAATAATTTATTCAACAATATTAAAAATACGATTACATCATTTAATTTAGATGGTGTTAATATTGATTTTGAAGGGTTAAATAATATCGATGAAGGCACTGCAATAAATAATTTTATGTCTGATTTAACAACATATATTCATACACAGTTACCCGGCAAAGAGGTATCGTTTGATGGTCCTGCTGTGAATTGGGGAAATGATTGGGATTTAAATGGTTTGGTGCAAAGTGTTGACCACTTATTTATTATGGCTTATGATTATAACGGAAGTTGGAGCAACAACACAGGTGCTGTTGCACCTTACATATATCCAAATAATGGCATTAGTGTAAGCAAAACCTTAAACAATGATTACAATGTACCTATTAGTAACTTTCCTGAAAAATTAATCCTTGGTGTTCCCTATTACGGTAAGCATTGGAAAACAGTAACAAACCTAGCTGAATCAGCGGTTAATTCTTATGTAGGTTCAACTTTTTTTAGAGATGATGTTACCAATGCTGCTTCAAATGGAGGGTATCTTTGGGATAATAATTCTCAAACACCATGGTATAAGTGGAATGATGGTACAGATTGGAATCAGATTTGGAGTGATAATGAGGAAAGTATAGAAGATAAATACGATTTGGCAATATCAAAAAATTTGGGAGGTGTTGGTATTTGGGCATTAAATTATGATGGAGCTCAACCTGAATTATGGGATTTAATTAACGCTAAGTTTGGGACAACTGCTTCTATAGATGATAGTTTTATTAATAATAATATTACAATATATCCCAACCCAACGGATAGATTTATTAAGATATCTAATTTAAATAATTTAAAAATAAATAAAATAGAAATCTTTAATGTTTTTGGTCAAATTGTTATGAAAATCAATCCGGAAAATCAATTTATAGATATTAGTAATTTGACCAATGGAATATATTTTCTAAAAATTGAAGATAAAGCGGGTAATTTAGGAACATATAAAATTTTAAAATCTAATTAGGTTATTTAGATTAAAACTTACTAAAAAGTAATAAATGAAATTTTAAAAATAAATATTATGAAATATACCTTTTTGTTTTTTGCATTAATGTTGATTTCTTGCGGTTCAAATGATAAAAAAAAGCTTACTCAAAGTAACGAGACTACTTATAATTTTCAAAATGATAGTCTAGCTCAAAGTGCAATTATAATTGGAGCCAATCAAATCGATAAATACATACCACTTCTTGAAAGTAAAAATGTTGCAATTGTTGCAAATAATACTTCTGTTATTTTTAAAAGCGATAATAATCAATCTTATCAACATATCATAGATTCATTATTGTCTCTTAACATAAGAATCAATAAAATATTTACCCCCGAGCATGGATTAAGAGGTAATATTGATGGAGGTGAGGAAATCAACAATGGAATTGACGAAAAAACTGGGATATCAGTTGTTTCACTTTATGGTGACAGTAATAATCATGGCAATAATAATAAACCATCAAATGAACAATTGGAAAATATAGATATGGTTTTATTTGATATTCAAGATGTTGGCGTTCGATTTTACACCTATTTATCTACATTACATTATATCATGGAAGCCTGTGCAGAAAACGGAATTCCTGTAATTGTTTTAGACAGGCCAAATCCAAACGGACATTATATAGATGGTCCAGTAGCACAAAAAGAATTCAAAAGTTTTGTTGGGCTTCATCCTGTACCAATTGTATATGGAATGACCATTGGCGAATATGCTAAAATGATAAATGGTGAAAAATGGTTGAAAAATGGTATTCATTGTGATCTTACAGTTATTCCGTTAAAAAATTACACCCATAATTCAACATATAGTCTTCCCTTAAGACCGTCACCAAATCTTCCCAATGATAAATCTATAAACCTATATGCAAGCGTATGTTTGTTTGAAGGCACAAATGTTAGTTGCGGAAGAGGCACAGAAATGCAATTTCAGATTTTTGGGTCACCATATCTTCCTAGTGATATCTATAACTTTACCTTTACGCCTCAACCAAATTTTGGTTCAAAAAAACCAAAAAACATGAATCAAGAATGTCATGGCTTAGATTTATCAAAAGTCGAAAATTTAAATAGTCTAAATTTTTCTTGGCTAATAGAAGCCTATCATTCTACTGCCCAAAAAGATAAATTCTTCAGAGAAAAATACTTCAATTTATTGGCAGGTACTGATAAACTAAAAGCACAAATTAAGCAGGGGCTTACTTTTGTAGAAATTAAAGCGACATGGCAAAAAGATTTAAAGTCTTTTAGAAAAATTAGAAATAAATATTTAATTTATAAATAAATTAATAACCTTATTTTGATTATTTATTTAGAATTAAAAACAGAATAATTATCTCAATATTCTAACCGGATTACTAATATTATTATTTCTACTAACTGCTTGAACTATAAATATTTTTGTTTCTTTTATAAGTTTTTTATGAAAATCTATATGTTTTTCGCCCGTTATAGCAATAATATTTGAATTGTTTTTTATACTAATTTTTTCGCCTTTATTAAATTGATATACTATAAATTTTACAGCCTCTTTTTCTGTATTTTCTTGTATCGACTCCCAACTTAATCTGTATGTTCTTCGCTTAAGTCTCTTAATTTGAAGATTAAAAACTGGTTCAGGAATGTATAATTTTTGGCTAGTAGTTGGAGGTAAAATAGGGTTTTTATAAAATCCTTTTTTTAAAGCTCCTTTGATATCTAATGGGTTTTTAACAATATACTTAGCACTAAAATAGGCTGACCCTTTTATTTGAGGAATACTTTTATTTAGATCTAGTTGTTTTTCAATTTCTGTAGGATATTGTTGTTTCCAAGCAGCATTTTGTTTTTCATCACCTAGGCGATATAAACCATGACCGATGTATAGATTGATATTATAATTATTATTTGCCCACCACTTAACCAAAGTTTCATAATCTGCAGCGTCATGTCCGTTATGCCAATACACTTGAGGTAAAATATAGTCTAACCATCCATTTTTTAACCACAATAAAACATCTGCATATAAATCGTCGTAGTTTGTTTGTCCGGCATTTGTATCTGAACCTATTGGGTCAACACTTTTATTGCGCCAAATGCCAAAGGGACTGATACCAAATTGTACCCAAGGTTTAATAGTTTTTATTGTATTATGTAGTTCTTCAATAATTAAATTTACGTTGTTACGTCTCCAATCATCCAAATTGTTTGGGTAAAAACCTCCTCCATATTTTTTATACGAATTATCATCAGGAAAAGCTACACCTTCAATTTTATATGGATAGAAATAATCATCAAAATGTATCGCATCAACATCATAATTTTGCACAATATCGGCCACAATTTTGTTTGTATATTTTCTTACATTGGGTATTCCAGGATTAAAATATTTATTCTTGCCATAGTTGATAAACCATTCAGGTTTTTTATCGATTAAACTAGATAATTTTGATGTATTCTTTTCGTAGTTGACAATTGCCCTATACGGATTTAGCCATGCATGAAATTCCATTCCACGTTTATGTGTTTCTGAAATAATAAAGGCTAAAGGATCGTAATATGGTATTGGTGATTTATTGCTTTCACCCGTTAAATAGAGAGACCAAGGTTCAAATTTGGAATTATAAAACGCATCAGCAGATGGTCTAATTTGAAAAATAATTGCATTAAAATTTAGGTTCTTAAAAACATTTAAAAGGGCAACAATTTCACTTTTTTGCTCCTCACTACTTAAGTTTTTAGAACTTGGCCAATCTATATTATTTACAGTTGCAACCCAAACTCCTCTAAACTCCCTGTTATTATCTACTTGAGCAATTCCTAATTGAAAAATCAATTGAAATATAAAAAATGAAATTAAGTTTTTAAAGAATTTCATTAGATTGATTAAAAGTGCTACATTTCTAATGCCTTTTTAGCATCATTATCCATTAATATTTCTATAGGATTTTCTAAGGCTTCTTTTATCGCTACGAGGAATCCTACGGATTCTTTACCGTCAATAATTCTATGGTCATATGATAATGCTACAAACATAATAGGTCTAATTTCAACCTTACCATTAATAGCAACTGGTCGTTCAACAATATTATGCATCCCTAAAATTGCACTTTGAGGTGGATTTAAAATTGGTGTTGATAACATCGATCCAAATACGCCTCCGTTAGTAATGGTGAATGTTCCCCCAGTCATTTCATCAATGGTAATTTCACCATCTCGTGCACGAATAGCTAATCGTTTCACCTCACTTTCAACACCTTTAAAAGTTAAGTTCTCAGCATTTCTAATAACAGGCACCATTAATCCTTTTGGGCCTGAAACAGCAATTGAAATATCTTGAAAGTCATAAGAAACTTTAAAATCACCATCAATCATTGAATTTACATCAGGAAATAGTTGCAATGCCCTCACAACAGCTTTCGTAAAGAAACTCATAAAACCTAAACTTACACCGTGCTTTGTTTTAAAATCTTCTTTGTATTGTTTTCGCAAATCAAATATGGGCTGCATATCAACTTCATTAAATGTAGTTAACATGGCGGTTTCATTCTTTACAGCGACTAATCGCTCGGCAACTTTACGGCGTAACATTGATAATTTTTTTCGCTCACCTCCTCTTGTACCTCCAGCAACAGGTGTTCCCATACTTGGCACAGCCTTAACGGCATCGTCTTTCGTAATTCTACCATCTTTTCCGGTGCCCTTAATAGTAGCAGGAGAAATGTCTTTTTCAGCTAATATTTTTTTTGCTGCTGGTGAAGCCGTTCCACTAGCGTATGTTGTTTTTGTTTTTGACACATTCTCGACTGCATTAGAACTGACAATTTTACTCTCATCTGACTGCATCTCAGTGCTCACTACTGACTGACCCTCTGGTTTAGCAGCACTAGTATCAATCAAACATACTATGGCTCCTACTGCAACAGCATCACCTTCTTCTGCCTTCAATGTAATAATACCACTTTCTTCAGCAGGTAATTCTAAGGTTGCTTTATCTGAGTCTACTTCGGCAATAGCCTGATCTTTTTCAACATAATCACCATCTTCAACCAACCAAGTGGCTATTTCTACTTCAGTAATAGATTCTCCCGGTGAAGGAACTTTCATTTCTAATATCATGTTCTTAATCTTTTAAGCCCATCCTAACCTTCCCAAAGGGAAGGAACTCAAAGCGTTTTCAATATTTATATTTTTTAGGCGTTTTAAGGCTTTTCACTATATCTTTTAACTTGTTCTCGATATAAATTTATTGGTAAACTCATAAATTTACTCGAACTGACAGTTAAAAGGATGCAGCTTCAACCCTTAACACAAACTTTCTAACTTCTTTTTTTTCTTTTCTTTATTCTATGAATTCAAATACAGTATCAATAACTTTTTGATGTCTTCTTTTAAAACGTGTACTAGAACCCGCTGCTGGCACCGCATAAAATGGTCTTGAAGCAACTTGTAAATTTACTTCAGAAACTTCAGAACCAAAACGTTGTAACATATAACTCCATGCCCCCATATTTTTCGGTTCTTCTTGCGCCCATACATAATCCTTCACATTTTTATACCTGTCAATTATAGTTTGTATTTTTTCTTTATGTAATGGAAATAATTGTTCTATTCTTACTAATGCCACATCTTCTCTTTCTAATTTTTCGCGTTCAGCTAATAAATCATAATAGAACTTACCGGTACAAAATACTAATTTTTTAACCTTACTAGGATCGATCGTATCGTCTATTACTTCTTGAAATTCTCCATCAGCTAAATCACTTAAACCCGAAACTGCCTTAGGGTGACGTAATAAACTTTTTGGTGTAAAAACAATCAAAGGTTTTCTAAAATCACGTTTCAATTGTCGACGTAATAGATGATAAAAATTTGCTGGTGTCGTACAATCTGCAACTGTCATATTATCTACAGCACATAATTGTAAATAACGCTCCATTCTAGCTGAAGAATGTTCAGAACCTTGACCCTCATAGCCATGTGGCAACAAGACCACTATTCCGTTTTGTAATTTCCATTTATCCTCGGCAGCTGACATATATTGATCAAAAATAATCTGAGCTCCGTTAGAAAAATCGCCAAATTGCGCTTCCCAAATCGTCAAGGTATCAGGATTCGCCATGGCATAACCGTAATCAAATCCTAACACACCATATTCAGATAATAATGAATTGTAAATATCCATTTTTCCTTTATTATCAGGATTTGTATTTAACAGATTGATACGTTCTTCAGAGATTTCATCTCGTAAAATGGCATGACGATGGCTAAACGTTCCTCTTTCTACATCTTGACCAGAAATACGTATGTTATAGCCTTCTTCTAACAACGAACCATAAGCTAAGGTCTCTGCCAACCCCCAATCTATAGTATCAGTTTCTATCATCTTCGCCCTTCCTGCTAAAATACGTTCTGCTTTTCGTAAAAATTTCACACCTTCAGGAACAGTAGATACCACCTTAACAATATTTTTTAAATGATGCTCTTCAAAGGTGGTATCAACCGGTAACAACATATCATTTACATCTTTACGAGAAAAACCTTTCCAAGTATTTTCCATAAAAGGTTTTACCTGTGAAGTATCATCTCTTTTAGACATTTGATATTGATTCTCAAGCATAATTTTAAAATCAGCTATGACCTTATTTTTATATGCTTCATCTATTACACCTTCCTCAATTAAACGTTGTGCATAAATATCTCTAGGATTGCTATGTTTTGCTATAACCTTATATAGGTTTGGTTGTGTAAAACGTGGCTCATCCCCTTCATTATGTCCATATTTTCTATAGCCCAATAAATCGATAAAAACGTCACGTTTAAATTTCATTCTAAAATCAAGCGCCATCTCAACCGCATGAACTACCGCTTCAGCATCATCGGCATTTACGTGCAATACAGGAGATAAAGTTACTTTACCAACATCTGTACAATAGGTGCTTGATCGTGCATCTAAATAATTAGTTGTAAAACCAATTTGATTATTTACAACTATATGAATAGTACCTCCTGTCGAATATCCTTTGAGTTTACTCATTTGAATCACCTCATATACTACACCTTGACCCGCGATTGCAGCATCGCCATGCACAAGAATTGGTAATATTTTAGAGGAATCTCCATTATATTTTCTATCAATCTTAGCTCGGGTAATCCCTTCCGCGACAGCGTCAACAGCCTCTAAATGAGAAGGATTAGGAACTAAATTCATTTTTATATCCTTACCATTCTGATAGGTTTTATTCAAGCTCAATCCTAAATGGTATTTTACATCACCATCAATATCGTCATCTTCAAAATCTTTACCTTCAAACTCGCTAAAAAGCTCTCTTACAGGTTTTCTAAATATATTAACCAAGGTATTTAAACGACCTCTATGTGCCATTCCAATAACACATTCTTCTAGCTCATATTTATCAACTGCATTAAAAAGAGTCATACTAATAGCAGGAATCAATGTTTCGCCTCCTTCTAACGAAAAACGCTTTTGACCTACATACTTGGTCTGTAGAAATTGCTCAAAAGTTACAGCCTGATTTAACTTTGTAAAAAGATGTTTTTTATCGTCAATAGAATAATTGGGATGATTGTTATTTTCATGCAATCTGTCTTGCCACCATTTTATTTCTTCGGGTTTACGAATATACATGTATTCGATACCTATTGAATCACAGTATACAATCTCTACATGTGCAATAATTTCTTTTAATGTAGTACTTCCTATTCCTAACACTTCACCAGCATCAAAAACTGTCTCTAAATCGTCTTTTGAAAGTCCAAAATTTTCTATAGCTAAAGTTGGTTGATACTTTCTACGTTCTCTTACAGGATTAGTTTTTGTAAAAAGATGCCCTCTAGAACGATAGCCATTTATCAATTCAATGACTTGAAATTCTTTATGAACTTGTTCAGGAACTTGAACAGATAAGGCTTCTTCTCCTTCTAAAGAATAATCTGCATTTGCCAAATCATAGCCTTGAAAAAAACTCCTCCAGCTTGGCTCCACAGCATCTGGGTCTAGCAAGTACTTATGATATAAGTCTTCTATAAAACCCGTATGAGCAGCATTTAAAAAGGAAAACCGATCCATTAATTAATTATTTAGTTTGAAAAACAAAAATACACTTTTTAATAAAACAAAATAATTTATAAATCGCTTGTTAGCATAAATTTTAGTTCATCAAAAAAAAATGAACTTAGTACTTGTAGAAAATAGAAAAACATTTATATTTGCACTCCCGTAACGGGAAATAAATTCCTCTCTTACCTGCTTGCCGGCAGGCAGGGCTCAGAACTGAGCTTTCCCTTAATCCGGCATTTGATGAAAGAGGTTACTGTCAAAAAAAGACTATAAAATATAAATTATTCCTCCTTAGCTCAGTTGGTTAGAGCATCTGACTGTTAATCAGAGGGTCCTTGGTTCGAGCCCAAGAGGAGGAGCTTA